>Ga0075154_10002312_pt1 | contig 12542 bp, 6 predicted proteins | sample JI71714BDNA_FD_70965 | JGI IMG/M metagenome (GOLD analysis project Ga0075154, IMG submission 70965) | Wastewater effluent complex algal communities from Wisconsin, to seasonally profile nutrient transformation and Carbon sequestration -... | ecosystem: Engineered > WWTP > Effluent > Algae... | reverse complement strand
TTGAAGGGTCGACATCGGCGCGCGTCCCTTTCCATGTCGCCATGGCGCGCGCCAGGGGTGGAATCGATTCAGGCGCCTGCCCGGCGGATTCCGTCGCCGGGCGCGGCCGTGGCCTTGTGCTTGCGTTGCAGCGCGCGCCACGTGCGCGCTGCAACGACCCAGGGGTTCGCCAGCGATGGCGGCGGTGCCGCCGGCTGGCTCGGTCATCCTTAAAAATGGGAACGGGTTGATCCGGCCCGTGCGCGGGTTTCCGCGCCGCACGGGGTGGGTGATGGCGCCTGCCTCGGGGGCGGGCGGCATCGGCAGCCAGGTCGGGCCTGCTGCCTTCGATGGATCAGGTCTCTGCGCTTTCGCAGCGCCATCCGCCTGCATGGGTCCGCCCCTCACCGAGAGTCCGGGGCGGTGTCAGGTGCACGAGCGAGGGCGGCGCGCGGCGGAGCCCATCAGGGCAAGCACGACCACGCGCCGGGCCGCCCACGAGTGGCGGCCGGTGCTCGAACGGATGGCGAGACGCTGTGCACGGCATCGGGTGCCGGCACGGCTTGGGCACGGTCTGCAGCGCGCTTCAGGAGCGCCCGGCGCGGTGGCCGGTGGGCTGCAGCATTCAGCTCTGCGAAGGGGAACCATCGTCCGCGACCTCGTGGGTCACGGCCAGCCTGGCTCAGGGCCAGGCCTCAAAGGGCAGGTAACGACTGCGACGCCTCTTCGCTCCAGCGGAGCAGGCCATGAGGGAGGCCCAAGGGAGCCTGTAGTGGACGCGCGGGGCGCGGGTGTCGTCAACGGGCGTGGCGCAGACGCCCGCCGCAATCGGCCGGATTCGAGGGTACTTGCATGGGCAAGTGATGCACGTGCAAGGCGGCTCTGTTTGCGGAATGCCGGCAGGGCGCGCGCCGCCCCTGGGGTTGACGACTGTGCGATTGGCCTCTGGTGGTGAACCGGGTATGCGATGCGCGGGTCTTGGGCCGGGCTCTCAAGCGCTGCGGCAGCGCCGCGGTGTGACCTGAGTGCTACTGGGATGACACCAGCGGCAGCAGGCTTGCACGCGGTGTCTCTGCGGCATCACTCGAATGGCACTCGACTGGCATTGCGGTGACATCCGGGCATCGAAGCGCGCCGCTGCGGCGTACTCGGGGTTGAACTGCCGTCATCCCATGGGACGGTGACTGGGTCTTCACTCGGAGCCTCGCCATGCGTTCGTTCCAATGGGTCAGCGGCGAGCTGACCGAAGTCCAGCGGTTCATCAATGTGCCGATGCGTTGGTGCGAGCAGTACCCGGCTCGCGAGCGGCGGGAGCTGTGGATCAAGGTAATCGACGGCCCGGACGTCAAGCTCGTCGTGCACACCCGCTTCCTGCCGGCCCGGCGTGGACACGATGTCGACGCGCTGCTGTTCGGCGACCTGCCGGTCGGCCTGTTCAACCACAGCACCGGAGACCAGATCAACTTCGTGCGGACGGACCCGCCGCTGTTGTGGCGGCGTTGTGATGCCGCGTGGATCGTGGGCGTCACGGCCGCCAGCGTCACCGGCTTTGCACTGCTGTCGTTGCCGTGGATGCTGGTTGGCGTACCGGCCGTCATGCTGCGCAACGCACTGGCCGTTAGCCTTCGCATGCTCAGGCGACGGTCGATCCGTGCCAAGGTCGACGCGGCCCTGTCGGTCGCAGCCCGGGCAGCACAGCCGCGCCCCCGCCTGCAGAGGGTGAAGTGAGCTGTGCGTCTTCGTGGCTGGCAGAGCAGACTCGGTTATTGACTTTTATCGCTGTTCAGATAAATTATCGGATCTCCGATACTTGGAGATAAAGTGATTCACTTCCCCCGCGAAGCTCTGGCCCAAGAGCTTGTCGCCGCGCTGCGGGGCCAGGCCGTCTTCGGCGATGCGCACAACGGCCTGTTCCTGGCCGCGCCGCGCCGCACGGGGAAGTCCACCTTTCTGCAGGCAGACCTGAAGCCGGCACTGGAGGGGGCCGGCGCCGTGGTGGCCTACGTGGACTTGTGGGCCGACCCGCGGCGCGACCCGGGCTCCCTGATTGCCGACGCCATCGCCCGTGCGTTGGCGCCGCGCCTGGGTGTGGTGAGCCGCGCGGCCAAGGCTGCCGGACTGGACAGTGTGACGATCGCCGGAGCACTGAAGATTGACGTCAGCAAGATCGGCAAGATCGACGGCGTGACGCTGCCCGACGCCCTGCGGGCGCTCCACGAGGCCGCCAAGGCGCCCGTGGCCTTGATCGTGGACGAGGCGCAGCACGCGCTGACCAGCGAGGCTGGCGAAGCCACCATGTCGGCGCTGAAGTCTGCCCGCGACCAGCTCAACCGGCCAGGCGAGGTGAACCTGATGCTGGTGATGTCCGGCTCCGACCGCGACAAGCTGCTGCGGCTGGTCAACACCAACGGCGCGCCGTTCTACGGCTCGCAGATTTCGCGCATGCCGCCACTGGGTCAGGACTTCATCGATCACGTGTCGCGGCTCATCACCGCGCAGCGGCCCGACCTGGCTCCGGTGGACGGCGCCACGCTGCTCCAGGCCTTCGAGAGCTTCGGCCACCGGCCGCAGTTCTTCATGGAGGCCCTGGGCCAAGCACTGAGCCCGCTGTCGGGTCTGCAGGGTGTTCGCTTCGAGCAGGCGGTGCTGCAGGCCGCGAAGGAACGCCAGCAGGCCGACGAGGCGCAGATGGAGTCCGAGTACTTGGCGCTGCGACCTTTGGAGCAGGCCGTGCTGTGGCGCCTGCTGGAACAGGGGCCGCGATTTCGCCCCTACGACGGCGAGGCACTTCGGTTCTACCGTGAGAGGGTAACCGGGCGCGTAACCCCGCAGATGGCGCAGCGAGCGCTGGAGTCGCTGCGCGAGCGCAATCCGGCCCTGGTGTGGAAGTCTGCGCGAGGGGAGTACGCGGTCGATGACGCGGCCATGCACCGGTGGTTCGAGCAACGGACCAAGGAGGAGCGTTGGCCGCCGGTCGACCCTCAAGGTCAGCTGGCCATCGACGCCGACGGGCCGGAGCCCACTGTGCCGGACAACAAGAGCGACGCTGGGGCTTGATGCGACAGGGTCCCGAGTTCTCGAGCCCACGTGAGCAACTCGTGCAGCGCAATCCGTCTCAGCTCGGCTGAGACAGCTCCCGATCGCAGGCGGCTCCAGTACCGATACAGGTGCTGACGAATTAGGATGGCTGCGCCACCATCCAAGAGTCGCGAGCGGCCAGCCGCAGCCGGTACGCGATGACTCGGCGATTCGCAGGGAGCAAACAAATGGCCATTGAGGGATCGGAAACGGGTGATGCGGTGAACCCGGCACCAGAGGCGGAACAATCTGCCGCCCCCGTCGTGCAGGTGCGAGCGGCCGTGGCCAAGAAAATCAACTTGGCCAACTTTCAGAACTCGGTGCCTGCGCTCATCGAGCTGGCGGTGGTCAACGAAACCGCTCAGGAGATTCGGCACCTGACACTCTCCGTCAGCTCCGAGCCGGCCTTCGTCAAGCCCCAAAGCTGGACTCTGGACGCGGTGGGGCCAGGTCAGACCTTTCACGTCACTCAGCTTGACATTCAGCTGGACGGCGCGCATCTCTCCCGGCTGACCGAGGCAGAGCCGGCAACCGTGGTGTTCGAGCTTCGATGCCATCAGCCGCCGGGAGAGCCGATCGCAAGCTGCGAGCAGCGCATCGAGTTGCTGGCGCGCAATCAGTGGGGCGGCATCTCCTACATGCCAGAGATGGTGGCCGCGTTCGTGCAGCCGAACGATCCGGCGGTCGACCGCGTGCTCAAGGCTGCCGCGCTGGCGCTGGAAGCGGCCGGCAAGTCGGGGTCCATCGACGGCTACACCCACGGCGCGAAGCGGGCGTGGGAGTTGACTTCGGGCATCTGGGCCGCGGTCTTGCAGCGCAAGCTCAACTACGCACTGCCGCCTGCCAGCTTCGAGCACGCCGGGCAGAAAGTACGCAGCCCGAGCCAAGTACTGGATGCTGGCCTCGCCACGTGCCTGGACCTGGCTCTGCTGTTCGCGGCCTGCCTGGAGCAGGCGCACCTCAATCCACTGCTCATCTTTACCCGAGGGCACGCGTTCGTCGGCGTCTGGCTGCGGAACGAGGAGTTCACCAGCGCAGTCGTCGACGATGTCACTGCCCTGCGCAAGCGGCTGAAGCTCCAGGAGCTGTTGGTCTTCGAGACCACGCTCGCCGCCCAGGGCAAACCCGTGAGCTTCAGCCAGGCGCTTGCGAACGCATCGAAGCAGCTATCGGAAGAGGAAGACGACACGTTCGAGCTCGTGGTTGACGTGAAGCGGGCACGCTTGTCGCGCATCCGGCCGCTGGCTCTGAGCGAGGCGGTGGCCACCGCGGTCCAGCCGGAGGCAGAGCAGGACGTCGCTGTCGCCGTCGAAGAGGCGCCCGATCTGCCGGAGGACGGCACCGAAGAAGTGCCCACGGCTGAACTCGATCCGAAGGACCGTCTGGCCCGTTGGCAACGCAAGTTGCTCGACCTGTCTCTGCGCAACGCCCTGTTGAACTTCAAGGGTGGAAAGAAGGCCCTCCTGCTGGAGGCTGCAGCTCCCGCGCTGGAGGATGCGCTGGCCGATGGCCAAACACTCAAGCTGCTGCCGAGTGCGGACCTGATGGAGGGGCGCGATCTCCGAAGCCAGCAACTGCACGAAGCCCGAACCCTCGAAGACCTGCGTCGGCAACATGCGGCAGAGGCGTTGCAGCGCCGCGAGATCTTCATCAGGCTTCAGCAGGAGGAGCTCGAGGATCGGCTGGTCGAGCTCTACCGAGGCGCGCGCAGCGCGATGCAGGAGGGCGGCGCGAACACGCTGTACGTGGCACTGGGATTCCTGATCTGGTCCCGGTCCGACAAGCCCGACGTGCGCATCAAGGCTCCGCTCATCCTGATGCCGGTGACGCTGAATCGACGCAGCGCCCGCTCTGGCTTCACCCTCGAGGCGCACGAAGACGAACCGCTCTTCAACCCGACCTTGGTGGAAATGCTGCGGCAGGACTTCCAGCTGGAGTTGGGCGTTGCTGCAGGCGATCTGCCGCGAGACGAGAACGGGCTGGACATCGTCGGGATCTGGAAACGTGTTCGTGCGTCGATCAAAGACGTCCGCGGGTGGGAGGTCAGCGAAGAGGTCATCCTCTCGATGTTCTCCTTCGCCAAGTACCTGATGTGGAAGGACCTGACCGCCCGGACGGAGGAGCTTCGCAAGTCCCCGGTGGTGGCCCACCTCATCGACACGCCCAGGGAACCTTTCGCGTCCACAGTCTCGTTTCCCGAGGCTCGCCGCCTGGACAAGGACTATCCGCCCCAGGAGGTCTTCAGTCCGTTGCCGGCCGACTCTTCGCAGTTGTCGGCCGTCATGGCTGCGGCCAAGGGCAAGGACTTCGTCTTGATCGGGCCGCCCGGTACGGGCAAGAGCCAGACGATCGCCAATCTCATCGCCCAATGTCTGGCCGAAGACAAGCGGGTGCTGTTCGTCGCCGAGAAGATTGCCGCGTTGGATGTGGTCTATCGCCGCCTGCGCGAAGTGGGGCTGGGCGAGTTCTGCCTTGAGCTGCACTCGAACAAAAGCCGCAAGCTCGATGTTCTGAGCCAGTTGCAGAAGTCTTGGGACTCCAAGGGTGAGGTCGACGCGGACGGCTGGTCTGCCAAGGCCCAACAGCTTCAGCGTGTGCGGGAACAGCTGTCGACGTATGTGGATCGCCTTCACCGGCGCCATGGCAACGGACTGACCGTCTACCAGGCGATCGGCTCTGTCGTGGGTGCTGACGCGACGCCGGACTTGGGCTTCACTTGGCCATCGGTTCGGGCGCACGACGAAGCGGCGCTGGCGGCGCTTCGTGAGTTGGCTGCCCGCCTGATGGTGAACGCTTCGGCAGTGAGCCCTGAGAACCTGCGAACGGGCCCGCTGACGCCCGTCCATGCGACGGAGTGGTCGGCGAAGTGGCAGCAGGAGCTGCAGCGCCTCGCCTTGCACCTGCGGTCTGCGGCCCTGGCGTTCAGCGACGCCGCTGTCGACATGGCCCGAAGTCTCGGCGTGGCCTGGCCGGCGCTTCACCGACAACAACGTCTGGCAGTGGGTTCGCTCGCGCGAGCGTTGCCGGCAGCTGCAGCGCAGGACTGGAGCTTCTGCGCCCGCACCGACGCCGACATGATCCTGGCTGACCTCAAAGCGGCCCAGGCGCTGCTGGACCAGCACCACCAGATCTCGACCGAACTGCCCGCCCCGTGGCCGCCTGAGCTTCATGACCAGCTGCGGCAGGCCGTCGACACGCTCGAGCGACGCCGCGCGACGCACGCAGCGTTGGGCGTGTCGTGGCCGGCGGCAGTGGTCGAAGAGTTGGAGCAGGGTCTGCGTCTGCTCGACGAGATGACACGGCTGAAGGCCGGCCTGTCCGTGAAGTACGGCTCGGGTGTGGCCCAGCTCAACGTCGCGCAGCTGCAGCGCGAGTGGGCCAAGGCGGAGAAGGCCTTCTGGCCCCTGTCGTGGCTGGGCAAGCGGAAAGTGCGTGCGGCACTGGAGGCCACGATTGAAGGGACGGGCGAACCGCGAGTGGCCGACGACCTCGCGGCGCTGGTGCGCATCCGCAGCCTGCGCGAAGAGGTTCAACAGATCAATCCGGGCGCCGCGGCAGAAGGCCTCTGGGCGGGCGTGAAGACCCGCATCGACCACGTGAAGGCCGCCTTGAAGGCCAACGCCGCCCTGCAGTCGGCCAGGCTGCGGCAGCCCTTCACGCTCGAAGGACTGGCGTCAGCCGCCGAGGGACTGTGTGGCGAGCGATGGCACAGAGAGGTCCAGCGACTGCAAGAGCTTGCGGACCTCGACCGGGCGCTCTTCGACTGCGCGGGCCTTGCGGAGGCCAGCCTTGAGCTCTGGCGGGGCCACGACACGGACGTCGCCATGCTTCGCGCGGCCATGGCTTTCGAGCAGGAGCGCCAAAGCTTGCAGCGGCGCGGTGCGCTGTCGGCACCGCACGCTGACGTCGCCGAGGGCCGCTGCGGCAAGGAGTTGCAGCGCCGACATACCCAGCTTCAGGCCAGGGCTGCGCTGGAGTCGAAACTGGGCTCGTTCGACAGGCTGGCCGATCTGTGCCCCGGGACCTGGCGTGGGCTTGACACCGAGACCGACGCCATCACAAGAGCGAACAGGTTTCACTCTTCACTTCAGGCCGGCCTTACTGGCCTGGCGCTCGATACGGAGCAACTCGCTGACGTCCGCCAAGCATTGCACCAACTGCTGGCGACTCGCCGTTCCGAGCTGGCCGAGCATGCGCCTGCGCAACGGGCCTGCCAGACACTGCTGCAGCGATTGACGGAGTTACACGAGGCCATCGACCACTTTGCCTCGACCGCCGCACAACCTGAGCCGGTGCGCCGCGGCTTCGCCGATCATATTCCGGAAGATCTGGCGCATGCAGCGGCCGAGGTTGCTGCGCACCACCAGGCACTCAACGCCTGGTGCGCATGGCGACGGGCCCAGGCCCATGCGCGTGATGCTGGCCTGGCCGCGTTGGTGAGCGCCATCGAGGTGGGCGACATCGTGCCAGCCGATGCCGCCAAGGCCTTCGAGGTGAACTACGCCCGCTGGTGGCTGGGCGAGGCTGTTGACGAGGACGAGGTGCTCAAGCGATTCGTCTCGGCCGAGCACGAACGCCGGATCGAGGAGTTCCGAGCCCTGGACGATGAGTTCACTGCGGTCACGCGCCAGTGGATCCGGGCCAAGCTGTGCGCGAGCCTGCCTGCACAAGATGCGGTACAGCGAAGCAGCGAGTGGGGCGTGCTGCGGCGGGAGATCACCAAGAAGAAGATGCACCTGCCGCTTCGCCAGTTGCTGCAGGAGATCCCGTCCGTGGTGCTGCGGCTGACTCCCTGTCTGCTGATGAGCCCGCTGTCGATCGCCCAGTACCTGTCCGCAGACACGTCGAACTTCGACCTGGTCGTGTTCGACGAGGCTTCGCAGATCCCTGTCTGGGATGCGATCGGCGCGATGGCGCGAGGCAAGCAGGTCGTGATGGTCGGCGACCCTAAGCAGCTTCCACCCACCAACTTTTTCTCCAGGGGTGATGCCGACGACGACGATGTCAGTGAAGGCGATCTCGAGAGCATCCTGGATGAGTGCCTGGGGGCGAGCCTGCCAACACGCAACCTCTCGTGGCACTACCGGTCGCGCCACGAAAGCCTGATCGCCTTCAGCAACCATCGCTACTACGCTGGCGGTCTCGTTACGTTCCCGTCGCCGGTGACGGAAGACCGCGCTGTCAGCTTCCACTTGGTGAAGGGCCGCTATGAGAAAGGCGGTGCCCGCATCAACAAGCCGGAGGCGCAGGCGCTGGTCGCTGACCTGGTGGGGCGATTGAAGTCACCGGGCTTTCGACAGTCGGGTCTGACGATCGGCGTCGTCACGTTCAACTCCGAACAGCAGAGCTTGATCGAGGATCTGCTGGACGACGAAAGACGCAAGGACCCCGAACTAGAGCACTACTTCGCCGAGATGCAGCTGGAGCCGGTGTTCGTGAAAAACCTCGAGAGCGTGCAGGGGGATGAGCGGGACATCATGTACTTCTCGATCACCTACGGTCCGGACATCACTGGCGCGGTATCGATGAACTTCGGGCCCTTGAATCGCGATGGTGGCGAGCGTCGATTGAACGTGGCCGTCACCCGCGCCCGTCACGAGCTTCGGGTGTTCTCGAGCCTTCGCGGTGAACAGATGGACCTGTCTCGAACCAAGGCGACCGGCGTTCGTGACCTGAAGCACTTTCTTGAATTCGCCGAGCTCGGACACCGTTCATTGGCCGAAGCGCACCACGGCAGTCTGGGCGACTTCGAGAGTCCGTTCGAACTGAGTGTCGCCCAGGCGCTGGGACGCAAGGGTTGGCAGGTTCACACGCAGATCGGCGCTTCGTCCTTCCGTGTCGATCTGGGTGTCGTCCACCCGGACTTCGCAGGCCGGTATCTCGCAGGCGTGGAGTGTGACGGCGCTACCTACCACCGCTCGGCGACCGCACGTGACCGGGACAAGCTGCGAGAGCAGGTTCTGCGAGGGCTCGGCTGGGAGATCGTGCGCGTGTGGTCGACCGATTGGTGGGTGAACCCAGGGGGCACCTTGGATCGAGTGCATCACCGACTCGTGGAGCTTCTGGAGGCTGATCGGGCCAAGCGGCCACCGGCGCCCGATACAGCCGACGCAGTGATGGCAAACCACGATGCGGTTGGCGGCAATGCAGATCCGGACGCGGCCGACGCGGAGGCATCTGCAGTAATCGCGCGCGCGGCTCGGGGGTCGTTCGCTGGGGTCGATGCGCGAACGGGCGTGAGGGCTGCCGATCACGAGATGGTCTATGCGCGGGCTTCGGGTGCTGGTGAACAGGTTTCGGGCGAGGAGCCAAGTCAGGCCGAGAGCGGCGTGTTCCGGGCCACTGAGCCGGCGGAGGCGGTTCCGCCCGGTGTCATCGATGCCGATCGCTTCTTCGAGAGTGGCTACGACACTGTGCTGCAGCCGATGGTGGAGTGGGTGGTCGAGCGCGAAGGGCCCATCCTGGACGCGGTGCTCGCCAGACGGATCGCACGAGCGCACGGGTTTCAGCGGACCGGCAGTCGCATCCAGGAGCGCGTCGAGGCGCTTGCCCGACGCCGCTTTCGAGCGACCGAGGAGGCAGGAGGGACCTTCTACTGGCCGGACGGTCTGCCGCCGTCCAGCAACGTCGCGTTTCGCCGCCCTGCCGGCGAGAACAGCAACCGCAGCGTCGAGGAGGTCTGCGAGGCTGAGTTGACGTCTCTGGCGAGGGCGGTTCTCAGCCGAGGGTACGGCGGGCAAGACGCACTGATCTCGATGGCCCGGGAGCTGGGTCTGCAACGACTGCGAGAAGCGAGCAGAGGCCGGCTCGAGGACGCTTTGCGCCGCGCTCAGGCGGCCTGAGCGAACTGACCTTGACCGCGGGCATGGCCTGCAACGGACGGGCCTCGACACCATGAGCTATCGGAAGGGAGCATCAGCTTGCAAGACATCATCTGCCCGCATTGCGGCAAGGCGTTCAAGGTCGATGGCGCCGGTTACGCCAACATCCTGAAGCAGGTTCGCGACAGCGAGTTTGAGCGGCAGTTGCACGAGCGTCTGGAGCTCGCCGAACAGGACAAACGATCCGCGATCGAACTCGCCACCACCCGGCTTGCTGGCGAACTGCAGAGAGCCGCGGCTGCCAAGGACGCGTTGATCCTTGAACTCCAGGCCAAGCTGGATGCTGGGGAAGTGGCACGAAAGCTCGCGGTCTCAGAGGCGCTGGGCGCGCTCGAGCGCGAGCGTGATCGCCTGGCCCATGAGCTCGAACAGTCCAAGCAGGAGAAGCTGACCGCCGACCAACTGGCCGAAGCCAAGCTGCTGAACGAACTGCAGACCGCAGCCGCGGCCAAAGACGCGGAGGTCCAGAGCCTGCGAGCCCAGTTGGACGCCGCGGATATCGCGCGCAAGTTGGCGGTGAATGAGGCTGTCGGCGTCGTTCAGAAGGAGCGAGACGAACTTCGGAGCAACCTCGAGAAGGTCGAACTGGAGAAGCAACTTGCCGAGAAGTCCCTCAAGGACAAGTACGAAACGCAGCTCAAGGATCGTGACGACGCCATTGAGCGCTTGCGTGACATGAAGGCGCGTCTCTCCACCAAGATGGTGGGCGAGACGCTTGAGCAGCATTGCGAGACTGAGTTCAATCGCATCCGGGCAACTGCCTTCCCTCGTGCCTACTTCGAGAAGGACAACGACGCCCGAAGCGGCAGCAAAGGCGACTACATCTTTCGCGACACGGACGAGTCGGGAACCGAGATCGTCTCAATCATGTTCGAGATGAAGAACGAGAGCGATCGCACTGCGACGAAGAGCAGGAACGAAGACTTCTTCAAGGAGCTCGACAAGGACCGCACGGAGAAGGGCTGCGAGTACGCGGTGCTGGTGTCACTGCTGGAACCCGAGAGCGAGCTCTACAACACTGGCATCGTCGACGTGTTCTATCGCTTTCCGAAGATGTACGTCGTCCGCCCGCAGTTCTTCATCCCAATCATCACGCTGTTGCGCAACGCGGCGATGAACGCCGTCAAGTACAAGGCCGAGTTGGCGCTAGTCAGGGCGCAGAACATCGACATCACGAACTTCGAAGGCAAGCTCGAAGCTTTCAAGAACGCCTTCGCCAAGGACTACGACCTGGCCTCCCGACACTTTCAGACGGCGGTGGATGAGATCGACAAGTCGATCAGTCATCTGCAGAAGACCAAAGAGGCCCTGCTCAGCACCGTGCGCAGCCTGCGCTTGGCAAACGACAAGGCGCAGGACGTGACCATCAAGAAGCTGACCCGAGGCAATCCGACGATGGCCGCGAAATTTGCGGATCTGAAGAAGGGTGACGCCGAAGGACAAGGCTGAGTTCGAGTGATTGAGGCGGCTCGTCCATAATCGATGCCATGTCTGCGATCCGTCCGATCACCGCAGCGCGCTCCGGTTGGCGTTGGCGCAAGCCATCAGCCTGACCACCCCTACGCGCCCTCAGCGGGCGCCTTCCGTCCCCACCCAGCACGGCGCGCCGGCCTCGCCAGCGTCGCAAAAAGCGGGTATCAAAGCGGGTACCGAATCAGGATTTTCCTTGGAACATCCAATGAAATCAAAGGGTTAGAGCGCAAATGCTGCTGATGATCGACAACTACGACAGCTTCACCTTCAACCTGGTGCAGTACTTCGGCGAGCTCGGGCAGGACGTGCGCGTTTTCCGCAACGACGAGATCACCGTCGAAGGCATCGCGGCGCTGAAGCCCGACCACCTGGTGCTCTCGCCCGGGCCCTGCAGCCCGGCCGAGGCCGGCATCTGCGTCGAGGCCATCCGGCACTTCGCGGGCAAGCTGCCGCTGCTGGGCGTGTGCCTGGGCCACCAGGCCATCGGCGCGGCGCTGGGCGGCCAGGTGGTGCGCGCCAAGGTGCAGATGCACGGCAAGGCCAGCACCATCGGCACCGACCAGCACGGCGTGTTCACCGGTCTGCCGGAGCGCTTCGACGTCATCCGCTACCACTCGCTGGCGGTGGAGCGGGTGTCGCTGCCCGAGCACCTGGTGGTGACGGCCGAGACCGACGACGGCGAGATCATGGGCCTGCGCCACCGCGGGTTGCCCGTGGAGGGCGTGCAGTTCCACCCCGAGAGCATCCTCAGCGAACACGGCCACGCCATGCTGAAGAACTTCCTGGAGCACGTGCGATGAAGCCCATCGACCTGCGCAGCGACACCGTCACGCAGCCCACCGCCGCCATGCGCGAAGCCATGGCCGTGGCGCCGCTGGGCGACGACGTCTTCGGTGACGACCCCACCGTCAACGCGCTGCAGGCGCGCATCGCGGCGCTGCTCGGCAAGGAGGCGGCGCTGTTCGTGCCCACCGGCACCATGAGCAACCTCTGCGGCCTGATGGCGCATTGCCAGCGTGGCGACGAGTACCTCGTCGGCCAGATGGCGCACACCTACCGCTGGGAAGGCGGCGGCGCCGCGGTGCTGGGCAGCATCCAGCCCCAGCCGTTGCCGCAGCAGGCCGACGGTTC
>Ga0075154_10002311_pt1 | contig 12542 bp, 3 predicted proteins | sample JI71714BDNA_FD_70965 | JGI IMG/M metagenome (GOLD analysis project Ga0075154, IMG submission 70965) | Wastewater effluent complex algal communities from Wisconsin, to seasonally profile nutrient transformation and Carbon sequestration -... | ecosystem: Engineered > WWTP > Effluent > Algae... | reverse complement strand
TATATCTAGATAAAAAAATAAATTTATTTTTTTGTTACTTTTAGTTTTTATATTTTAAAAAAAGATTTTTTACTAGCTAATCTATGAAAGTCTTTTTTAGTAAGTTTTCAGCTTTATTTAAAACAAAGCTGAAAACTTACTAAAAAATAATCAATTTAGATAGTTAAATTTTATTTAACTAATTTATTCTTCAGGAATAATATCAAGAACCATACCAGCACCAACTGTACGACCACCTTCACGAATTGCAAAACGCATACCTTTTTCAATAGCAATTGGAGTTATTAATTTAATTTTCATATTTACATAGTCACCTGGACATACCATTGGGTTTGAATGCATTGTTGAAAGTTCAGAAGGGTTACGTTGTTTAATATAACTAAAATCTAAAATTTTTCCAGTAACATCTGTTGTACGAACATAAAATTGAGGTTGGTAGCCTTTAAAGAAGCCACTTTTACGACCACCTTCTTCAGCTGTTAAAACATAAACTTGACCTTCAAAAACAGTTTGTGGAAGAATTGAACCTGGTTTTGCAAGTACCATTCCACGTTCAATATCTTTTTTTTGAACACCACGTAGTAAAACCCCAACATTATCACCAGCAATCGTTTCATCTAATGTTTTTTGGAACATTTCAAGTCCAGTAACAGTTGTTGATTTTGTGTCTTTAAGTCCTACAATTTCAATTGTTTCACTAACTTTTAAAGTACCACGTTCTACACGTCCAGTTGCTACAGTACCACGACCAGTAATACTGAAAACATCTTCTACAGCTAATAAAAATGGTTTATCCATTTCACGTTCTGGAGTAGGAATACATTTATCTACAGTTTCCATTAAGTTAAAAATTTTATCTACCCATTCATTATCACCTTTTTTAGTATTTGGAGTTTCAACTAAAGCTTCTAAAGCTAAAAGAGCTGATCCAGATAAAATTGGGATATCATCACTAGCAAAGCCATATTTATCTAAAATATCACGAACTTCTAACTCAACTAATTCTAATAATTCAGGATCATCAACTTGATCTGCTTTATTTAAGAAAACAACAATTGCCGGTACACCTACTTGTTTTGCTAATAAAACATGTTCTGTTGTTTGTGGCATCGGACCATCAGCACCTGATACTACAAGAATAGCACCATCCATTTGAGCAGCTCCTGTAATCATATTTTTTACGTAATCTGCATGGCCAGGACAGTCAACATGGGCATAATGACGCTCAGCTGTTTCATATTCTACATGCGCAGCATTAATTGTAATTCCACGAGCTTTTTCTTCTGGTGCAGAATCAATTTCATCATATTTTTTACCTGTAGAACTTCCACTTGCAGCTAATGCCATTGTAATAGCTGCTGTTAAAGTTGTTTTACCATGATCTACATGACCAATTGTTCCAATATTTACATGTGGTTTTTTACGTTCAAATTTAGCTCTTGCCATAAAAACTTCCTTTTCTTTTGTCAAACCAAAAAAATTACTAATACGTCAAAATTTTATTTTTAAAAACCGAAAAATCTACTATTTTATTTCAGCTAAAATAAAATAGTAGAAAAAATTGCGTAAAAATTTACATATTCATCAATTATAAAATAATATATAAAAGTGAAACTTCAAACTTCTTTTGAATTTATAGATTTTTATTGCTATACAAATTCAAAAAAATAGTATAATAATATTTTCTTTTTTCAATATTAATATTATTAATAATATACATTGATTAAGAAAATAAGAAATTTGAGTGAGGGAAAACACATACACTAAAATAAGCATATGATGTATGTTTTTTCAAAAAGATAAAGAAATTTTCCCTCATTCAATTTTAAACTTCATCATTTTAATTATGGTGTTAATTTTTCTTGAAAGACAAAAGAAAAAACTTTTGAATATAGATGAACAAAAAATCCGCAGTTTCGAAAAAGTGAGAATTTGATAGTAAAGAGAAAAAAGTACTATATAAATAATAGAATTTTTCTCTTTACTATCAGTAAAAAAAAACACAAAGATATAATGTAGAAATTTTAGTTAGGGAAAACACATATACTAGTAATATTTTCATAGTAGGTGTGTTTTCAAAAAGATAAAGAAATTTTTATTTTCAAATCCTTTTTAATTAGTTCATTTTTTCTACAAAGGAAAAAGAGTATCTTATGTTAAGCGACGTTTTAAATCAAGTTCAATTGGATTATACTTTAATCCTTCCACTGAATACTTGTTTAGACCTGAAAAGTCTTTGGATCCTAAGTTTATCATTTTGATCATTTTTTTATTTTTTTCATTTAAATATAGATCTTTAATTTCTTTTGGCAATAAAATTGTTTTAAGACGTAAATAATCACCTGGCCAAACAAAGCCACCATTGACTGGATAATGTCGGTTATTTTCAAGTGTTAATCTATATTCATCAACTAATGGTGGTTTAGTAAATTGTGCAAAAAAGAAACGGTCTTCTGCATATTTTTTTTCTTTTTTTAGTAATGAACGTGAAGGCGTTATTCTATTATTTTTATCATTTTGTTTAACATTTTCTCCATTTCCAACTAAATTAGTATAATTATTACTTTCATCATCACTAGTTTTTTGTTTAACATTTTTCTTAAATAATTGGAAACTATCTAAACCAGTTGGTTTTTCATGTTGAGAAATATCAGTAGAAGGAGAATTTATTTTTAACTGAGTTTCTAAATTGATTTGATTTTTATTTAACGATTTTGATTGTTCTTGTTGAGTTTCTTCTATATCAAGAGTTAAATTTTGTTGTTTTAAATAAGCTGTATTACGTAAATTTTTTAAATAAGAACGGAAAGTGATCTGACTATCGATTAAATGAAATGTTAATAATTTTTTCATATGTTTAAATAAAGATACTATAGAAGTATTACGGTCAATTTTCATTGGTTCAAAACGATTTTCAATATTTCTATTTAGACCATCTGAAACTGATTTAAAATTTTTATTTAGTAGTGGATTAGTTAGTATATTAGTTTGGTCTGTATTCAATAATGAATCATTTAAATTTTTATAATAATAAAAAAACCAACGATCATATAAACGCATTGACATTGTATAACTTAATTGACGAAGTTTATAGGATTTTCTCTTAAATGAACGATTAGATGAAAATTTATTTTTATTTATTTGCATAAGTTTAATTAAATAGTCATTAATGACACTATTCATTGGTAAAGAATTTAATGAAGGAACTTTTAATCGAATTTTTTGATGTAAATCTTTTAAAAATAATTCTACGGCCCATCCGTAAGAAAGATTTACTCGATAAAAACGTGAAGCTCCATCAGCAGAACTCCATTTAACAATACGATTTAGTGTTTTAACAGAACTTCCCGGTAAAGGTAAATTTTTAATAATCGGTATTGAACGATTATGTCCTGGTAAAGTTTGGTATAATAAAGGATTTAATTTTGAATTATTTGCAAATAAACTACGATAAAGTTTTTTCGGACGATTAAGTGCTTCCCATTCATTTTCTTTACTAGAATAAGACGAATTTTGTTTTAAATTTTTTGCATTTTGTTTTAACATTGGAATTTTTAAAGTAGATAAATTTGCAGTTGAAACTGGATTAAAATTCTCTGTTAATAATGAATTTGTTTGCGAAACGTTCTCTTTTATTTTTTCACTTTGATTTGTGGATAAATTTTGATAATTTAATCTCCAATAATTTAATTTATTTTGAAATAATACACCTAAACTTCGTCGACGTAATGGACGATTCTTTGGTCGTAAATAGATTTTTTGTCTATATTGACGTTTTGTTTTCTTAAAATTTTTATCTCCACGTAAACGAGGATTTTTATTATTACTACGTTTTTTACGTTTTCTTACATTAAAGCGATTTGGGAAATAATCAATAAAACCACTTGACAATAAATTTTTATTCATTGAAATATATTGTTTTTTTCGACGAGATAAATTCATATTTTTTTTCCAAGCTGAACCAGTTGGACGAATAAATTTTTGTAAACGACGAAGATATGTTAATTTAGTTTGAGATACATTTCCATGTCTTAAATTTCTTAATAATAATAATTTTGCAGAAAGTTTTTTATCAATAGCATTATTTTTAGAATTTGCAGAAAAAAACAATTTTGCAAATTTGAATCTTTCTGAACCAAAAGAATTTGAAGAAGAAACATTAGTGTCAGTTTTTGCGTTTGTCAATAATTTTAGTAAAGATTTAGTTGTTTGTTTTTTTGTTCTCCAAGGTATCGACGAAAATAAATTACGTTTAGCTGCCTTACGATTTTTCACCGTTGTTAAATTACTAATTACTTGACCAGCTTGACGTATACCTACATGATCTTCATTTTTTGAAGATTTAATTATTGTTTTAATTCGTTTTTGTTTTTTAAATTTTATATATAATTTAGAAAACTCTTGATTTGAAAATAAAAGACCAGTATCCGAAGTCTTACCTAATTTCTTTTCAGAAGAGTCATTCATTTTTTCATTTAATTTTTGTTTCCATTTATTTGATTGATTTCTTTCTGTATTTTGAATAAATTTTGATACTAAAAAACCATTTTCAGATATAATTGTTCCTTCTGGAAGTTCATATTTCGTTCCACCTTTTAGAATTAAAGTTTTCTGATCAGAAAAATTAGAATTATTTTGTGGAGCAATCATAAATGGAAATTGTGAAAATAATGTTGTTGCAGCATTTTTCCCTTTCAATGGCCAAGATGAAAAAATAATATTTTTATTTAAATTACTTTCAAAGTTAGTTACCGTTTCTGGAACTGGATATACTGAATTTTTAGCAATTTCATAACCAGCTTCACGACGAGATAATAAACGATTTGTTAAAACAAATTTGCGGACACTCTCATCCCAACCAGCATAAAATGGCATATTAGTAGCTTCTAATGGTTTAGAAATTATATTTGATTTTAGGGCTGATTCCACAGTTAAATTATTATTTTCTAACTTAATAGTATTTAGCGATGGACCATCTAAAAAAATGTCTTTATAAAGTGTATAAAATAAATCAGAATTTGAAATACTATTAGTTTCTGAATTATCAAAAGGTAATTTTGAATTAGAAATTTGTTTTAATGGTGTTAAGCTTAAATTTTCACTCAGCACACTATTTTTTGTCTCATTTACTTTATTTTGTTTAAAGAATTCAAAGGAATCTGATAATTTTATTGATCTTGATGAAAACTGAGCGTTTGAAAATTTTTCTAAATTTAATGGTTTAGTAAAAGTAGATTTTTGAAGCTTCGCTTTAAAAGAAAAATTTTTCCATTTATCTAATGAGTCTCGGACATTATAAAATGTTTGAATTTGTTCCGAGCGAAATTTTAATGGATGATCTTTTAATACTTTTAATCTTTCGATTCTTTTTGAACGTATAATACGACGTTTTTTTAATTTTTTACGCATTTGTTGTTTTGATAATTTATTCGGATTTGTTCTAGAAGAAATAATGTATTTATTTAAAGTCATTAATTCATTTTTAGAAAAATTATTTTTGGTTAATTTTTGAATAAAAGCTTTTGAATTAGGATCAGAGTAATTTGTTTTAAATTCAGAAAAGTCTGATAATTTTGTGTCTTTTCTATGCTCCACAAAATTTAGATTTTGATTTACAACTTTTTCATTAAACCAATTTTTTAAAAATAAATTGTTTATAAAAAGAGTTTTTTGATCTTTGCCATAATTTTGAAGATGATTTTTTAAAAGATTTTTGAAATTTTTAGAATGTTTTTTTATAGTTCTATAATCATTAACAAAAAATTTACGCATACTACGACGTAAAACATTTTTTTCAGGTTCAAGAGAAATAGATTCACCTTTTCCTGCAATAAAAGCTCCAAAAACTAATTCACCAGATTTAATTTTTTCTTTTAATTTTAAACTTAAAAATTTCTCTGGAAAACTATTTTTTTGACCTTGACTCGTTGTTTGTTCATTTTTTAGCATGATATTTATCAAACCAGTTGAACGTTTTAATGAAGATAAATAACTTTGATTTTGTGTATAATTCTCTTGAGAACGAACATTTTGAAAATCTTTTACAGAATTTGTTGTAAAAGCTTTGTTTTGTAAAATAAAATTTTCAATAATTTCTTGTTTAGTTTTTGTGTTTTCTAACACATAATTATTTTCGGAATTTTTATAAGAATTGTCATTCATTTGACTCATTAAAATTTTTTTATCAGAACTTTTTGATGAAAAAATGTCTAAACTTTTTTGTTTTTCAGATTCATTTAACCAACCAAGTAGATTATTAAATAAACTACTTGATGATTTCTGGATTGTACTAAAAGATTGATTAGACGAATTAGATTTATTGACAATATTTATGTCATTACTACTTTGTTTCGAAACCAAAGCAAGATTTAAAGATTCAGTTTTTTCGAATTGAGAATTTATAGTTTCAAATGGAACAACTATGTCTTTTCTTTCTAAACCATTTTTTTCTGCAAAATTTCGCTGCTCAAAGAAATTGTCTTTAGTTTGTAAATTTTGTTGGAATTGATCATAATAAGAAATTTTATTATTGAATAATCGTTCTTGAATTTCAAAATTTCTATCAATAACTATTCTTTGATTATTTAATTCTTTTGTTTTTAAGAAAAGTTTTCGACGCGATTTCAAATTTAAATGACGTTTTAATAAAGAACGAGTAATTTTATCTTGTTGACGTTTGCGTAAAGATTTTGTTAAACGAATAACATTTGGCACTTCAGCTTCAATAAAATTTTTATTACTTGTACTCGAATTTACGATTTTTTGTAATGCACGTTTCAATACTGTTTTTGTTAATTTTTGGCGAACAGTATTCTGAAACATTTGGTTTTGATCTCGCGAAATTGTTCCAGAAAATTGGTTATTTAATATTAATTTTTTCGGTAAGTTTTGAGTTAAATCATTTGCTACATCTAATGATATATTTTGTTTATTTAAAGAATTTGTTACGACATTTAAATTTTGTACTTGTAAAAATTTTTTTTGTAACGTTTCATTTAGTTGATCAGCTACTAGTTTTGTATTTTTTAATTTTGTTAAAACATTTTTCCAATGACTATTTAACTGAGTAATAGTAAAACGACTTTCTTGATTTTCATTATTTTTTAAAGAATTTAAATTAATAGTAAAATTAAGATTTTTGTCTGCTTCTTCGAACCATTTTTGGTTTTTATAAGCACGAATTTTTAAGTCAAGATTAGAACCCGTTTCAGAAGAAAAAAGAAATGTCGATTGAAGTGAAGCATGAGAATTATCCATTTTACCTAAATTTTGATTATAATAATCTGATAAAGAAGAACTTCCTCTTTCATACAATGCTTTTGTTCTTTTTCCAGGTAATGGTCTTATTTGACTACGTGTTAGAGACAGGTTTGAATCATTCAATAAAAATTTTTTCATAAAAATTAAATTTTGAATATTTGAACGTTCACGTCTAAATAGATTTTTTTGATATAATTTGATATTTAATTCTTTATCAAAAGCCTCAGCTAAGTGGTTGTCAGTTTTACTTTGAATTAGAGAATTTACAGAAAAAGAATTTCTAATACGTTTATTTAAAATATTCTTTAATTTATAATTTAGAGAAAATTTATTAATACCAACGTTAAAACGAGATTCAAATTTTGCAAATAAATTTGTTGAAATAGAATTAAATTGAGCATTGCTTAGTTTAGAATATCTTTCTTTAATAATTTTTCTTGTAAATAAATTATTTTGAAATAAATTGTTCTCGAAAATTGGTGAAGTAGATAAAGAGAAAGTTTTTGATTCTAATTGATTTGAATTAGATTGTATTTTAATCCCATCTTTTAAAGCATCTTGAATACTTGATTCAAATGGTTTAATTTTTAATGTAGAGTTTTCAATAGCTTTTTGATTGGAAAAAATTGTATCTAAAGTTTTTTGTGGTGATAGTTCATTTAAATTTTTTTCTAGCAATTTTAACTTAACATTATTATTGAATCCAGCTAATTTTTTTAGCTTTGAAATTTGAACAAATTTTAAGTATATTTTATAATCAGTTAAACTAGCATAATCTGCAATTTTATTATTGGTCAAAAATTTGTTTTGTTCAGGTAACTTCATGTTAGTACTTACTAAATTCGGTTTTGATTGAACAAAAATATCTCTAGTAGTTGAATTTTCTGAAGTCTCACGAACTGTTTTATTTGAAAACAGTATATTATGAAATTTCCATTTTTTCCATAATTTTTCAGAAGAACGTTTATAATCTTTTGTCCATTTTTGACGTTTTTTAAATAAAGAAAGCATTAATTTTGTTTGAAGATTTGTTTTTATACTAGATGATTGTTGTAAACCATTGGCAACACTTGAAATTTTGTTTTTAGAATTTGTTTTTTCTAAAGAATTTAAGGATTGTGTTAATAAATTATAATTTTTTTGTTCTAAACTTTCTTCAATATAGTTTTTACGTATAAAATTAGTTTGCCAAATAGATTGTTTAATTATTTGTGTTGATTTTTCAATTAAATCCATATTTTTAGATAGTAAAGGATCTTCTTTGTTATTTTTATCTTTCGAAACATTATCTTTTAATGAAAAATCATTGATTAATTCTTCATGACCTTGAACATTAGAATTACTCTTTAAATTATAAAGTGATTGATCAAATTTTAATAATGCACCATTACTAACACTAGGCGTTAAAGAAAATAAATGTCGAACTTTATGAAAAGTTCCTTTAAATTGTTGATTATATAATTTATTTGTAAAACTTTTTGTTCCACCAATAGTATTTTTCATTGTACGATAATTTGTCATAAAAGTATACCAACGTAAACTATCATAATGTTCAAATAATAAAAAACGACGGAGATGTAATAGTTTTTCTTCGGTATTTGTTAAAAAATAAGAGTTTGGTTGACGATTCATAAATAAATCAACATCTAATTTCATTATTTTTGACCAAAGTTCATTAGGATCATAATGTTGTCGAGCTATCCAAGTTTCTAAACGTTTTCTACGCGCTAAAAATCCTGATTGATCAATCCATTGACGAATCCAAGGTGTATTTGCTAAGATTTTTGATCTTTTTAACAATTTGTTTGAGTAGTCACGACCTTTTCTTCTTGCACTAGCACCCATCCCTAATTGACGTTTCATTTTTGTGTTTAAAACATATAATTTTGTTTTTTTATAAGTTTGGAAATAAGTTTTCAGATAAAAATTGAAAATTGGTAAATTATTTTTTTTGTTTGTTAAAGTTAAAAGATTAGAATCATAAGATAATTTCGGATTTTTCCTAATTTGATTTGTAGCTAATAACTGATTTGAAGCCAAATCAACATTTAAAGGTTTAGTAAAAAAGTTATTAGTATTTTTTTCTGGAAGCTTGTTTATAATCAAATTACTTGCTTTTTTAACACCATAAAAACTTAATTTCTTTTTAAAAGTTTCTTCTTTATGTAAATAATATTTAATTGGATGCAAAAGAGTTGAAGAAATATTTTTTTCAAATGACGAATCTTTTTTAAAGAGAGAATTGTTTTCAAAATATTTATGCAACTCATCTCTTCCAGAAGAGGATACTTTCAGATTTTCTTTTCTAAAAGCAGATTTGTCTTCAAAGGTATTCTTTAAATTTTCTAAAGAACTAATTTGACTAAATTTATTATTATTATTAGAGAAATTAGAATTTAAATTATTTTGTTTTAGTTGTATTTGAAAATATTTATTTTGTAACTGTTCAAATTTTTGTTTAGAAGCATATAATTTTTTGGATGCTAAAGATAATTGTCCTTTTTCTTGTGAAAAGAAAGATAAAACAAAATTTTTTTGATTAATGGCATTTTTACTATAAAAATCATCTTGCTGAAACCCGTTTATACTTTTTTCTACATTTTGCAATGCTAATATAGAATTACTGTTTGAAAAAGATAAACTAGAAACCTTTTTTTTGGAGTCTCCGAACAAAAGACAACGCCACCATAACATTTGATTAATATTAGTCATTACTGTTTGAAAAACAGTCCAATCTCTTAGACTTGGTAGTAATAATAAGGTTTTCATTGAATTTGAAGAAACATTAATTTTTTTTGTAGAATTATTTTCAATTTGTGCAATTTTAAATCGTGCTGTTAATTTTCGAGTAAATTTGCGAAGAATTGAATATTCTAACATTGTCTCTTTACGATTAGATTGATCCGAATAAATCGAAATAAAACGTTTCTGTGGTTCCCAAAAATCACTTTTTAAATTACGTTCAAAAGATTTATTTTGATTGAGTTGTAACTTTTGAACTTCTGGAAACATGGTTTCTTTAGAAATTGGTGTAGTGGCTGATTTATTAATTAACCATTTCCACCAAATATCATTATCACTCAAATTTAATCGACTTTGCCAATTCCACCAAAAATCTTTCTGGTGATTATGTAACGTAGTTTGATTCCATAAAAATTTACTTGACCAATCTGGGTCAGGGCCCCAGAATGAATCCCATGTCTTTTCTTTCGTAACGGGGTTTTTAATTGCTGAATCAAAATAATTTTTTTCGTTTTTAGAGAATTCTCCATCTGTTTTAGCAATATTTAAATTTTTTTGATTTAATTTGGTTGGAAAAAATTCTTCAAAAACTAATTTGCCCCAAATAAGTGGCGCTTTTGAATCCCAACTATACTGATACATATTTAATATATCATTTCTCCAAAATACATTTCGACGTGACCAAGTTTTTGTAAATTCCCAAAGCCTATTTGCCCAATTTCTTGGAAACCAACGTAATCTTTTCAAACGACTACGGATCTTTATTTTATCAGATCTACGACGCATCCATTCATAATCTTTACCATAAGATAAATCTTCCATTGTGTATAAACGATAAGCACCTTGATCATATAATGATGTATCTATCGGAGTATTCCGATGATAATACTCAGCCCAATCTTCATAACGGAAAAATTTTTGACGAGGAAAATTTAGACGTGATCTATAATAAGCTGGTGAGGTAGAATGTGTTAAAAAACTTGTTTGTTTAAATTGATGAAAAACTTGATCATTTGGCAAAAATCCTAATGGATTAGCAATTTGATATTCCATACCAAAATAAGGTAAACTAGAAAAAGCAAATAAAACAGTCAAGGTTTGAAAAAATAAATGAACTGGTCGAACAATATCGGCAATGCGAAGTTTTTTAAACTTATTCATAATCCAAAAATAAAATCTATAAGCGGGATCTTGCCAAAACCAACAAAGTAAATTAATTAAACTATAACTTCCAATTGCAATACCTAACAAATAACTAAAATGAATACAACTAAAATCAAAAAAGTTTTCTGATGGAAAACTTTCTAACATTGTTGATTGAGATGAAATTGAAAAATTATTTAAAAAAGGATAAAGACTACTTTGTTCAGTTAAAGCTAATAAAAAGTGAAATCCAAAAATATTTCTTTTGGTCTGTTTTCCGAAAACAGAGTTATGTTTCACTTCTTTGTACGCATAACGGTTGTCCCAAAAATATTTCATTAATAATAAAAAACCTAACCAATAACGAAATAAATCAAGACTCATCCATGGAACAACAATAAAACGTAAACCAAATAAAATACTAGCAAACCAAAATAAACTTGCTGCCATAGTCCCAAGAGCAGCAGAATAACCCGCTTCGACGCCTTGCATGATAAATCTACGGAAACATAAAAAAGTAGCCGTCGAAGTCGGTAACCAAATAAATAAACTATTAACTAAACCAGTAAAAAACTTCTCAAGAAGTGTCGCAGGTAAGTAATAATTTCCGTAAATTTCATTTCCTACGGCAATAGGTTTATCTAAAAAGGTTAACATATTATGAAAATTACCATCAAAAACAGAAATTTCTTCCAACATTGATGTATATATTTCTGGAATAATAATCGGAAAATACCACAATTTGTTTAACCATTCAAAACTTAATAGATTTGAACAAAATTGTTTTAAAGTCGTTAAACTGAAATTTAGGATTGTTAAAAAATCAGTATAACTTGAATGTTGTAAAATATAATTTGGTGAAGTTTCAATTAATTTATGAACTACTTCAATATAATCTTTTACTAAATAAAAAGCACTCATAAAATATAGAATTATTAGTTAAAATTTTTTTATTAAATTAATATTTCAAAAAAAATCTATTTTACTAAGAAACTTAGTAAATAAAACAATATAGTAATTCTTTATACATTGTATAAAAAATGATACAAATAAGAAACCGTCACTATTCAAATTTGAATCTAGCTAGGTTTTCTTTTCCAATCATAGTTTAAATTTTAGTGAAAAAATTGAAAAAATCGTTTCAATGAATTTAATAATTGGAGGACTTAATTTATACAAGCGCAAAGTTTTGAATATTTTCTTTTTTCAAAACTACTACTACTACTACATAAAAACTTTAAGAGGAAAAAATACAAACGATTTAAGCGAGAAAATCGTTTAAAGAAATTAAATAAAAAACACAATCTTTTTTAGTAAAAAAAAAATGACTAAAAAAAAGTAACAATTTTATATTAAATTTTTACTTTCTATTAACTTAGTTGTTTTATTTTTAACAG
>Ga0075154_10002305_pt1 | contig 12561 bp, 3 predicted proteins | sample JI71714BDNA_FD_70965 | JGI IMG/M metagenome (GOLD analysis project Ga0075154, IMG submission 70965) | Wastewater effluent complex algal communities from Wisconsin, to seasonally profile nutrient transformation and Carbon sequestration -... | ecosystem: Engineered > WWTP > Effluent > Algae... | reverse complement strand
ATTTAACCCAGTAGTTCTGGTTGTACGTGACGATGATACGGTGTGAACATTGAGAAGAGTTACCAGCCGCGTCCACTACAGTCCAACGACGGGTAATAGTTCCTTTGTTACACAAGGAGTCAAACTGCGTTAATACAACATTTACTGTAGCCGTTGGGTTAGAGCAGTTGTCGTCCAACAATGGTTGTCCGTAAGCCCACAAAGATGGATCAAACGCCTCGCAGGAAACAGTGACGTTAGCCGGAGGAGCGCAGGTTGGTTTCATTTTATCTTCTACCAACACTTGAACCATACAGTCGTTGTAATGCCCTTCAAAAGAACTGGTTGATACCGAACCATTGCCAGGGAAAACGTCATAAACACGCAAAATCACCTGAACCGGAGCGTTCACATCGCTACAGCAGAATTTAACCTGATCAAAGAACGAACCGTTCGATTGACAAGAGTTGCTGTTCATGCGGCGTGCCTTAAAGAACACTTCGCTACAGTTATCGTAAGAACCATCGTCAAAAGTTTCCGCATTAATGCTGGAAGAACCGTCAATACCAAGGTTCACCTGAGTAATTTCGTCACAAGCAACAATTGGTGGAACACCATCTTCTACCCGAAGTGTGAAAGAGCAAGTGCGGAGGTTACCACAATCGTCCGTTGCGCGGTATTCTACACGGTGTACACCCAAAGACAAGCAAGGCGTAAGACCAAAAGTCGCCATTGTATCCGGATTCCACAAGTTATTACCTGGGAACGTTCCTAATGTGGCAAATACGTCATAGATACCAATTTGATCGCCCGTTTCGTCGTCAATTTCGGTGATAACGGCTACAGCATTATTAATTCGAGAGCAGTTATCACTCATTTCCAAATCAGGCAAATTGGCGTTGGCGCAGCATTGCGTTGAGTTGGTAGATACTGTAATATTAGCGGGGCAAACAAACGTTGGCGCAACGTCATCTACCACCTTAATCACCTGAATAAAGTACTGCGGATTAGTGGATGGTGGGAATGGCGACGTTGGAGTACACCAGTCATAAGCCGTCCAGGTACGCAAAATTTTGTGCGTTCCGTCACATACCGGAATCACCTCATCCACGTAAGTGGTTTGTAATTCGCAGTAGTTCGCACCCGGCCAAATCGTATAATTTCTTGGACCAGATGGGTATGTAAAGGTAATAAATGGCGCGCCGGTAGTTGCCGGAGAAGTGCCTCCGCTGGCAGTGCATGAAATTTCAACATCCGCCGGGAAGTTCACGTTGCCAATCCGGGCACCAATAACATTGATGCGCTGAGTGCAACTGGAAGTATTTCCGCTGGCATCGGTAGCCACCCAGGTACGGGTAACGTAACCGGTAATGTTCAAGCCGGTAAGATTCGCCGGGCAATCCAGATCCGTCCATTCATCGCTGTGCGACAACGTAAACGTACCGCAGTTTTCAACTACGGTTGGGAAGGCCGAACCGATACCCAATGTGCCAGATAAGAAAGCAGGATCCAAATTGGTTTCTGCGCAAGAGACATTAAAGTTTTCGCAGGTTACCACCGGAGCCAGTTTATCTTCCACTTTAATAAGCCCCCAGCAAGCGTTTCCACTCACCAAATGGGTCACTTTTACCGCCCAGGTTTTGCCAATATCGCTTACTCCAAGAATAACCGGAGTTGCCCAAGGGCCGTTACCCAATGGAATAGTACGGTCAATGGATACATCATAATCATCAAAACAAGCGTAAGAACCTTCCAAAATCATGTCCGGGGTTACTTCCACGGAGCAATCGGCATCCAAAGAAATTTGAACCAAATCGTTGCACGCAATTGCGGCAGGTGTTGCAACAACAGCCACAATCTTAGTTACCGTTTGGATACAACCAGGGTCGTTAGGACCATTGGCTTTGGGTGTGCCGCCATCTACTGTATAAACAATGGTATATTGACCTACACCTGCACCGGGGTTAAATACAGTCGCCGGAACACCATTAACCGTAAAGCCCTGTGAGATAATATTAGCATCGCCGGGAGTACCCGTTAAGGTCACCGGATCAGAATACAAGCAGAATGGACCATCCAGGTTGCTGGTGATTGCAGCGTTAGGATATTGACAAGAGTTACCAATTGACAAAATAGCGCCCAATCCATTGCTCACCGTAATGGAATAACCAATGGCATCTACGTGAATACCATTGAGGAAATAATCACCGCTACCCGCTGGCATTTCAACAAACGTTGAACCAACAGTAACCGGAATTGGCGCGGCTGGTGGAGCCGGGCTGGCAGTAGTAAACAAGCCCGTTACCGCAGTTACCGTCCAAGTAAATCCGGTGAGGGACTCAATTTTAATTTGTTCGCCAAACTGACCGTTTTCCGTAGTCGTTGCGTTGTTTTTACAAACACATGGGTCAGAAATCAAAATTTTAGGTACGCAGCGTGGGAATGGATTAATGGTCACCTGAGCGGTACAAGTACCCACGTTTCCGCATTGATCCTGCACTGATATTACAAAATCACGCACCTGGCCTTCGTCGGCACAAGTGTATGTCACGCTGTTTCCACCCGTCAACAAAGTAAGATTCCCCGGAGCCGAACAATTATCCGTAGCACCAGAATATACCTGAGCAGGGTTTACCGTAACCGTGCCTTGCAGGCTCAAGTTAACGGTGATATTGTTACACGTCACCGTCGGCGGCGTGTTATCTGTAATAGTGATCGTTTGCGTGTGCGTTGTAGTATTGCCACAAGCATCCGTAGCGCTCCAGGTACGCGTAATGGTATAAGCAAACGGGCAAGTTGGTGAAACAGCACTTTGCACCTGGTTAAAGAACACGGGCAAACCAACCGGATTAGTTGACGTTGGGAACGTTTGACCTTGGTTAATGGCACCCGGTGTAGCAGGATTAGCCGCCGATGGACCATTCCAGGTAAAGGCTGCGTATGTTGCGCCGTTACCAGAAAGGCGAAGTGATTGTCCAACCGGTTCAGTACCCGTTTCCGCAACACCAATATCCGTTGACGTCAAACCGTTCGCCGGGCCACCCACTGCCATGAAGGAACCTTCGTAACTGAGGAATTGTACCACCGTACCGCCATTGACCAAAGCGATACCATCGGGAGCGCCGTTTTGGATGCTATTGGATGGATAAGGCACCGCAATCGTACCAAAACCATTGCTTTGGTTAGGAATCACACCGGTGAGGTTAATCGTTGGGTTGTACGAAGCACCACCGTTACCATTGTACAAATACAAGGTCCAACCGTCCAGGTTAACCCCCGCTGTACCGGCGATTTCAATAAATTCGTTAACGTCAACGCCTACGTTATCGTAGTGAATTTCGTTGATCCACACCGGACCGGTAATGATACCCGCCGGATCGCAGTCATCAGTCGCAATTACTGTTGGAACTGCTGGAATTGGATCAGCACAAGACAATGTAATATTGGCGGGCGTTGGTGTCAATACCGGACCACCCGTATCGTTGCGGTTAATGGTCTGCGTGTGCACCGTTGAGTTGCCGCAAATATCGGTAACGGTCCAGGTACGCGTAATCACCGATGACCCCGGGCAGTTGCCTTGCTGTGTAGTTTGGTTGTATGTTGCCGGAATAGAAGGAGGCAAAGACGTAATCGTCTGGCCAGCATTCAGGGTTCCAGGAGAATCATCTGTCGTTAATGACCAGGTAAAGTTGGCGTAAACCGTTCCGTTACCCGTCAGGTGAACTGAACCACCCGCTGGCGCAATACCGTCTTCAAATACACCAATATCCGTAGAGAATGAACCCATAGCCGGGCCATTGGTGGCCTGGAAAGTACCTTCGTAACTCAGGAACTGAATCACCATACCATCGGAAATACGCACCAAAGCCACACCGTCGGGAGCACCGTTTTGGATACCATTCACGGGATAAGACAAACTTACGGCTCCGTAACCGGCTCCTTCGTCGTCAATAGTACCCACGAGCGCATCCGTATCGTACACCACACCACCGTTACCATTATACAATACGAGTTGATAGTTCGTCAGGTTGATACCCGCCGTACCGGCAACTTCGATAAATTCATTTTCATCAGCGAGTTCATCGTCGTAGTGAATTTCGTTGATCCAGATAACACTGGGCACACTGCCGCCGCCGCAGTTATCGGTACCCGTCAAATTTGCCGGTAAAGGCAAATCATCGGAGCAACTAATGGTCAAATCCGTCGGTAATGTTTCGTTAAACGTTGGACCGGTTTGGTCATTGACCACAATAGACTGCGAACAAGTCGCCGAGTTGCCGCACACATCCGTTGCGCGATATGTGCGCACTACGGTAAGGCGATTAGCACAAGTTACGTTGACATTCGCGTCGTTCACAAAAGTAACCGTCACCGCACCACCGCAGTTGTCACTGGTACCCGTCACCGACGCAATATTAGAGGCCGGCACATTGGCAAAACAACTCACCGTTGTACCAGCCGGACAAGTAAGCGACGGCGATGTCACATCATTTACAACAATTACCTGCGTGCAAGAAGCTGTTAAACCTACCCCGTCCGTTGCCGTGTAAGTACGCGTTAAAGTGTAACGGTTAGCGCAGGTTTGGTTGGTAATGGCTTCCCCACTAAAGGCTACTGTTGGTGCAGGCGACGAACAGTTATCGGAAACCGTACCGGTAAATGGTGTAGATGCCGGAACCGACGAGGCACAAGAAACCGTCGTTGGGGTTGGGCAAGTAATGGTTGGCGGCGTTACATCCGGAATATTTTGAATGACAATATTGTTATTCGTAAACGTACAAGGCGTTGGAGTACCGGAGTCGGTTACCGACAATGCGTAAGTACCCGCCGGTAAGTTTTGGAATAAACCGTTTGAATTGGTCTGGTTGTATCCGTTCGGGCCGGTAAGGTTGTACGAATACGGTGAAGTACCGCTTGCTGCCGTTGCCTGTACCTCGCCTAAGAAAAGGCAGAATACGTTAGTGGCGGCTACATTAACTGTAAAACTGGCACAAGAGGAAGCGCAACCCGTTGGGGCCTGCACCATATACATGTCAATGTCTTCACAACCGCCAGCATCCGTAACGGTAACAGTGTAGGTACCGCCAGCAAGACCGGAAATATCCTGCGTCATTGCATTGTTTGACCACAAGTAGGTAAATGGAGCCGTACCCGAAACCGGTGTAATATCAATGGCTCCGCTGGTGGGGGACGCGCAAGTCGGCTGTTGCGTTATGGTTCCATCAAAGTCAACACCCGGAGAAACGATAATATTAGCCGAACCAGACAAGGTTGCCGTACAAGCATTAGCATCGGTTACCGAAACCAAAGTGTAGGTTGTAGTACTGTACACTGCCAAATTAATCGCCGTACCACTTACATAATTGGTACGGGTATAGTTGTTTGTACCATCGGTAAACACAACCGTGTAAGGACCCGTTCCGCCAGTAATGGCAACTGAAACCGGTACATCGGCGAGATTACCTTCAAAACAAAATCCGTCGTTACCACTAATCACTGCCGTAATAGATGGGCAAGTCAAAGAGCAGGAAACGACAGAAGGACCGTTACTAACGGTAAATGTACAAGATGTTTGCGCGCTAAAGGTCGCCGTAACAACACTGGCAGTACCATCGGCCTTGAGGCGGACACCCGTAAATGTCGTAGAAGTAGTAAAGGGGCTAGCAACACTGAGGGCACCGCCGCCCGCTAATACATCACCACTGAGCACCAGATTACCGGTTGCCGGTGGATTGGTATAGTTCACCGTGATATCAGCCGTAAAATAATCGTCGGTCGGGTCAGTCGTACCGTTATCATTACAAGCACTGGCATTGGCAAACGTAATACCGCTGATAGAGCAATTACAATTAGAGGTATGTGCACCAATACCCGCGAATTCGTCCGTTGCAAAGCCGTCCCATTCGATACTTGGATCAAAAGAGTTAGAACCAATCGGATCGCCGCTCGTTACGGAGGACTTGCGACGAATAGTATTGTCGGCAGTGGAAGTAGTTCCAGTGCCCCATTCAGTACCCGGATCAAAACCAATTTGGCCAATTACATCTACCGTATTGGATGTGCTGTTTTTGAACAATTCCACCGCATCATCGCCATTAAAGGTCAAAGAACCGGACGTTTGGTTAGCCAGACCCAACAAAGTGGCACCAGCACTACTATTCACCAATGTAAACGTGCCATTTGGCGGAACAGAACCGGTCAGCGCAATGGTAGCAGTTGGCGTCACAGCGCCATTAAAATATATACGCAATTGATACGTATTGTTAAGGGTTACTGCGGTATTGGTGGGGTTGTAAATTTCGATGGCTTTATTATTGCCACTACCCTCCACGTATTCAGAAATGAACAATTCCGTGCAAGAAGCAAAGGTTTGTGTCAACGAGAAATTTACATTAGAAACATCGTAGAACACATTATTAGAACAGCGGATCCATACACGCGCCGTTGTAGTAGTGATATTGGGCATGGTCACCGCCTGCGTACCATCGTTGGGGGTATTGGCCGCCAGGGTTGTAAACGTAGCCCCGCCGTCAGTAGTGAGGAGGATATCTACGTTGGCACAAGAAATAGGTGCCGCAGTGGTACCCGCCACGTCCCAAGTAACGGTTTGGCTGGAGTTACCGGCGTAACTCACCGCTGTATTGGGGGAAGTTACCAAGAACGGTCCCGTTCCGGCCACCGAAGTCAATGTAGTAGCGGCCTCGCCCGTGCAACCGGCGGTAGCAAAGTTATCACGTACCGTTACCCGGAAATTCATTGTCCGCGCTACCGAAGGCAACTCTTCCCAAGTAGGATTCGTACCGGCAAATACACTTGACAGTTCGGGGAAATAACGGGTTGGTGAACTCACCGGATCCAAGGAACGGAACATTGGTCCGGTTGTATTCGTAGATGCCGGTGGCATTGTTTGTGTGGGAGAAGACCAGGCATTGGTTTGTTCCCAACAATACGTCAACGTGCCATTAGGGTCCGTCGCCGACGCCGTTAATACAAATGGCGTGGACAACGGAATGGAATAATTGCTCAAAGCAGGCACCGTTGGGGCTACGTTGGTCACCGAAACAGCGTTGTCACAAGTGCTGCCCAATCCGGTTGCTACAAAAGTGCGCATCTCGAACAAACTGGCAGTACTGAAATAATCATCACTGTTCAACTGTACATCAGGAGCACAAATGCCCGCATAACCCATGATGGTCGAACCAGAACCAGGCTCAACGGCCGTGGAATTATTCCGGTTACAGCCGTCATTATACTGCGTGTGGTTGCCATTGAATTGGTGTCCTAATTCGTGCGCTACATAATCAATATCAAAAGGGTCACCGATGGGGGCACCACTACCGGTAACACCCCGACCTTTGTTAGAGTTGGAGCAAACAACCCCCAAACCGGCAAGACCACCGGAGTTAGTACCAAAAACGTGACCAACATCGTAATTTGCATTTCCAATAACCGCGTCACAATTGGCTTGGTTTTGGTCAATCATCAAACCTGGATCACCGTTGGTGTACGGGTCAGTTGCGGCATTAGTATAAATAATCAGGTTGTTGTTGGCAATAAGAATCATGCGCGATGCAACATCTTTTTCAAATACGCCATTCACGCGATTCATAGTCGTGTTGATGGCTGCCAACGCCAAGACTACGGTACCGCCGTGGAAAGTGGTATATTCACCCGTTGCGGCTATGGCCAAACGATATTCGTGGCGGATACCACAATCGCCCACAAATTCGGCTTGGTGATCGTGACCGTCTTTTTCGCCAAAAGTTTCGCCGTCTAACTGACAAACGACGCGATCACTTTCTGTTTTTACAAAATCTTTTTTGAAATAGGAAATGTAATCTTGCGTGTTCCCTTGCGCGTAAGGATCAATAAACACGCTTTTTCCACCGCCATAAGTCATCGCGTGGAAACCGTGGGGTGTCACATCCAGTTTAATCAATTCCGCCGGGTGATCAATGTTCACCCCGGTAAATGTTTTGATTTCCGGATAAGCAGCCGCCAAAGAGGGTGCCATTACAGAAGAGTACCAAACGCGGAAACGGCTAAAAGTACCGTCCGGCATGGGTAAATGAATTTCACTACCGCTATTGGCTGTGTTTACAGCAGTTTCGACCGGAGCGGCCGAGAGCAGCGTTGTCATGCCCGACAGATCGAGACGCGTAGTTCTGTACTTGGAAGGTACAATTTTACGGCTGTTCTGTTCAGCAGTGATATCTATTTCTTTGATGTCTTGCCAAAGCGATTGTGATGCTGCGCCAGTTACCTGAGCAGACACTTGTTGAGACAAGGCTCCAATGAATAGAATAAGCAACAATGGGAAAGAGCCGAAGCGAGAACCGCTTCCGACGAGTAAACTTCTTTTCATGTTAGATTATGCAGATTAAAAACCGCCTCAAAGGTAGTATTTTCATCCAAATCTAACCTATTAATGTAGTAAATTATTAGCAGGTGGCGCCTAATGCATTGAAAAAGAGCGCCTTATAAAAAAGAATTAACATTTGGTTCATCAACCGCCAGCCTTTTTGGTTTTGGAATAACCATTATCCAATAAATACTTCAGCACCTTGTCGCGGTGATCGCCCTGCAAAATGATTTCGCCTTCTTTAGCATTGCCGCCGGTAGCGCATTTGTTTTTTAAAATTTTGGCCAAATCCTCCAGATTTCCATCGGGACCAACGTAACCTTTAATTACCGTGGCTTCTTTATTGCCTTTAATGCGCTGCAACCAAATGCGCAATTGCTGCTGCTCCGGGGCCAATGCCTCCGGTTCTTCTGATTCTGATTCCCATTTAAAGTCGGGGTTGGTGGAAAAAACAAAACCGCCGCCCGTTGAATTTTTCTTTGCCATATCGTTCGCTAATGCTTTAATTAGCCGCAAAGGTAATTATAAAACACCGTAGTAGATACGCACGGCCGTGCGTATCTACGGTGTTTTAATTTTTACAAAAACTATTTTACCACCATCAACCGGGCCACCTCGGCGCGGCCGGTTTCGCGGTTCTCCATTCGAATAAAATAGGCGCCGGCGGGCTTGTCCGTTACGTCGAGGTAGAACAAATTATCGCCGTTTACCACCTGCACGTTTCCGCTGTACACGACCTGCCCGCCCATACTGTGCATGGTGAGCCGTGCCGGGAACGAGATCTCGGAGGAGAAGGTGATTTCGGTGTTAAATCGCGCCGGATTGGGGAATACTGTCAAAGGCGAGCGCATAAAACCGGTATCGTTTACGATGGTGGTTCCACCGTAATAACAAGACGGATCTACCGCGAAATTGCCGTTAATCAGGGGCATTTTCATGTAATTATCGAACAATGTTTCCTCCAATACGTAATCGTTGGCCCCCAACCAATCTTGCAAAATAGTGGTAAATACCTGCCGATAATCGTGCTGCATACCCTGCAATTGGCTATCGTTGGTTAAGTTTGATAAGTTGACATTCGTGCCCGATACCCCGCCGTTGACACCTTGCCCCATAATAATCATGGGGGCTAAGGTACCGTGGTCGGTACCCGTAGAACCGTTTTCCCGAGCGCAGCGGCCAAACTCCGAAAATGTGCAGGAAAGCACCGATTTGGCCAAACCCATCGCTTCCAAATCGTCAAAAAATGCTTTCATCCCCTGCGCAAACGTCAGCATCAGATCGGCGTGATCGCCGTCGAGGGCCGTGGTGCCCACCTGACCATCGTGGGTATCAAAACCACCCAATTGGCAAAGGAAAATTTTGGTTTTGCTGCCCCCGCGAATCAAACGCGCGACGGTTTTTAACTGGTTGGCAAAGGCCGTTGTTGGATACGGCATGGCATTGCTGCCCGCGTTAAATACCTCACTGATCCGCTGCGCGTACAAATTCACGCTTCTTTCCACCGACATAATGAACTCAATTTCTTCACCGTGTTCAAAATCGGGGAGATTGGCCGGCGGCAACCCACCAATGGTTTGAATCAACGAATAAAAACCACTCACGTCCTGACCACTGAGGTTAATGACGTTTTGGTGTTCCGTCTCCGTGTGAAAACCCAATGAAGGGCTCGGGTCTCCCACCTGAATGCCCAACGGATCTTTCATGGTTTCAATGGGCGCACCCAATACATCGGGGAACATAGCCTGAAGAGAACGGCCCATCCAACCCGACGGAATATTGAAATTTTCGGGCGTACCATCGCCGCCCGACAACCACAAATCGGTACTTTTAAAGTGCGATTGGTTGGGCTGTTCGTAACCCACGCCCTGCACAATATTGACCCAACCTTTTTCGTACAATGCCTTCAGGTCGGTCAAATTGGGGTGTAAACCCACTTTTTTATCTTCTTTTAAGGTATTGTCCAAAGGAATATAAGCATCGGCACCCGTTTCGGGGATACCCACCGTAGGACGCAGCGCGATGTATTGATCATATTGGGCAATGGGGATCACCATATTCAAACCATCGTTACCGCCCTTTAATTGAACAAGCACGAGGGTGCGACCTTCTACTTCTTCACAACTGGCAATCAGGCGGGCCATATTACTATTGGCAAAAGTGCGCATCGAGTGGCCATTGACCACAAATGGCGTAATGGTGGCAGGGGGTAATATTTTTAAGAAATTACGACGTTTCATAGTATTTCAATTGAAAAAATGAATAAAACTGAACAAAAAAGGGTTAATTTGTTTGGTATTCCTGCGAATACATAATGGCCACGACCAACCGTTCGAGGGCAATTTTCACCTCGACATCGTTGTTGGTGGACAAATAATTATCCCATTCGTAGGTCCAGTCTGCCGGGGGCAGATTATTCAGAAATATGGATTGATAAAAATAATTGAAACGGTCGTTGTCCACTTCTTTGGGCAACATATATTCCAGCAGTTGTTGCACGAGGATATAAGGATCGGAAGGGTCGGTAAAAAAACCGGAATTTTTCACCCAGGCCGGAATATCAATTTTTGAAGCCAATGCACCGTTGGGATTTCCGCCGATGGTCAATTTGCCACTCAACAGCATAACCCCCAGTTTGTAGCGGGCAATGATGGTGCTGCTATTGAACCATTGGTGCGAAAAATCGGGTGTTTGGTAATACGCCGGATAACCGGCCACGTCGGCGGGTTGGAACAAAGGCATCCCGGCCAACGTAAGCATCCGGTCCCATACACCCTGCGAGAAGAACCGGAAACGAAGTTGCGGCGCGGTTAAAGCGTTGCTAATGGGCATTCCAAACATCGAAATGGCTTGGTACGACATATCCAGCGGCGACTTGATAATGCCACCAATAATGTTTTCAACACTTGCCGTATTGTCTTCTCCGAAGAAATGTTGGCTTTGGAAAAGTTGTTGCAAAACGGGTTTTATTTCGTAACCACCGTTTTTGAACGCGGTAGCCAGCGGCACAATAATATCGTCTTCTATTTCCTGGGTAATTTTTTCGTTGACGTAAAAACGATAGAGGCGACGGCAGAAATTCCGCGCGGTTTCGGGTTGGTCAAAAACGCGATCTACAAATAAGTTGAGTTCTTCTTCCACTTTGGCGGCCGTTTTTTGGGCGGCTACCGTTACCGCCGGAATGGTCAATTCCTGCAAGCGCGGGCTAAATTTCTTCTCGTTCCAGTTGTGCACATTGGCCTGAATGCGGCCTTTGGGAATACCCGTTTCGGGGTCGGCCAGCAAACGGTCGCCCTGGGTCCGGCATCCGGTGAGCACTTTGGCGGCTTGTACAATATCTTCTTCGGTGTAGTTGGTATAGTCGCCGGGACCCACCTGCGGGCCTTTACCGATGGTGAACAGTTCCAAAAATTCGCGGGCAAAATTCTCCTGCGGGTTATTGGCTGTATTGCTCGTATTATTGAGATAACGGAGCATACAGTTGTCAAAAATCAATTTTTTGGCAAATTTTTTCCAATTTCCAAAAGCCCCCCACCGCAACAAACTGAGATAGTCAAAAAACTGCGTATTCCCGAATGACGACGCCGTTACCACGTTGTATTGGTGCAAAAACATCATCATTTTGTGGCGGGCACCGGGATCGGCCAAGGCTTCCCCCAACCACCAGGCCACTACCCAACGCCGCAACACAAAGTCTTCGGCGGGCAGCGCGGTACCGGGAGTCATCCATTTCAAATTTTCAACGGCGGGCGTGGCTGCGTCGTCGTAAATGGGTTCATCGTACTGCAATGGTACGGTGGTGAGCAGCGTTGATACGGCATTGGCAGCGGTCATGCCGGCCAATAAATCAACCCGTTCTTTGGTATAACGGAAACTCATCCGGCGCAATAAATGGGCGGCGCGCCGGGTCCCAAGTGTACCTTGTAGTGGAGTAAGAGAAGACATGGTAAGTTTTTAGTGAAAATTAAAAAAAAATTGGCGTTTTACAGGGATATTTTGCTTTGACCCTCGGTTGTTAAGAAAGTTTAAACGAAATGAAAATAATTTTTTTAGACCTTAGATAGAAGACCTTAGACAAAAGACTTGCCCGTCGTAGAGTGCTTTCACCACTAAGGTGCTATGTTAACCACCAAGCAAAAGTGTGTATTTTTTGAAAAAAAACGCACTTTTGATTATTCATAGAAATATTTGGTGCTTATAGAAGCACAATATAGTTCATT
>Ga0075154_10002304_pt1 | contig 12568 bp, 10 predicted proteins | sample JI71714BDNA_FD_70965 | JGI IMG/M metagenome (GOLD analysis project Ga0075154, IMG submission 70965) | Wastewater effluent complex algal communities from Wisconsin, to seasonally profile nutrient transformation and Carbon sequestration -... | ecosystem: Engineered > WWTP > Effluent > Algae... | reverse complement strand
AGGCGGCGCTGACGCCCGAGGAATGGGATTACTGGTATGGCGGCAAGCCCGCGGCCGTGGAAATCAAGGACCCCTTCGGCGGGGTCATGGAGCAGGCCGGCCGCGCTCGCGACGGCGGCAGCTTCGAGGCGCGCGTCGGAGGCATCCGCTGCTGGAACGCCACCATGGACGAAGGCGAATATCTGGTGAAACGCTGGAACGAATTCGTCGCGGCCTGACACCTGCACAGCGTCGGCAGGGTGATCCCCTCTCTGCCGAACGGCCTGCCCCGGCGCTTCTCCCCGCGTCGGGGCCCTTTCCCCGAAGGCAGACAATGACCCGAGCCCGCGCCGCACAACTGCTTGCAACGCCGATGGCCGCCTTGCTGGTCGCCTTTGCGGGCGCCCCGTTGATCATGGTGGTTGCGCTCAGCTTCTGGTCGTTCGACGGGCTCGAGTACCACCCTGATTTCACCTTGGCGAACTATGTCGAGGTCTTCTCATCCAGTTCGACCTGGATGATCCTCCTGAACACGGTGAAGTACGCGCTGATCACCTGGGTCTTGACCCTGCTGATCGGCTTTACCGTGGCCTATTACCTGGTCTTCCACGTCCGGAAGCTTGCGTTCCAGATCGGGCTGTTCCTTCTCTGCACGATCCCGTTCTGGACCTCGACCGTGATCCGCATGATCAGCTGGGTGCCGTTCCTGGGCAAGGAAGGGCTGTTCAACTCGGCCCTGCTGGCCACGGGTGCCATTGACCAGCCGCTTGAATTCCTGCTGTTTTCCGACTTCGCGGTGATCCTGACCTATGTGAACCTGTTCACCCTGTTCATGCTGGCGCCGATCTTCAATTCGATGGCCAAGATCGACCGCAATGTGATCGAGGCCGCACTGGACGCAGGTGCCACCCACGGCCAGATCCTGCGCGATGTCATCATTCCCTTGTCGCGCACCGGCATCGCGCTGGGGTCGATCTTCGTCCTGACCCTGGTGATGGGCGACTTCTTCATCGTGCGGGTGATGTCGGGCGGGCAGTCCACCTCGGTCGTGTCGGCGATGAAGAACAACATCGACCAACTTTACTACCCGCAGGCCGCGGCGATGGCGGTGCTGCTGATCGGTGTCGTGCTCTTGCTGGTCAGCTTGATCCTGCGGGTGGTGGACGTGCGGTCGGAACTGGCGAAATAGGGGCAAGGCTGTGGAAACTCAACGCAAAGGCCTGGCCTTCTGGCTGCTGACCGCCTTCTTCGCACTTTTCGTCCTGTTCCTGTACGGGCCGATGATCGCCGTCTTCATCTTGTCCTTCCAGGGGCCAGGCGGCGGCATGACCTTTCCGATGCGCGGCGTCTCGCTGCACTGGTTTGCCGACCTGTTTTCGTCAACCCGTTATGGCGACCTGGGTGACGCCTTCTGGCGGTCGATCGCGCTGAGCCTTCTGGTCATGCTGATCACGGTCGTCGTCTCATTCTTCGCCGGACTGGGATTTCGCCGCCGCTTCTGGGGGTCGGGCGCGCTGTTCTACCTGGCGATCGTCTCACTCGTCATGCCGGGTATCCTGACGGGACTGGGTATCGGCACCATTTTCCAGTCGCTGGGCCTGCGGACGAGCTGGCTGGTCTCGGGTCTGGGGGCGCATCTGTCGTGGACGCTTCCCTTTGGACTTCTGATCATGTTTGCCGTGCTGAACCGCTTCAATGGATCATGGGAGGAAGCTGCGCGGGATGCGGGCGCCCGCCCCGGGCAGGTCCTGTGGATGGTCACGCTGCCCATCGTCTTTCCCGGTCTGATCGCCGTGGCGCTGTTCGGGCTGACCTTGTCGTACGACGAATATCCCCGATCGCTCTTGACGGTGGGCACACGGAACACCCTGCCGATCCACATTGCCAACCTGACGGCCAACGTCACAACGCCTGCGCTTTATGCCATCGGCACCCTGACCACCCTTCTCAGCCTGCTCGTGATCGCCCTGTCCTTCGGGGCGATCTCGCTGGCGACCCGGAAACGAAAGTGAAGCCATGACCAACAAAGGCGAAATCGTCCTCGACAAGGTGACACGCAAGTTCGGCGCACTGACGGCTGTCAACGCCGTGGATCAGGTGATCGAGGGTGGCAGCTATTGCTGCATGATCGGGCCTTCGGGCTGCGGCAAGTCCACGCTTCTGCGGATGATCGCGGGGCATGAGGTGCCAAGCTCGGGCCGCATCCTGATCGGCGGGCGGGACGTGACCCATGTCCGCACGGGCGAACGCGGCACGGCGCTGATGTTCCAGAACTATGCGCTGTTTCCACATCTGAACCTGACGGACAACGTGGCCTTTCCACTGAAGATCGGCGGCCTGTCCACCGCCGAACGGCGCGAACGGGCGCGCGAGATGTTGGGCCGGGTGCAACTGGGCCACCTTGCGGACCGGATGCCGTCGCAGCTTTCGGGCGGGCAGCAGCAGCGCGTGGCACTGGCGCGCGCGCTGATCACCAATCCGCAGGTTCTGCTTCTGGACGAACCGCTTTCCGCGCTGGACGAATTCCTCCGGCTGCGGATGCGGGTAGAGCTGAAGCGGCTGCAAAACGATCTGGGCATCACCTTCATCCATGTGACCCATACGCAGCCCGAAGCCATTGCCCTGGCCGACAAGGTGATCGTCATGGATCATGGCATCATCGAACAGGCAGGCCATCCAAAGGATATCTACGACCGGCCGCATTCGCCCTATGTCGCCCGTTTCATGGGCGGGCAGAACGTGGTCAGCGGGCGGCTTGAATCCGTAAGTGGCGATCTGGCTGCGGCCCGCGGGGCAGAAGGCGGGCTGTTCCGGGTTCCGCTGCGCGCACCTGCCGAGCCAGGCGCCGACCTTCGCTTTGCCGTCCGGCGTGACAAGATCGCACTTGAGCCGGGCGAAAAGGGTGGTGAGAACTCGATTGCGGGCCGGGTCAGCAATGTCGAATATCAGGGCACGTTCGTGAAGGTGGAACTGGCCACGGCGCAGAAAGAGGAGTTCGTGGTCACACTGTCGGATCGCGCCTTCTTTGCGCGCCCGTTCGACTTTGGCGATGCGCTTGTCGCCTCATGGCACCCCGAGGACGTGTGCCAGCTGATCGGGGCCAACAATTCGGCGGGCGACGCCCTGGCTCATTGACGTTCGCTGGTCAAACGTTTGACCGTCTTGACAAAATTCAGCAGCGCCGGGTTCTTGTAGGCCCGGTTCCAGACCAGCAGCGTTTCCACCCGCGCAGGGCAGTCGGCAATCGGCCGCGTCATGATCGTGCGCGGCTGGAAGCGCTCGATCGACTGGGAATAGACCGAAACCCCCATCCCCGACCCGACCAGCCCCAGGATGCCCATGGCGTTCGAGGCTTCGTAGCGAACATTCACCTGATGGCCGGCCTGCGCGAAAGCGTCGACCACGAAGGTCCGGAAGAAGTCCCATTCGGCCATGGATCCCAGCACCATCGGATAGGCGGCCACATCCTCGAGTGTCACCCTGGGGCGCGTGGCAAGCCGGTGATTGATGGGTAGGATCACGACGAGGGGTTCGCTCTCGACCTGCAGGGTTTCGAACTGCGGATGATTGAACGGCCCAAGCATGAAACCGAGGTCAATCGTGTTGCGCGCCAGCTCGATCTTCTGACCCTGGGTGCGGATGTAGCGCAATTCCAGCTCAATATCGGGAAACTCCCGTGAAAAGGCCGCCACCGCCTGCGGCATCCATTCGATGGCGGCAAAGGACATGTAGCCGATCCGAAGCTGCCCGCGCTTGCCCTCGGCTGCGATCCGCGCCGCATGGGCCGCTTTTTCGATCTCGGCCCCGATCAGGCGGGTGCGTTCATGGAAGATCTCACCGGCCTGGGTCAGCGAAACCTCGCGAGTCGTACGGCGGATCAACTGGTAGCCCAGCATCTCTTCCAACTGGCGAATGCGGCGGGACAGGGCGCTTTGGTCGATCGCCAGCCGTTCGGCCGCGCGGCGGAACGAGAGTTCTACGGCGACAACATTGAACGCCTCGATGTCGCGCGAGCTTGGAATCTGGGCCACTTTCACCCCTGTCTGCCCGAAGAACGGGCACTGATGCAATACTGTCCATAATAGAGGGAAAAGCAGCCATTCACCAGAGGCGCGCTTGCCGCGACAAGGGACTATCCTCTCTGTCAAAAGGACTGACCATGAGCACCGTAGACAATGCCCAACTCGACAAGATGCTGAGCGACGCCTTTGCCGCCGCCAGCGCGCTTTACAAGGAACGCGGCTTCCAGCGCCGTGTCGGCTGGGGCAAGAAGCCCGCTCTTGTCAGCGTGGACCTGGCCAACGCATGGACCCGGCCCGGCAACCCCTTCACCTGCGATCAGGATAAGATGGACAACGAGATCATCCCCGGCATGCAGGCCCTTCTGAAGGCCTTCCGCGCCGCGAACTTCCCGGTTGTCCACGTTACCACCGCTTACGAAATCACCGATCGCAACTCGTCCTTTACCGACATGGGCCTGTGGCACGACAAGATCCCGGTCGAGGTGGTGGACCTGGCCAACAAGGACCTCTGGGCTATCGACAGCCGCATCGCCCCAATCCCGGGCGAATACACCCTGCTGAAGAAGCGCGCATCGTCGTTCCACGGGACCGAACTGGCCGGCATCCTCCGGGCGAACAACGTCGACACCATCGTCGTGACAGGCGTCACCGCCTGCGCCTGCGTGCGTCAGACGATCTGCGACGGGATTGCCGACGGCTTCCGCACCATCGCCGCGCGTGAGGCGATTGGCGACCGCGTTCCGGGTGCCGTCGCTTGGAACCTCTTCGACATCGACGCCAAGTTCGGTGACGTCGAAAGCGTCGACACGATCTGCAAGAAAGTGGCCGAACTGGCCAAGGCCTGAGCGCCCAAAAAACAACGGCGGGGTGCCTGACGCCCCGCCATACCAACACCGGAGGAAGTGCAAATGGCGCGCATTGGCGTAGATGTGGGGGGCACGAACACCGATCTCGTGCTGGAATGCGACAAGGGAATCTTCTTCCACAAGGTTCCCTCGACCACCAAGGACCAGTCGATTGCGGTGATCCGCGGCGTGCTGGAAATCTGTGAAATCGCGGGCATCGCCAAGGAAGAGGTCGAGCTGATCGCCCACGGCACGACCGTGGCCACCAATATCACCATCGAGCACAACGGCGCCGAAGTGGGGATGATCACCACCAAAGGCTTCCGCGACATCCTGCACATCGGCCGCCACAAGCGCCCGCACAACTTCTCTCTTCACTTCGACGTGCCCTGGCAGTCGAACCCGCTGGTCAAGCGCCGCAACCGCATCGCCGTGACCGAGCGCATCCGCCCTCCCTCGGGCGAGGTCGAGACGCCGCTCGATGAAGCTGAAGTCCGCGCCGCCTGCGCGATCTTCCGCAAGCGCGGCATCCTGTCGGTCTGCGTCGGTTTCATGTTCAGCTTCCTGAACGATACCCACGAACGCCGCGCGCGTGAGATCGTGGCCGAGGAAATCCCGGGCGCTTACATCTCGATCTCGTCCGAGGTGGCCAACGTGATCCGCGAATACGAGCGCTTCTCGACCGTGGCTATGAACGCCTATGTCGGCCCGCAATCGGCGCTTTACCTGCGCAACCTTGAAGCCAAGGTGCGCGAGGCGGGCATCCCTGCAAAGCTGCGGGTGATCCAGTCGAACGGTGGGATTTCCACCATCGACGGCTGCGCGAAAAAGCCGGTGGGCATCCTGATGTCCGGCCCGGCTGGCGGCGTGATAGGCGCCCTGACCGAGGCACGGCTTGCGGGCATCACCAACATCATGACGAACGACATCGGCGGCACTTCGGCCGACATCTCGACCATTGCGGGCGGCAAGCTGCGGATCAAGAACCCGCGCGATACCGTGGTCGGCGGCCATGCCGTCATGGCCCCGATGATCGACCTTGAGACGATGGGGGCGGGCGGCGGGTCCATCGCCTGGCTGGACTCGGCGGGCGGTTTCCACGTCGGTCCCCGCTCAGCCGGGTCGGAACCCGGTCCCGCCTGCTACAACCGTGGCGGTACCGAACCCACCGTGACCGATGCGCAGGTCGTCCTGGGCCGGATGGATGCCGACAAGTTCCTTGGCGGCGACCTGCCGCTGGACCCCAGCCTGTCGCACAAGGCCATCAAGGAAAAGATCGCCGATCCCCTTGGCATCTCTGTGCAAGAAGCGGCGCTTGGCATCATCAGGGTCGTGAACAACAACATGGCGCTGAAGATGCGGGCGAACTCCGTTGCGCGCGGCTATGACCCGCGCGAGTTTTCGCTGATGCCCTTCGGCGGTGCAGGCCCCTTCCACGGCGTCGCCCTGGCCGAACTGGTCAGCGCCAAGGACGTGCTGGTGCCCGTAGCACCGGGGATCACTGCAGCAATGGGGCTTTTGGGCACAAACCTGCAGTACGAGCACATCCGCTCGATCATCACCAACCTCTACACCGCCGACGAGGCCGCGCTGGACCGGGTGAACACAGTGATCGACGAACTGATCTCCGCCGGAAAGGCCGACCTTGACCTCGACGCCGTGCCCGCGAAAGACCGCAAATACGACGTCATCGCCGAGGTGCGCTACCACGGCCAGGGCTTTGAACTGCGCGTCCCGATCCCGGGCGGCAAGATCACCTTGGCCAACAAGGACAAGGTCGTTCAGGCCTTCCACAAGGCGCATACCGCCGATTATGGCTATGCCTTCGACGACAATCTGGTCGAACTTTACAACATCCGCATCATCGCAACCGCCAAGGTGCGCCATCTGGAACTGCCGAAGATCCGGAAGGGCGCTCCGGATGATGCGAAACAGGCCTTCCTCTACGAACGCGAGACGGTGTTCGACGATGGCAGTACCCACAACACCCCGCGCCTCGATCGCGGCAAGCTGGGTGCCGGGACCAGGGTGAACGGCCCCGCGATCATCATCCAGCACAACTCCACCACGCTGCTGCCGCCCGGCTACCGGGCCGAGGTGCTGGACCACGGCAGCATGCGACTGGCACGGGCATAGGCAACGGGGACCATGAACATGATGAAAACGCAGAAGATCGACCCGATCACCCTTCAGGTCATCCGCGGCTCGATCGAGACCATCGCCGAGGAAATGGCCCATGTGCTGTTCCGCATGTCCTTCTCCTCGATCATTCGGGAATCGGAGGACCTGGGCGCTGGGCTCTTCGACAAGAATTTCAATACCTTGTGCGAATCGGAATCGACGCCGATGCACATCGGATCGATCCCCGGCTACCTGAACGGGATCAAGGAGTCGCTGGATGACGGCGAATGGTTCGACGGCGACGTCGTCGTCCACAACCACCCTTACTACGGCGCCTCGCATACCCCCGACCTCGCCATCGTGATCCCCATCTTTTATCAAGGCGAACTGGTCGGCTATTCCGCCAACACCGCCCACCACATCGACATCGGGGCGGCCACGCCGGGCCTGATCATCGACGTGCCGGACGTCTTTGCCGAAGGGATGCTGTTTGCGGGGACCAAGCTGTACCGCAAGGGCAAGCGCAATGACACCATGTGGAACTACATCCGCCGTAACAGCCGCGCTGCGCGGCAGCTGGTGGATGACATCGAAGCCCAGATTGCTAGCGCTCGGCTGGGGGCCAAGCGGTTCAAGGAGCTTCTGGACCGCTACGGCAAGGACCTGGTGTTCGGGGCCTGCAACCAGCTGATGGACTACTCCGAGGCGATGCTGCGCCAGCGGATCAGCGCCATCCCCGATGGCGAATACCGCGCCGAGGGCTGGCTGGACGACGACGGACGCAACCGGGGCCAGTGTCTGCCGGTCAAGGTCTGCGTCCGCGTCATCGGTGACCGAATCGAAGTCGACCTGACCGGCTCGGCCCCACAGACGCCCACCGCCTACAACGTGCCCTTCGAGGGCTCGACCAAGGTTGCAGCCTTCGCGGCCTTCCGCAAGCTATTGCTTGACACTGCGACCAGCCCCAGTCGCGTGCCCTCTAACCAGGGCAGCTTCCGGCCGATCAGCGTGATCGCTCCGAAGGGATCGATCTTCAACCCTGAAAGCCCGACCGCAGCCGAGGCGCGCTTCACCCAGTGCAACTACATGATCGACCTGATCATGAAGGCGATGGCCCCGGTCCTGCCCGAGGAGATCATCGCCGGCTCCTCCGCCTCGATCTCCTTCGCGTCCTATGCCGGGGTGAAGCCCGACGGGAACTACTGGGTGTTTCTTGAGGTCAACGAGGGCGCCTATGGCGGGCGGCCGCAAAGCGACGGGCCGGATGCCATCGACAACCTGATGGCCAACACCCGCAACAACCCACTGGAAGACCTGGCCATGCATATCCCGATGATCTGCGAACGTTATGAGCTTCGCGACGATGTCGCCCCTGGCGCCGGGCGCTACCGTGGCGGCATCGGCGTGGTCAAGGCGCAGCGCATCCTGACCGACGGCATCATCACCCACGAATCCGAACGCCACACCAACGTTCCTTGGGGCATCTTCGGCGGCAAACCGGGCGCCTTGGGCAAGTGCGATATCTACAACGTGAACGGGGGAGAAACCCGGTCGATGCATTCGAAATTCCACGGCCTCGCCGTGAAGAAGGACGATGTCATGGCTTACTTCAGCCCCTGCGGCGGCGGCTATGGCAGCCCGCTGGAAAGGGACCCTCAAAAGGTCCTGGACGATGTGCTGGACGGGTTCTGTACGCCCGAGGACGCCCTGAACATTTATGGCGTGGTTCTGGATCTGGATGCCGAAACGGTCGAGCTCACAGCGACCGAGACCCGCCGCAGCCGCATGGAGGCCTCAGCCTGATACCGAGGCTTGGCTTCTTCCGGGCCAAGGACCTGCGTGGCGAGGCCGGACAAGAGTAAGCCCGTCGAGCTGGCGTTCCGTCTCACCCCTGCCAAACCTCGGCTCTGGTCCGACCAGTGCATCGCGCGCCGGTCGGATCCGTTTTTCAAGAGTTGATCTTCTCTGGCAGCGAGTGCGCGTCCTAGATGGCGACGCCGGGATGACGGACCGTGCAGTGCAACTTCCTATGAGCAGCGGCAGAACAGCGCGGACGTTCCCGGTCCCCTTTTAGACCTGCGACACCTTGGTCCGGCACATGGACACGTTCTGTGGGTGCTCGGTTCTAGGCCGACTGGCACGGCCATTCCTCGGAAAATCCGTGCCTATCGTGGCGTCGACAGATGCGGCGCGCCACGGTTCCTGCCGGGTCACATAAACGCAAGGCCGAACGGCCTGGGGTTTTAGGCCAACCAGATCGCAACTACGACGCTTGCCCTCGACCGCCAGGATGACTGGCGCAAGGTCGCGCGCGTTGCCGCCGTCACCTTGGACCCAAATGGCCCAACTGTGCCGCGGAAAAAGCGGCCGCGCGCTGGCGTAGAAACACAGGACTTCGCCTACCAATCGGGCAAACCTACAGTAATCCCATGGGCGAAGACGGAGAGGCCCGCCGGGTGGCGGGCCTCTGCTTTATGTCTCTGCGTGGTCTGCCTCAGCCCAACTTCTGCGGCAGCCAGAGTGCGATTTCGGGCCAGAGCAGGAGCGCGACAATCATAAGGAGCATGGCTGCTACAAAGGGGAGCGAGCCGATGATGACGTCGTTCATCGGGCCCCTGCCGCGCACACCCTGAATGACGTAGAGGTTCACGCCGATCGGCGGCGTGATGAGCGCCGTTTCAAGCAGAAGCATCATCAGGATGCCGAACCAGACCAGATCGAAGCCGAGGCTCGACACGATTGGCGCCACGAGCGGCGTCGCAATCAGCAGAAGCGAGAACGCCTCCATGAAGCAACCAAGGACCAGGAACCCCAGGATGATGACGGCCATCGTTTGCATTGGCGACAGGCCGAGACCAAGGATGAAGTCGGTCAGTAGCTGGGTCAGTCCGATCACGGAGAGCACGAAGTTCAGGAACATCGCGGCAAGCACGATCATCATGACCATCGCGGTCGTCCGCATCGTGCCCTCAAGGCACTGCATCAGCATCTCCCAGTTCAGCCGGCGGTTCACCGCCGCCAGCAGAAGCGCCGCCACGACGCCCAGCGAGGCGGCCTCGGTCGGGGTGGCAAGACCGGCATAGATCGACCCCACCACCGCCAGGAAGATCAGCATGGGCGGGATCAGGTCAGGCAGGCTGGCCAGACGGTCTGCCCACGACGACCGCTCGGGCCGTCCGCCCCAGGCCGGGCGGATCAGGCAGGCGATCAGCACCGTCACCATGAACAGCCCAGCCAGCATCAGTCCCGGCACGAAGCCCGCAAGGTACAGTTGTGGGACCGAGGTGTTGGTCAGCAGGCCATAGACGATCATGTTGATCGACGGCGGGATCAGGATGCCCAGCGTTCCCCCGGCCGCCAGCGTGCCAAGGAACAGCCGCTCGTTGTAGCCTCCTTTGCGCGCTTGCGGGATGGCGACCGTGCCCACGGTCGCCGCGGTGGCGATGGACGACCCCGAAGTGGCGGCGAACAACGTGCAGGCCCCCACGTTGGAATGCATCAGCCCGCCGGGAAGCCACGACAGCCACTTCGACAGTGCGCCATACATGCGCTCGGCAATACCTGAACGCAGCAGGATTTCCCCCATCATGATGAACAGCGGGATGGCGACGAGGATGAAATCGGTGCTGTTCGTCCAGTAGATGTCGCCAAGCGCGCGGTGAAGCGGCATGGGCGAATACATCCAGGCCAGCACAAGCGCGAGGATGCCCAGGACGGCTGCGATCGGAACCGACAAGCCGACAAGGACGAACAGGATTGAAACGGCAGAGCCCATCATCTCAAGCTTCCTTCATGTCAGAATGGGTCGGCAGAACGCCTGCCGTCTCGCCCTCGATCTCTTCTTCGACCGAGGGGATGCCGCCGATCTGGCGTGCCCGGTCAAGATCGCCGCGCAGGCCCGCCGCGATCAGCGCCGCCATCACCAGAAGCAGGCACACGCACAACAGAAGCCAGCCCGAAAGCCAGGCCGACTGCGGCAGGATCAGGGGCGTCTGCAGCGGAGTGATGGCCCGCGATCCGTTGGTCAACGTCACCTCGACTGCCAGCGCGGCCCGCCAGGTGACAAAGGCGGCAAAGACCGTCATCAGCACCAACCCGAACAGATCAAGCGCATAGCGCAGTTTCGGGGAGAACAGCGTGTAGGCGGCGTCGATGCGCACGTTGGCGCGGTGCAGCAGCGCGAAGGGCATCGACAGCGCCGTGGCGATGGCGAACAGATAGCCCGAAATCTCGTCCGACCCGCTCATCGTCACCCCGAGGATGCGGCGCGACAGCACGTCGGCACAGACCATCAGGGCCGAGAAAAGGATCAGCGCGCCGGCGAAGCGCACGGCCATGCGCGACATTCGGAAGGCTGCTTCCAGTGATTGATCCAGCATCGAGTCTCTCCCGTGATGCGAAATGAAACGCAGCGCCGCGGAGTACGGCGCTGCGCGAGAGGATCAGTTCACAGGAACTACAAGACCGGCAGCCTTGCCTGCGGTGTCGTTCCAGCGGGTGGCGCAGTCGGCCCCGCAGCGTTCACCCCAGCGTTTCAGCACGAAGTCGTCCAGAATGGCCTGGCGCGCGGCGATGTCGCCCTCTCCGGGCTCGTGCAGGACCGCGGTCCCTGCCTCTCCCAGCGGGCAGTCCCCTCCGGTCAGGCAGGCGACACCGCTGGCCTCCTTCACCTCGGCGTCGGCCCAGGCCCGGCTTTCCATGTCGGCAATCGCGGCGGTCATTGCGGCGCGCGTCTCCTCGGGCAGGCTGTCCCAGAGCTGGGTGTTGATCGCCGTGAAGGTGATCGAATAGCCCACCCGCAGAGCGAAGACATCGGTGATCACCTCGTGCCACTTGGCGTTGTAGGCGCTCATCGGGTCGGTGATGGCGCAGTCGGCCACACCCTTTTCCAGCGCGGGCACCACCTCGGCGAAGGGGATGGTGACGGCGACGCCCCCCGCCCCTTCGACGAAATCTCCAAGCGTGGCCGAGTGCACGCGCACCTTGCGGTCCTTCAGGTCGGCGATCGAGGTGATGGGCGAGGTGCAGTAGATCATGCTCGCCGGCCAGGGATGCAGCGACAGGATCGTCGCGCCATAGGTGGAGCGGAAGGTTTCGTCCATGATCGGGCGGTAGGCATCAGCAATCGCCCGCATGGTGGCGAAATCAGGCGCGATCGAGGACAGGTCGGTGCCTTCGATGGCGGGGTTCTCGGCCGCGACATAGCTGCCCAGCCCGTGGGCAACCTCGAACACACCCTGGCTGAGCAGCCGCATGACCTCGCCGCCCTTCAGGCCGGCCTCGGTGATCGGGATGGCCTCGGCGGTCAGCGCGCCCCCGGATGCGGCGGGCAGGGCCTCGGCCCAGAACGGCTTTTCAAGGTCGTTCCACGAGGCAAGGTTGCCCCAGGTTCCAACGACCTTGAACTGATGCGGCTGGATTTCGGCAAGGGCGGGCACGGCGGCGAGGCACAAGGCGACGGCCGACGGCATAAGGCGGTGTTTCATCTCAATCTCTCCTGTTGGTAGCTGTCATTTTGTGGGACGCCGCCGGACAAGGGTTGATCCGGCGGCATCGGCATTCATGCGGTCATTCGGCCGCCATCTTCGCCGCAGCGAGGCC
>Ga0075154_10002303_pt1 | contig 12573 bp, 10 predicted proteins | sample JI71714BDNA_FD_70965 | JGI IMG/M metagenome (GOLD analysis project Ga0075154, IMG submission 70965) | Wastewater effluent complex algal communities from Wisconsin, to seasonally profile nutrient transformation and Carbon sequestration -... | ecosystem: Engineered > WWTP > Effluent > Algae... | reverse complement strand
GGAGAGTGCATTTAATTGGATAGGTCATTTAATTGAATAGGGCGCTAAATTGGAGAGGGCGATAAATTGAAGAGCGTTTAATTGGAGAGGGCATTTAATTGGATCGGTCATTTAATTGGAAAGGCTTATTGTGTGCCACAAATTCCCTCACTTTGTGGTACACAATAGAATTATGTTTCTTCCTTAGGTTGATGTTGCAATTGACGCATTTTTACTACACTGTTGTTGCAGAGTTAGTTGTCAGACTGGTTAGTGGTATTCCAAACAGCCTTAACTTATAATGCAATGCTTCATTTAGTTCTGCAGCAATTCTTAGTGCCACAAATTCCAATCCAAATGTACTACTTTCAATCGTATATTGACATTTTGCATAGGTCAAGCCCTGACAAGTTATGTATTAACAAAATGGTCAGATTCTAGCAAGTCAACAGTTTGGCCGCTAATAAATGAAGGGATGAACAATGACCAGGGCAAAGTGGAGCAAGAAAGGTTCAAAAGGTTGGTGGAAGAAATTACTTCTCCCTTTGATACTAACCTTGTGTCATAACTGCATGTTTTTACACTGGATAAAGATGAATGTAACCAGTTCGAAGAAATTGCTGAACCATTTGCAGGTTCAAGCATCACTGAAGTATAAAGTATCACAAGCAAAAGAGAAGTGAAAGGGGACTTATCGGAGGGACCAGAGACTCTAATTGGTGCAAAAGTATACTTAGCACATAGGGACTGGAATAGCCAAAGTAATAAGGTGAAAGAGGGACAATGGTGGAAACCGAATAGGCCGAAAGCATAAAAACCCAGTTCTTGACAGTGGTACTTTTGTCGTATAATTCCCAGATGGTGACCAACATGATATAGGTACAACTTTCTTGCAGAATCAATGAATTCTCAGATTGACTCAGACGGGAAACATTTCAGGTTGTTCAAAAACAGAATTGTTCGTAGGAAAGGAAAAGGGGCAAAGAAAACCAGTGGCACTCGTCGTAATGGGAATTTGTTAAAAGAAGAAAACAACTGCAGGATGGAACTTAAAAGTTGAGTGGACAGATTCTACCAAATCTTGGATTCCGCTGAAGGAACTAAAATAAACGAATATGGTTGAAGTATATGCAAAAGAAAACTCAAACATAGATGAACCTGAATATGATTTGTGGACCCCGCTAGTCATCAAGAATAAGACAAGATTAATCAAAGCATAAAAGAAAAGGTTATTAGGAACTAAATATAAATTCGGAATATAAAAGTCCACAGACTGTACAAGAATCCCTTGACTTGGACAATGAAAATGGCAATAGTCACTGGGTAGATGCCATCAAGAAAGTAATGACAATTGAAGTTTTGGAGTCAAATGATGCAATAACAGTAGGATATACAATGATTCCTTTGAAGATAATATTTGATTTAAAACTCGACTTCACAAGAAAATCAAGGTTGGTGGCAGGGGGGACATATGACCAACTCTAACAGAACTTACTTATTCAGGAGTGGTGTCAAGTGATAGTATTTGCATATGTTTCCTTATGGCAGCCCTGAATGAATTAGACATCCAGATGACACATGTAGGGAATGCATACTTGAATGCCCTTACCAAAGAGAAATGCTATGCAGTAGCAGGTTACGAGTTTGACAGTGATGAGGGAAAGATAGTGAAAATAGTTAGAGCTCTTTTGGGTCTCAAGAGTAGTAGGGCAGCATGGCACATGGGTTCAGCTATTCCTTAGCCAATCCTTAGGGCATCCGGTCAAGCATATGGTAAATCCTATTGTGAATATTTTTTGGTATACGTTGATGATATTATTATTATAAGTGAAATTGTAGGAATGATATTGAAACATATGAAGGAATCATACAGCTACTTACTAAAAGACATCGGAGAACCAAAAAGCTATTTGGGATCAGATATTGGTAAGAAAATTGGGGTACTTGGAGATACATGGTTCTTTTCGCCAGAGGAAAGTTTGAGATCCCTGAAAACAATGTTTGGCCAGAGCACGAACAATAGCCCAGCTCCCACCACTTTTCGACCAGAATCAGGTAATTCTACATTCCTGGGGACTTATGAGGCACAGTTGTATCAAAGTTATATAGGTCTTTTGAGATTTTCGGTTGAGCTAGGTAGAATAGACATTACACATGTCACAGCTACATTTTCAAAATTCATGATAAATCCATGTGAAGGACATCTGAAAGCCTTTTACAAGTATTTAATACTTGAAGAAATCTTTTAAGGCACAAATAATAATGGACACACATGACTTATACAGTGACAGCATAATGATGAGTACCAAATACAAGAACATATCAGACCATGGTTGGTCACAATTTTATGAGAAGGTAGAAGATACATTACCAATCATCATGCCATTGCCGCGAGAACAAGCGGTGAAAATAAACATGGTCTGTGATGCATCACACACTACAGATCTTATTAGGAGGAGCTCTACAATTGACATTGTATTTCACTATATAGTACACCAATCATCTGGTATCTCATCGGCTACTCCCAACCATTTACCCAATTTTTCTCCTTCCATTGGAATTTTCCCAGTATTTAACACAAGAGTAAAATCCGAAATTCATGAGATGTGAAATATCAGGGGTGTTACCTGTTATCAACTCCATAGGGGTCCTTTCTCTTGACAAACCTCTAGGTATCACCTGTCTCATCTCAGCCACGTTCTTATTCCATAGTCAAATGCTTTTAAGTACTCTAATTTCTAATTCTGCCTTATTCTGCCAAGGTGAATGTGGCTCTGTGGTATGTTGTCATAGCAGGAACTTCTTACATACCATCTCCCAATTTCCTCCATACTCTTCCTTTTTTATATGTTACACGTGTGAGTGTTAAACCAATGGTTATACAGATATTGTTTAGAGCATCATTTGCATCTTCTTTAGTCCTCATAGGGTATACTTTCAAGAGTTACAAACACTTGTGCACATGTCATCCCATGCATACTTTTCTTGTACAAACATCATGCTGAATATACTCTTGTTTTGAGATAAGAGTATCTCAAATGGGCTTGTCTAGTTCTAAACCTTCTAACACTTGGTCCAGATAAAGTTCGGACTCCTCTCAAAACTTATGCCCCAGACCTTTGCCGATTCTTCGGTTCACACTGGGATTCATTTTTCTTGTATATTGATAATTGCAACCAAAGGTGACACTGTTGCAGGACATTCCCATTTTTCCAATTGTTCTCTTGATTAGATTGCATAATCCCTTTCTGCAAAAATTTCGCTGTTAGGTTCCCACTCTTAATACTCAGTCATCTGTAGGTTGGAACATCTTTATAGTTCAATTTCTGTTGGCTATCTACATATATATGAGATAGTAACATACGTTGAGAATGGGATTGTTATGTTCTCTTGGCGAAAAAGATTGTTTTTGTGTTATATCGTGCTTTCTCTCATGTAAAAGTGTGGAATATAAATACATATACGACTTCAACTTGCTGTTTGATATATTACGGTATTACGAGCCCCGTCTTAAATCCATCGTCTCTGATGGATCTGATAAATTGATTTAAATACGTCATTCTTCACCATATTCCACGCTCAATCAAAATATGGATAAAGCAATAATAATCTACGTTAAAACCTTTTGATTCATCCATGTAAGCACCTGAGCTCGTTACGCACTTGCACCATGTGGTTACACCTATGACTTTTACAGGTCAGTTGAACTGTCCATTATTTGTGTTGGACACGTGTCCACGTTTATGACATCTCTAAGCATGACCTATTTGAACATTAATTGGAGAGGGTGTTTAATTAGAGAGTGTGTTTAGGTGTTTAATTGGAGAGGGCATTTAATTGGAGAGGGAATTTAATTGGAGAGGGCATATATTTGGATAGGGCGTTTAATTGTAGAGGGAATTTAAATGGAGTGGTACGTTATGTACAGGTGTAAACCTGAGTGTAAGTTAGTTGCTGTTTAGGCTGACAGCTGATCATGCAGAATGAAATCCGACCAGTGTATAGCTCTCCTATCCTGCAACTGAACACACAATTCAGATGAGTATAAGGACAGTACTGTTCCATTAGGTCCTTGAGTGATATCTAGTGACTTTTAAGGTGGAAATACTTGTTTGTACTCATGATCTTCTTACAAGTACAATACTGTTGATTTATTTCAATTTATTTCATAGCAGTCAACTTTAGTTAGTAGAAATTTGGGGAAGGAAAATCTAGGAATTATTATAAATCACATAAATTCGGGACCTCATAATTGCTTAAAGTCCCAAAGTCATTTATGTATACAACGAAAAATACTTATATTTATAAATTTAATGCAACACTTTCTCTTTTAATTGACTATTAAAGAAAGATTATCAACATATATTCTTCACATGCTCAACCAGACACCCATAAATAGGATTAACAAAACACAGTGGAATGGATACCTACTGATCAGAGTTCGATGCTGAATGTTGCAAGTGTGTCGCTAGTACATGCCACAGATGGCAGTGGCATCAAATTTATGTTTATAATTTACGCAATTTAATCATACTGGCCAGCTGGTAAGTTAATAAACTTAATATTTAACTGCTAAGCCAACTGTGACATTGAATAGAGTAAAATCCATATGCAATCACCAACATACTAACACTGAACAATTCAAAAATCCCTAAAACATAAGCAGCAATATTCACGAAGGTTCAATGTCACACAATAAAATTGACATCGACAAGCGCCAAACGCAGCTAACAGATAGGCACAGGAACACCATCAACACAAATAAGATATTCAACAAAGATACATAAATCTTTATTAAACCAGATACCTTAGGCAAACACAAAGCTAAAGCCTGCAACCATTACAACTGCTGACATTTCGTCTGGAGGGGTTGATATTTGCCTTTATATTGTGTTCATAATTATATAATCTGTCTCAAACACAGTGGAAAACAAGTTTTAAACTCTTGGTGCTTCGATGTAATGGCGAAGTGCTACGAATATTATATTAATTCCAAGTGGCTGCATAATTTTAAGCATTTATATCGTCTTGTATTGAAACAAATTCATCAGTTCTGAGGATGAAAGAACCTTCTTTGCATAGTTGAGGTCTTCAATCATGTAAGGTTCCCTGCGCATAGTGGCATTCCCGTATCGTGCAATGGATGACCTGAATCCCGACGATCCCTCATGGGAGCTGCCTTTCTTGGCGCTCTCCGTTACGAAGGAAAACTGCGCCTCCATGGTCCCGCCAGCACAATCACAAACTGTTTTGATGATATCTTTTGTTCTAAAAAGCAAATCTTCGAAGCGAATGGCGATGAAAGGAAATCTTCCAGTCGCGTTAATGTAATCTTCGTAATAATTTTTCCAAATGTGCAAAAGAGACTTGTGGTGCCTCACCGGCATTGGACTTTTCTTGGGATAATGCACACTTGCCGGTACTGTAGGCGTCATGTCCTCAGGGGCATCAGATGTGTTGGTGTTGTTGAGGAATTTTTCTTTTTCAGAGACTGTGATGAGCACCAGATTGGGACAATGTTTGTCGTTGTCGTGCCACCATGAGGCGGCGTATGTATGTCGACACATGGACGTCATCCATGTATATGGGTCTTTGATGATTAGCACTGGCAATACATGATCCTCGTCTGTATTAATGTTATCGCTTGCCTTGTGAAATTTACGGAAGTTTACGGGAGAATGCTTGCCCCAAGGTACTTGGAAACGAATTCCTCGTGTTTCCGGGCCATACTTTTCCATTCTTGCCTTGATGTAGCAATTCTTTTGGAGTAACGTCATTAGAAGATTCGTTCCCTAATAGTTTGGCAACGAAGAACGATTTAGGTAAGAAATAAGAAAAGGTCTCAGCTTCTGACAGATTCCCAACATAAACTCACGGTATTGAACATGCCTGCTGGTGTGATGTATCGGTCAACTTCAGGAACAGCCGCGCGGAAGGCTGCACATGAGTTGGACCCATATATAACTGCGTCGCTTCCATATAAAGATTCCACCTCTTGAGATGACGGCAACGTCTTAAGAAAATCGCCAGTGATGCTTGTCATGTTACTATTACCAACCTCTATCAATATTTCGCTCAGAGGGCGAATACCGCCAGGAAGCTTGAATACAAGCTCAGAATTACTTGAAGGTTCAAGTCGGATTTCGTTTATTTGTAAAAAGTTCCTATTCTGGAAAACATTGTGGACTCCGTGAGAATCGACCTTAAGATCGTCTTTGTACATAACCTCTGTTCCCGAGGGATTCATCATGGTTTCAACCCAAATAATTTGCACAACCACAAATCCAATGATACAAAAGAAAAGAATAGTTAGTAGATTCCTTTGTCTTTTTTGGTGAGGCGATGGAGGTGGTATAGGGACAGCCAATGAAACATTAGTTACATTCTTCTTATTGCGAGTTGTTCGTGCCTGTGACTGTGATGATGTTGAAGCAGGTAAATCTTTTCGTCTAAGCCGATTTGGTGTAGGGCTGGGATTGTTGCCTAGAGTTGCTGCAGGCGTGGAAGCAACTTCCATAAACTGCGCCGCATCCTTGTTTCCAGGAGTTGCTTGTTCCTGTGGTGCCAACGTTGACGCAAGCTCTTGGTTTTCTTTAGTGTTGAAAGATTGTGTCGATTGGTCGCCGACCACTTGTCTGTGTTGCTCCAAATATGCCATAAGGCTAATATTTCGATTCATAGATTCTCTTGGAGTGATTCTCTTCTTCCGACTTAGGTTTTGGTGGCTTCTAGGTGGACCATTATTCGCAGGTCCTGAATTAGGCGTATCCATGTTCTTAGCTCCCTCTGCCACCTTATCCTTTACAGTCGCGCTGGGATGCACTGACGTGATATCTCTCCAAGCTGAAATTACACACGCTTAAACTTTTAGACCTCTCTAGACAGCAAGATGCGAATAATTGTCCTGAACTACTGTAATTCATGAATCCGGCACAGAATACCATCATTTATCAAACGGGCCGCAAGTATCTTGTTGTTGTTGTGATAGCATTCTCTTCTCTTGTTTCAGGACAAGTATGAAGTAAAACACTTGAGTGTTACTTTCTATCACAAGACAACCAAACGAGGACTAAAGCTGTTCAGTCGTATATTACTTCAAGTATCCAAGCAAATAATTAAAAAAGTCAAACAATGCTAACAGAGAAATTGTATTCACAGTCGGCGTAACTCCGTATTGGAGTAAGAGGAAAATTCCGCGTTACGCTCGGTACCCAAAAAACCTGAATGGGACACGAAGGATGTCTTGTGTCAAGTTCGTAGCATATGATGCGGCATATGCGGCTTTCTGTGATGCTTTGGTGCTCATCCTCATTTTATTCTTAGAAACAAAACTTTGAAAAGCAAAGACATGAAAATCAATATTAAATATTACTGGATTGAAAACACTTGAGAAGCCTTTAGGTTCGATAACAAAGTATGGAAACATTGCAATATCAATAACTCTCCTTTGTAAATGACATGAGGCTCAAAAACTGTATAGGCATTCAATTATCTAAAGGACACAGAATTTTTTCCCAAATCTGTGACTTTCATTCACAACTATTGATTAAAGATTTCTTTATCACATATATCTTTGAACCATATCGCCTTGGCATCGGTTACCCTTTAAAAGCAATCCACCAATCCAATTTTAGATACCTATTGTCGATGATTTGAAATATTCAATATTGCTCAACACAAACTTAGGGTTCGCTGTTTACTCTCGCGTATGGGTGAATAACGACAGTTACTTTTCAAATGCGGCGTTTCAAATTCATCTGTCTCTTCGACCGCTGCGCCAAATCAAACATGCATTGATTAATAGGAATTACTGTACTTTGTTCGTTTGAGATTGATATAAATAACACAATGGAGGTGAGTCTTGATTTGCATCGTTTACCATTACACATCGTTAGCAAATCATCTAGATTTAAATACCTGTTCTTCCTTTTAGGTATCATATCAGTATACGAAAAGGCGCTATGAGTTCGGGAGGCATTGTAATTTCTCAGATGGGGAGAGCCAGGTTCTTAAATCTATACTGCCGACGGATGATTATGATGCAGATTACGTTCATAAGCTGCAAGTAATAACAGAGTTTGACACATCCCCTCATTCATGTGAGCGAGAAATGAATACAGACAAAGTGGAGGTCAAGTCGACAAGCATGTGGCACGGAGAGGGCGGTTGGCCAAAAGATGTGGACGTTACAGAACAGAGTGATATGGCGAGATATCGCAAACGTGTGGAGAAGAATGAGGCTTTTCAAGCGTCTGTAATAGCTCTTGGACCTGTTGTTAGCAATTGCATGTTGCAAAATAATACAATCAACGTCTATGAGAAATATGATCCAGGCGAAAGAGACTCAGAGGTGGAAATACAGATACAGCCGCCTTCTATCAAGGGCATTGCGGTGTTTCGTGATCCAACACCAGTGAAGAGATCGGTCAGCTCGATCGATTGGCATCCTGATGGCACAAGATTTGCTGTTTCTTATTCTATTATGACATTTCAAGATGAGAAGTTGCAAAACGTTGACATGCAGACGAACGTAAGTAATGAAAAAGAAGCTAATTCCACCAGAGTCAATCTTGACGTTGATTTTTTTTGTTTTCATTTAGTCATTCATTTGGAGCATAAGCGATTCAAACGCTCCGATTGCAGAGTTGTGTCCTCCAACGCATCTTACTTGTCTCAAATTCAATCCTAAAAGTACTGATACTTTGGTTGGTGGAACATCTAATGGGCTGATTTGCTTTTTTGATCTACGAAAGAGCAATGCGATCAATAAACAGGGAATTCCTTCATACACATCTATTGCTTTGTCGACAGTGGCGCTATCCCATCATGATGCAGTTTGTGACATTTTTTGGGTCAAGGCAAAGCACAATTTTATGTGTGCCTCGTGCTCATCTGACGGACAGATTCTATGGTGGGATACACGTGACTTGCAGAAACCAACGGATTCCCTTGAAGTGGCTGGCAGAAAACTAAGCTGCATGGAATATAGTCAAGATCTGGCAACAAAGTACCTCCTTGGTTCAGAAGAGGGGAATGTCCTTTTGTGCAATTTAAGAAATAGAAAGCAAGAAAATGGGGGTGTTTCCGTGTTTAGCTCCAACCCATCGACGACGGGTGACGCAGATGGTACTTCTCTAGCTCAGCACCATGCTCCAATATACGCTTTGCAAAGAAATCCAACTCACAACAAGTTTTTCATGACAATCGGTGACTGGTCTGCTAGGATATGGTCAGAAGATGTGAAAAATCCCATTATGATTACTAATTATCAAACGGCATACCTGACTGGGGGCTGTTGGTCACCATCGCGTCCTGGAGTGTTCTTCACTACGAGAATGGATGGAGTATTGGATGTTTGGGATCTACAAAGCGCACAAAATCAGGTCACCTACAGTCATAAGCTGGGTAATGAAGCGATTTCGGCCCTCAGTGTCCAGGGTGGCAGTGCTTGGTCAGTGGAAGGGAAGAACCCGAATAGCGGCGAATTGGCTGCCGTAGGAGACGCGAATGGTACCGTCCACATTTTGAAACTTTGCAAGTCTTTATATGCGTTGCAGACAACCGAAAAATTGGATATCAATAACTTGTTTGAAAGAGAGTTAAGGAGAGAGAAGAATTATGAAGCTCAAGAAAAGGAAGAACAACGCGTAAAAGCGTTGAAGCGTAAAAATGACGAGTCGACTAAAAAAGAGACGGCAGAATCAGACCAAACGAAAGCTTTCGATATCCTTATTTCTCAGACTGAAAAAGCTTTCATGGAACAAATATCTGACGAGGAGGATGATTTGGAGGATAAGAGTGCTGCTGTTTCACAACAAAAAGAAAACTCTTACAAAGATGATTTTTTTGAACAAAGCGAAGCAGAGCATGATGATAAAAATTTAGACGGCACTCCCTAGTTTTTTTCTCTCGTGACTTGAAACACACAAGAGTTAAATAAATCTTGAATTTGCGAGAGAACTATTTTTTGATTCGTTCGAGCCACATTTTGGCCAATTGCTCTCTGGCCTTTTCTTCTTGCCGGACTCGCTTGTTTCGCTGATACTTTCTCCAATAGCTTCCATCCTCATTAGGATGAATTACTTCCACATCTTTTTCATCCGGTGTTACTAGAATAACGGCTGTTCCTTCATTCACAACAAAGACTTCCCTATCTCCCATCTGTTTTCGGTTTACGACTATGCCCAAAGGTGACAATGTCTCCGCATCATATTCCACTAATTGACCTTCATGAAGCCCTATTACTTTACCGTCGCTCATGTGCCACCAGCAGACAGCCTTTTGAACTGTTTGTGAACAGGCCACTTGACCATCTGGCAGTGATAAATAGCATCTTAAATTCGCAGAAACAGCAATTAATCAGACCTGTACGATAAAAAATAAGATTACTGTGATATTCGTTCTTACCCGTCTTCTTCTTCTGGAACATATGCACTGAACCATGCGTCATGGTTAGAGTCGTCTTCCTCGCGTAAGATTTTGTCGATATCTCCTGTCGACAAATCAATAACAGCGTCTAGTCGTAACTGCGCTTCACCGGTGTTTTCATCTCGTTTGTGATGATTTATGGACCATATTTTTAATTTTTCGCTAGTACCTTGGATCAAACGTGATTGTCGTCTACCATCCCTAGAACTTACAGGTCCCATCACACCTACCTGAAGAAATGTACAGGAGCCAATCGTCGAGACTGCGTCCTGGGAACAGGATTATCATTTTCATTGGTAAAATTGTGCTTCAATCGACCAATAGTTCAAAAGTTTGGATTCTCACCTGATAATCATGTGACAAGTGAAAGTGCCCAGAGAACCAAAGTTTTATTTGTGGATGCGCCTTTACAGTTTGAATGAATAGTTTTCGCGATTCGGGAGAACAATGGTTCAGCCATGCACATCCATTGACGACGTGTACATTTTGTAAGACTCTCAATCCAGACCCCATGATTGGAGCATGTGAAAAGACGCAGATTTTCCATCCATCCTCGGCTGGGTGTGATTTCACAGTATCCACAAACCATTTGAGTTGTTCGTCGTCCACGTGAACTTCGTGTGAAGAGAAGGGTGCATCACGAAATCGCACTGTCGAAAGGCCGATCAACAAAGTACGGTGTCCGATTTTCTTGCAGAATTGAGGTTGATCCAATCCAAAGGTTTTCATCCAAGCATGCAAATTGTCGCTATCTGTTTCGAACTCATCTAGACCTTCCAAGTCATGATTGCCGGTAACAAGGTTGTATGGGATTCCAAACCCATCAAAGAACGCTTTCGCGTCCTCGAAAGATTTGGTAGTTCCAGCATCTCCTGGTTCGTGTCGGATGTCTTTTCGACCCAGATCTCCCAGAGAAACAAGATGTGACTTTAGGTAAGTCCCATCTCGTTTATGAGCCAATAAGATTTCTAACTGTCTCGCACTCAAGTCACCCGCACGCTCTTTTTGCAACTTCTCAATCAGCATACCTACCGTCACCTCTGTTCCATCCACAGTGGAAGCAGCATCGTCCCGTTTAAATTCTTCCAAGCATGGCAAAAGTGATAGTCGTTCCAAAGCTCTCACACAATCCTGTCGACTTTCTTCGTGGGTTTTCATGTCGTCTTCCATGTGCAAATCTCCCAAAACAATCAAGTTAAAGGAATCGCGAATCGAATATCCGTCTTCCTCGGCCTCTAGGGTAGTTGTCGATTTTTCATGCGGTAGGTAGTCAAAATCTTTGAAAGTCTTGCCCTGTTGTTGTATTCTGTTGGATAGCTGTGACAAAGCTGCCCCATTATAAAAGGCAAACGAATTCTTTGTTTCTCCTCTTAGAATTAGAAGACTTGCTAAACAACGTGACCCATACCAATGCATTTTTTCACCGAAAATGAAGTAAATCCAATGAACGATCTAATTGAAATTCAAGTGGAAGATTATGCTGCGAAAAACTGAAGAACGAAACACCACCTCGCGGCCTCGCGCTCACCAGAAATTTTTTTTGTGCAATTTCTACCGTAGTTGTAGTACGTATTTTTGACATCAAGTCAACAAAATAAACAAAATTTGCGAAACTTCCCATTGAGTCTCGTAACTGTCGGGATTATGAGTCGTGTTCATAATAATGCAGAAAAGGATGATGTACCAAAAACATCATGCTGTACATTTTGATAAAGAGAGTGTTTCACTAGAAGTTAGAGAAATAATTTGCCGAAAAAGGACCATGATCTAACACGGAAAATCTTTTCAAAGCGTACTTAGTCAGATTCCCTTGATGACTAATATCAATATAAGAATCACTAGATTTGATATTTCCTCATCATATGTGTAAGCATTTTGCGCAGTTGCAACTAGTATACTTTAAAAGGACAAGATTACAAAGAAAGCATTTTTATTCACCACATATGATGAATTTTAGCGTGTTTAAACTTTTTATGAATGATGGCGGTTTATTAGGGGTTGCCAATGTTCTATCATCCGTCGAATATTTTCGCACGTATTTTGACAAATATACGTTTTTTGAGCAGCTCAAATCTGATTGGTCTAAACCGAAAAAAGCAGCTATAATAACAGTAACTGCTATAATATTGGTTTTTGGATATTGTATTTGATAATTTGTTTTTTCCA
>Ga0075154_10002302_pt1 | contig 12576 bp, 9 predicted proteins | sample JI71714BDNA_FD_70965 | JGI IMG/M metagenome (GOLD analysis project Ga0075154, IMG submission 70965) | Wastewater effluent complex algal communities from Wisconsin, to seasonally profile nutrient transformation and Carbon sequestration -... | ecosystem: Engineered > WWTP > Effluent > Algae... | reverse complement strand
AAGTAACAATCGGCCATGTGGTAGGTGGCCAGCTGGGCCAAGCTGTCGCTCGCATTGGCCACCAGGTTGAACTGCTCCAGGGCCTTCTTGCAATCGCCGGCTTTCAGGTACGTGTAGCCCAGGATGTAGCGGTCTTCACGGGCCACACCGGCACGTTGCGCGCTCTTCTCGAGGAATGGCAGGGCTTCGGCGTACTTCCCCGACCGGTAGTTCGCCTCACCGGCCAGGCGGTTGATCTCCGTGGCCCGCTTCACATCATCGCCACCGCCGAGCAAGGGTTCCACGTACGTGTTCAACTCGTCGTACTTCCCTTGCAGGAAGAGGATCTCGGCGATGTAGATCGGCACCACCTTGCCGAAGTTCTCGTCGGTCTGCAGCTTGCGGAAACCCGTGAGGGCCGTCTCGTAGTTTCCCCGTTCGTAGTTGATGTGCGAGGCGTAGTAATTCGCAGGCACCGCGTACGGTCCGGTCCCGTTCTGCACCTCGGCGAACTCCACGATGGCCTTGTCCGCTTGCTCGCTTTGGAAGAACGCGTAGCCGCGCTTGAAGCGGTACTCCTCCAATTCAGCCGGGGCTAGGGCGAAACGGTCCACCTTCTCGCTCCATTCGATGGATTCCTTCCACTTCTTCTGGGCGAAGGTGTGCTTGAAGAGTTCAAGCTTCACCGTGCCCACGTGCAGATCATCGGGGTGGTCCTGCATGAAGGCGTGCAGGCGATATCCGGCATCGTTGTGGAAAAGGCGCACGGCACAGATGGCGCTGTAGAATTCCGCCTCCACACGATCGGGATCATGGTCGTCGGTGATGCGCTCCACCACGCGTTCGAAGCCGTATTGGGCCGCGCCGTATTTGGCCTTATCGAATAGCTCCAGCGCGCGCGCCAGGTCGGCATCGCGGTGCTCGTAGTGGGCGGGCCGTTGGGCCCACACGCTGGAGCAGAGGAGCAGGGCCGTCGCGAAGAACAACGGCCGCATGCGAGGTACGTTCAAGGGGGTGTTCATCAAGCGATCAAAGTTCTTGGGGTGCGGAGCGGGGATCGGTCTTCGGTACGGGCACTTATCCACGCGCGCGTGTTCACGTATCTCCACAGGGACGAACGGTCACTATTCGGAGGGATAACGGCAAGCTTCGTTCCGAAATTTTGACCTTTGTGGTTCCATGAGCGCCAGCCCCATCATCCTGCTGCAAGGTGTACGCATCTTCCAGCGCGAGAACCTCATCCTCAACAACGTGGACTTTTCCGTGTACAAGGGTGAGTTCCTCTACCTGATCGGCCGCACGGGAAGCGGCAAGAGCAGCTTGATGCGCACGCTTTACGGCGACCTGCCCTTGAAGGAAGGGGAAGGTCATGTTTGCGGCTTCGACCTCCAGGCCCTCAAGCGCTCACAAGTGCCCTTCCTGCGCCGGAAGATCGGCATCGTGTTCCAGGACTTCCAACTGCTGACGGACCGCAGCGTGAACGACAACCTGATCTTCGTGCTGAAGGCCACGGGGTGGAGCGACGCCAAGCGCATGGACGAACGCGTGCAACAGGTGCTGGAGAAGGTGGGGTTGGCCACCAAAGGCTACAAGATGCCGCACGAGTTGAGCGGTGGCGAGCAGCAGCGGGTGAGCATCGCGCGCGCCTTGTTGAACGACCCCGAGTTGATCCTGGCCGACGAGCCCACCGGTAACCTGGATCCGGAGACCACCGGCGAGATCCTAGACCTGCTCTTCGAGATCAGCCGCACCGGCCGCAGCGTGATCATGGCCACACACGACTACACGCACATGAAGAAGTTCAACACGCGGGTGGTGCGGTGCGAGGATTCGAAGTTATTGGAGTTGAGCGCGGCTGCGACTGCGTGATGACTTGCGCGTAATTCGCGGTGTTTGCTGCCGACCCAACTGTCTGGGCAGCTCGCGATACCCTGAACACAGCAGCCGTTACTCAGTGGCTCAAACCGATTATCCGCTCCGCGTTCTTCCTATTGCTGAACCGCTCTTCCAGCACTTCCACACGCCGCTCCAACGCCTGCCCGGTCGCCGGTGAACCCATGCAGGCGAGAATGCTGGTTCGCATGGCCTCCGCGCTATCGTGAACGTGGCACAGTTCAGCCAGACCGGTGCCTTCCACCATGGGCGTATTGCACACTACGTGGCGGCCCGTATACAGGCAGAGCAGCAGTTTCAGCTTGATGCCCGTGGCTTGGAAGGTAGGCAGCACGTTCACCTGCGCATTGCGGACCAGCCGGTGGATCTCTGCTGTTTCCACGTTCTCGCGCAATTCCACATTGGGCGCTTTGGCCACGGCCCGCTTCAATTCATGGCTGGCATTGCTGCCCGCGATCACCAAGCGCACCGGAGCACCGTTGAAGACCTTCTGCACCAGGAACAACGCGGCTTGATCGTTCTCCGCCACGCCCAAAGCGCCGTGGTAGAACGCGAATTCGCCCAGCCCATCGAGCACGTCCACCTTATCGCACGCGTGGAATGCGGGAATGTGGGAGACATGCTTGAAATGCCCAGCGAAATAGGCTTCGTCCTTCGGGCTGATGGCCAATACATGATCGGCCTCGCTGAGCACCGGCTCGAATCGGAGCAACTTGCGTGATTCGTTGATGAAGTAGGTGCGCCGGAACGCGTTGCCTTCGGCCTTGGCCAACGCCGTGTAATAATCGTGTTCCACGTTGTGTGCACGAACCAGACGCTTTCGACCGTGCAGCCGCGGATCACCTAAGCTGTAACAGCTATGCAGGCCTTCGAAAAGGATCGGGTGATCGTCCTTCAGCAACCGGTCCATCAACGCTTCACTCCGGCGGCTCACCACCACATAGGGCAGCGAATTCAACAGCTGGTGCTTCCCCAAATGACGCGGGTAGTAATGCACCGAAGCGCACATCCGATCCAGGTCCTTCGACCGGCCACGTCCATACTCGAAACAATGCAGGTGTACTTGCGCACCCACTTCGGTCAAGGCCTTCACCTTGAAGTACACGTCGATCACCCCACCATAGTCCGGTGGAGCAGGCACGTCGAAGCTGATGATATGGAGGTGCTTTTCAGCCAATCCCAAGAAAGACGGCCTTCAGCGCGTCCTGCTCGCGGGAACCGTCCAGCGAAGCGGCCGCGAAAATAGCATTCTGCCGAAGGGCATCTCGCCGTGGGGCATCGCCCAGCAAAGCCCGCACTTCCCGGGCGATGATGGACGGTTCAGGGCTGGGCACCACCACCCCGGCATCGTAGCGCCGCACGAGCCCCGCCACTTCGGGCAGGTCGGTGACCAGAACCGGGATCGAAGCCCTAAAATAGTCGAAGAGCTTGTTGGGCAGGCTGAAGCGGTAGTTGAGGTTGGTGTCCTTGTCCAACGACAGACCCAGATCCGCGTTGCGGGTGTGCTGCATCATCTGATCGTAGGGCATCCGAGGAAGCATCCGTACGCGATCATGGAGCTGATGGGTGCTCACCAAGTGTTCCAGAACAGGCCAGGCATCACCACCACCGATGATCAGCAAGAGGCACTCGGGCAGCTGCTGCATGGCTTCCACAGCCTCCTCCCCGCCACGCTGCACGTTGATGCCACTGCCTTGCAGGATGAGGATGAACCGATCAGCAGGCAGGCCGAGTTCTTCACGCGACCGCAAGGAATCTAATGCGCGTGGCATCGGAATGTTCCGTACCACGGAAAGTGAATTACCGTAACGTTCCTTGTAGGCAGCCGCGATACTGTCGTTCACCGTGATGATATGACGCAGCTTGGGGAAGATGCGGCGCTCGATGGCCAGCCAGACCTTCCGTACACCCGGCCGTTGCACCAACTCCGGCACTTCCGTGTAGAACTCATGGCTATCGTAGACGATCTCCCGACCACGCAACCGAGCGGCCAGGTACGAGGCCAGCAGGGTATCCAGGTCGTTCGCCACCAACAAGTTGAAGCGCGCGAACACAAGGAGCAGGAACAAGCGCAGGTTGTACTCCGCATAGAACAAGGGGCCCTTCCGGAAGAGCAACCGCATACGTTTGGCGGCATAGGGCCTCTCCAAGGGAAGCGAACCGTGGAGCTTCCGGCCCACGAGCAGCACCTCGTATCCGAGTTCACCCAACACCGTGCACGTCCGATGGACCCGGTTATCGGTGCTCAGGTCATTGGTGACGGCTACGATGGCGCGTGGCATGGATGTCACCGGGAGGCTGTGTACAAGCCGCGCGATGGCCGACCAAAGTAACGGGAGCAGCCCCAGTAAACTTGTGCCCACACCCATGGACCTTCAACGGAACGCGAGCCTCAAGCCGTACAACACCTTCGGTATCGAAGCAACTGCCGATCGGCTGGGCCGCTTCACCAGCGCCGCAGAACTGAGGGAGATGCTCACACTTCCGGAGGTGAAGGCTGCTCCCTTGCTCATCCTCGGCGGAGGTAGCAACATCCTGTTCACGCAGGACTTCCGGGGCACCGCGCTACTCAACGAGATGCTTGGCATGGCCGTTGTGCAAGAGAATGACGAACACGTGTGGGTGAAGGCCGGCGCCGGTGTGGCCTGGCATGAATTCGTGCTGCGGTGCGTGGACCATGGCTGGGGCGGTGTGGAGAACCTTTCCCTGATACCCGGCAAAGTGGGCGCCGCACCCATGCAGAACATCGGCGCGTACGGCGTGGAGATCAAGGACACCTTCAGCTCGTTGGAGGCCCTTCGGATCGCGGATGGTGAAGTGGTCACCTTCGACAAGGAAGCCTGTGCCTTCGGCTACCGGGAGAGCTTTTTCAAGCGCAGGGGGAAAGGGCAGTACGTGATCCTCTCCGTCACGTTCAGGCTCGACAAGAAGCCGACCTTGAACACCAGCTACGGCAACATCCAGCAGGAATTAGATCGAATGGGCATTCCGGAGCCTTCACTCCGCGATGTGAGCAACGCGGTGATCGCCATCCGACGGAGCAAATTGCCGGACCCGGCCGTACTTGGGAATGCCGGTAGCTTCTTCAAGAACCCCGTGGTTCCACAAGAGGTTGTGGACACCATCAAAGCGGAACACCCGGACCTGGTCGCATACCCGGCCGGAGCTGGGCGGGCGAAACTCGCAGCTGGCTGGCTCATCGAACGGGCAGGACTGAAGGGGTATTCGCTCGGAACACACGGCGTTCACGATCGTCAAGCACTGGTCTTGGTCAATCGCGGGGGTGCCTCAGGAAGCGAGATCTACGCCCTCAGCGAGCATGTGCTGCGAACGGTGAAGACCGCGTTCGGCGTGGAATTGGAGCGCGAGGTGAACATCCTATGACCGTCAGCAATCCACGAAAGCCGGAAGGAGCGGCGATCCGATGCGAAGAAATGCACGGCGATGCCCGAAATTCGCGGTCATGTCGAGGCGCGCCACAGGCATCGTGTTCGGACTAGCAGCCGTGATGGCCCTTCTCGCATCGTGCCGGAAAGACCCATCCTTCCGATCGGATGAAGATCTCGTGTACGGTCCAACACCCTTCTTGCTGAACTATCCAGCATGGGCCATCGATACGCTGTTCCCGATCCACTTGCCAGCGGACGTATCCATGACCATAGAAGGTGTGGCCTTGGGCCGAAAACTCTTCTACGAGAAAGCGCTCTCGGACAACTACACCCTATCCTGCGGCAGCTGCCACCAACAGCAGCATGCCTTCAGCGACCCGCGTCGGTTCTCCCTCGGAACGGATGGAAGTGTGGGCCGGCGCAACAGCATGCCCATCCAGAACCTCGCTTGGGACCATGGCTTCTTCTGGGATACGCGTGCTTCATCGTTGGAGGAGCAGGCCTTCGGACCAGTACGCGACCACGCGGAAATGCGCAACAGCTGGGCCGTGGTAGCGGATCGGCTGCAAGCGCTTCCCGACTACCCGGCGCTTTTCGAGAAGGCCTTTGGCACCGACGTGATCGATAGCAATCTGGTCGTGAAAGCGATCGCGCAGTTCGAACGCACACTGCTCTCCTACGACTCCCCGTATGATCGCTTCGTTCACCTTGGCGACCAGACCGCCATGACCGAGCAGCAACAGCGCGGCATGACCCTGTTCTTCGGAGAAGCCCACTGCAACGACTGCCACACCGGACCAAGGTTCAATGACCACAATGTTCAGAACATCGGCCTTGGGGATCTGAACGGCGACGATGGGCTCATGGAAGTGACGGGGAATGAAGTGGACCGGGGACGCTTCAAGAACATCGGCATCCGCAACGTGGCGGTTTCAGGACCTTACATGCATGATGGGCGCTTCGCCACGCTAGAAGAGGTCGTCGATTTCTATGCTCGTGAAGTGGACCTCACCACGCCCAACCTTGATCCGCACATGTTCGCGTGGTCACTGGGAATGATCGACCTTGACCATCAGGAGCGCGCGGATATCGTGGCCTTCTTGCACGCATTGACAGACGAGGCGTTCCTTACGGATCCGGCCTTCAGCGATCCGAATTGACAGTGGTTCGCGGGCATACAGCGGTCATCCTCTCCATCGCGGCGTTCGTCCTAGGCGCAAGTGGCTGCCTGGGTCCATATTCCTCGGTGGAACCATCACGGCAACACGGACCCACATCCGCTACGCTCCACCATCCAGCATGGGCGGTGGATACCGCACACCAGCCGATCGTTCCATACGACAACCCGTTAACGGCCGAAGGCATCGCCCTGGGTCGCCGGTTGTTCTACGAACCGGCCCTCTCGCGGGACAACGATGTATCCTGCGGTTCCTGCCATGTCCAAGCCCATGCTTTCAGTGACCCACGGCGATTTTCGATCGGCATGGATGGCCGCGCAGGAACACGCAATGCGATGGCCTTGGTCAACCTGGCGTGGAACCACTTCTTCTTCTGGGATGCACGCTCCCTGACCCTCGAACTCCAGGCGTTCGAGCCGGTGCGCGACCATCGCGAACTTTTCAATGCATGGCCGGAGATCATCCAACGTCTCAAGGAGAAGCCCGGATATGAGGATCAATTCCTACAAGCATTTGGAACCATGGAGTTCGACAGCTTGGATGTGGTATTCGCATTGGCCCAATTCGAGCGCACGCTCATCTCCTTCGACTCACCTTTCGACCGGTATCACTACGGCTGCGACAGTACCGCATTGACGCCGGCCCAGATCCGTGGAAAAGACCTCTTCTTCGGTCGAGCCCATTGTGCGGATTGCCACGAGCTGCCGGTGTTCCAGGACCACGGGGTGATCAACATCGGGTTGGATAGCACGATCACGGATCCGGGCATGGGTGGATACACGGGAAAGCCATGGCACATGGGCCGGTTCAAAACACCCACCCTTCGGAACATCGCGGTCAGCGCACCGTACATGCACGACGGACGGTTCAACACGCTCGGCGAAGTGCTCGACTTCTATGCGGAGGACGTACACCTGAATACACCGAACTTCGATGATCATATGTTCGCCTGGAAACTCGGCGTCGTCAATTTGGACGAACAGGATCGATCTGACCTCGAACGATTCCTCGAAGCGCTCACCGACACGACTTTCCTCACCGATCCTGCGTTCGGTCCTCTCGTACCATGAACGGGATCACCGGCCATAACCATCTTCGCCACCTCAAGCGCCACCCTTATGAACCGAACAAGCACACTGCTCTTCGCCTTCGCGATCCCTTTCCTGCTCCACGCGCAAAAGGCGCTCACCTTGCGCGACGCCATTCTGAAGGCAGGCACGGAATATGCACCCGAACGGTTGCGCGGTCTGCAGTGGATCGAAGGGTCCAACACCTACAGCTACATCAAGGATGATAAGCTGATTCGCGGCACCTTGGGCAAGAGCGTTGATCAACCGATCATCGACTTGGGCACCTTGAACCAGGCGCTTGGGGACACGGTGAAGCTGAAGTCCATGCCCATGGTCACTTGGCTGAACCCAGAGCGTTATCGGATCTTCCACAACGGCCGGTACCACATCCACACGGTGGGGGCACGGACCACGGAGACCCTAGCCCTACCTCCGGAAGCGGCGAACGAGGATATCCATCCCAAGACTGGTGCCATCGCTTACACGGTGGACAAGGACCTCTACCTCCATCGGCCTGGCCAGAAAGGCGACACTCGCATCACCACGGATGGTATGGATGGCATCGTGAACGGGCAGAGTGTGCACCGGCAAGAATATGGCATCACGAAAGGCACCTTCTGGTCGCCTGATGGCAACATGCTCGCCTTCTATCGGATGGACGAGCGCATGGTGTCACCTTATTTCCTGGAGAACATCAGTACCCGACCGAGCACGTTCGACAAGATCCGCTATCCCATGGCCGGCGACACCAGCCATCACGTCACCATTGGTATTCACGACCTGCGCACCGGAAAAACCACCTTCCTGCGTACGGGAGAACCCGCGGATCAGTACCTCACCAATATCGGGTGGAGCGCCGATGAGCAGCATTTGACCGTAGCACACTTGGATCGCCCGACGGAACACCTGAAGCTCATCAGCTACGACCCGCTCTCCGGAGAGCCCAAGGCGACCTTGTTGGAAGAGCATGACGACAAGTACCTGGAACCTCAACAGCCCGTACGTTTCCTGAAGACCAAGCGGAACCAGTACATCTGGCAAAGCCAACGCGACGGGTGGAACCATCTCTACCGCTATGATCTAGTGAACCGCTCCGTGGAACAGCTCACCAAGGGTCAATGGCTCGTGAAGGATGTGGTGGGCATGGACCCGAAAGAGACCTTCATTATCGTGGAAGGAACGGCGGAGATCATTCCAGGCAGGCCTACAGGCGCCTTGGAAACACACCTCTATCGTGTGGAACTCGCCTCCGGTAAGGTGAAGCGGCTCACCCAGGAGCCCGGCACGCACCATGGCCAGCTGAGCAGCGATGGAAGCACGCTGATCGATACCTGGAACAGCGTTTCTACACCAGGTGAAGTCGTCCTACGCGACAGCCGCACGGGCCAGCGGATGAAAGTGCTGCTCACCTCCAAGGACCCACTGGAAGGCATCACCAAGGGCGCCCTCGAGCTACTCACGATCCCCGGGGCGGAAGGCGACTACCTCAATGCACGGGTGATCAAACCCAGTCATTTCAACAAGGACAAGCGCTACCCCGTATTGATCTACGTGTACAATGGCCCTCATGTGCAACTGGTCACGAACGGGTACCTCGGTGGTGCCTCGCTCTGGATGTTGGAAGCCGCCGAACGGGGTTACCTGGTCTGGACGGTCGATGGCCATGGAAGCGCGAACCGCGGCAGAGCGTTCGAGCAGGCCATCCACCGGCACTTGGGCGAGGTCGAAGTGAAGGACCAGATGCGCGGGGTGGACTACCTCAAAGGACTACCCTTCGTGGACAACACCCGCATCGGGTTACACGGCTGGAGCTTCGGGGGACATATGACCACCGCCATGCTCACCCGTCATCCTGGTGTCTTCAAAGCGGGTGTGGCCGGCGGCCCCGTGATCGATTGGGGCCTGTACGAAGTGATGTACACCGAGCGCTATATGGATACTCCAGCGGAGAATCCCGAAGGTTATGCCAGTACGGACCTTACACGCCTGGCCGACAAGCTGCAGGAACCGTTACTCATCATCACCGGCGGCAAGGACGATACCGTTCTACCCCAACACGCGTATTCTTTTCTGAAGGCGTGCGTGGACAAGGGCATTCCGGTCGACTTCTTTGATTATCCCGGTCATGGGCACAATGTTCGCGGGAAGGACCGGATCCACTTGATGGAGAAGGTCCTCGACTACTTGGATCGATACTTAGGGCCAACGAACGGATAAGGAACCCTAGAATGACGGTTTCTCGATGATGGCATCGTGCATGGTGATGTTAGTTTCGACCACCATGAGAACATCGTTACTCTTCGTAGCCCTTCTTCCCGCTGCACTCATCGCCCAAACCACTCACTTCGTTGAGGTGGGAGGCAGTACGCTTGGCCCGGCGCTACCCTACTATGATCCGAATGTGCTGAACATCCAAGTCGGAGATATCGTGACGTGGGAGAACGCTAGTGGCACTCATAACGTGAACGGCACCTCATTCTTCTTTCCAACGAACCCCGAGGGCTTCACCAATGGCGACCCCTCCGATAGTGACTGGACCTATTCCTACACCTTCACCATCCCGGGTGTTTACGATTACATGTGTACCACCGAAGGTCACTCGGCCACACAGATGGGCCGGATCATCGTAGCCGACGCCAACAGTGTTCCAGAAGGTGCGGCAGAAGCACCGCTCGTGCTTTCGCCTTCCTTGGCTGCTGAACACATCTTCGTTGAAGTGGGGAACAGGGCGATCGACCGCTACGAGGTGGTAGGACTTGATGGACGCGTGGTCATCAGCCAGGCCGGAGCGGCGGGCCGAATGGCCAGGATCGGAGTGGCTACACTACCAAAAGGCAATTACCTGGTGCGCGTGGTCGAAGCCAATGGCAAGTCCACCACCTTGCGCTTCAGCAAGAATTGATCACGGGATCCGCAACACCTTCACGGCAGCTCTGACGCCATTGGCGCCGTGGGTAACCACGGTGTAGCTGCCAGGTACCAGCGCGGACATATCGAAGGTGGTGCTTCGCTTTCCTTGCGATAGGGCGTACTCCACGCCCGGGTACACGACCTTACCCACCGCGTCGATCATCTCGATCCGATACGCACTTGGCTCACTGACCTCCAACCAGACCTGCACATCGGTGGTGGCCGGATTCGGATAGGCATAGATGTGAGGCCCAGCCATTGGATCCCGCCCGCTCACGGCTGCTGATGGATCGTACGGAACGGCAAGTGCCGCCATGCTCCCAATCGACAGCTTCGCAAGCTTCTCGAAGTAGGGCACATCGAAGTGCTCTACCCGATCGTTCATGGTGTGATAGAATGGGTTGGGGTCGCCGGTGAACTCTTCGATCATCAGCACCGCTCCATAGCCAGCGGACCAGAACGATGCGTGATCACTGTACGTGGCCCCTGGCGTGGTCAGCAGCAGATCGATATCGATATCATAACGGTCATGGATGGCGAACATGGTATCCGCGATCGCCATGGAGTTGGCCACAGGACGGGCATGCACGCGCGCCTTCTTGTCACCATTACCATCCCAAGCGATCGCATCCATGTTGACCACCCCAACGATGTTCTCGTCGTTCCCGGCCATGGAGTTCGCGTAGTAGATACTACCGATCTTTCCCTGTTCTTCCTGATCCCAGAGCGCGAACACGATAGTGCGCTCGAAGGGGATGTCCTGCAGGATACGCGCTGCTTCCAACACCGCTGCGCAACCGCTGCCATCATCGTCCGCAGCCGGGGCATTGAACATCCCCGCAGGTAGTGCGTCGTAATGTGCGCAAAGGATCACGATCTCATCGGGGTACAACGATCCTGTCTTGGTCACCAGCACGTTCCTGCCAGTCGCATTGAACGCTTGTGCGGTGGGGGTGTAACCCCATGACGCGAACTTCTGCTCATAGTACTGCTGCGCCACGGCGTTCAGTGGGTTGTCAGAATGCCGGCTGGAGATCGTGACCGCCCCCTCACCCAGGTCGACCGCTACTTCACCGGACATCTGTTCAACGTACAGCAACATCGAATCGGTCCGCACCGAATCGATGATATCGCCGATGATGAGGTGCTGAGCAGGCAGTGCCCAAGAGCACACGATCGCTAGGGAAAACAAGAATGAGCGCATGGGATCTAAGGAACCGGTCAGGAATGGGATCAGGATCAACGGATCACAACGACCCGCTCGATGTAAGAACGACCGCCCGCCTCCACGTGTACCAGGTAGGTTCCTGAGCCTGCCGGAAGGGGTTGCACCCAACTTGGACCGAAGGCACCACGACGCTGAGCCACCAGACTGCCCGCGGCATTGAACACGCGGATCGAGGTCACCCTTTCCGTGATCCCCTCCACGCGGAGTAGACCGTCCTGCACAGGATTCGGGTAGATGCGCACACCCAGTTCTTCCAGATCATCAACACCCGTGGTCAAGTCGAGCACCTCAGCCTCCTTCACCAACACGGGCGATCCATCTTCCGCGCTATACATGGTCCGGAACGCATCGATCTCGGGTGTATTGAAGGCGAACATCTCTTCCATCCAACGCGGAGGTGCGCTTTGGTACCACACCCGGCTTCGCACTGTGATCGCTCCGGTATAACCGTTCAACGCCACGTGGTAGTGCACCATATCCGTACCACTTCCTTCAGAACCACTTTCGTTCCGGTTGAAGTCGACGTCCGAAACAGGCACACCCACCACCAAGGTGGTATCATAGCTCGGGTGTGCAGTCGTGAACCCGAGTGGGGCAAGCCGGTTGTCCTTCAAGGATTCCTTGGCGCGTTCGAGTACGGTGGTCTTGTTGCCGTTCACGTCGGCCATCACCATCTCGTAGATCTGCGCCTGTTCCTCATTGCGGATCACATCATGATGCGGCTCCCAATCGGCATCATGGCCCATCACTTCATAGGTCTCATCCCATCCGCCACTGCGGAACAGGGTATCGCCACTGGCGTTCTCCACCACGAGTTCCACGAACGCGCGTCGCGCAGGATAGCCGCTCGGGAATTTGTGTCCCGCGAGGTTGGTCAGTTTCACCGCGATGAAAGCTGTGTCGGCCGTGCGGTCCACCACTTCGTTCTG
>Ga0075154_10002296_pt1 | contig 12594 bp, 10 predicted proteins | sample JI71714BDNA_FD_70965 | JGI IMG/M metagenome (GOLD analysis project Ga0075154, IMG submission 70965) | Wastewater effluent complex algal communities from Wisconsin, to seasonally profile nutrient transformation and Carbon sequestration -... | ecosystem: Engineered > WWTP > Effluent > Algae... | reverse complement strand
TAAACCAAAGCATTTAAAAGTGGTTGTAATTTGAGCTGAATTTCTGCTAGTTCTTTTTCCGGTTCCGAACCGGCCACAATACCGGCACCAGCATAGAGTATAGCCCGATCGCCGTCGATTAATGCCGATCGAATGCCGACGGCGAATTCCCCATTGCCACGGGCATCTATCCAGCCTATGGGTGCTGCGTACAAAGAGCGATCGCAGGTTTCGCAGCGACGAATTTGTTCTAGGGCTATATCTCTCGGTACGCCCGCTACCGCTGGGGTTGGATGCAGTTGGGCTAAAATATTTAATAAATGAATATCAGGCGGAATTTGAGCCGCGATCGGTGTCCACAAATGCTGAATGTTTGATAGCTGTAGCAGTCTTGGTACTGGGGAACAATTGGGACTTATGCCAAGTTGCGACAGGCGATCGACTATAAAATCAATCACCACTCGATGTTCTCTAATATCTTTTTCACTATGCAATAAACCTTTGGCTAAATTCCCATCTTCTGCCTCGGTTTTGCCTCTGGGCGCTGAACCAGCTAAAGCATCTGTTGATAACTGATTATTATGAATGCTAATTAAGCGTTCTGGACTAGCTCCAATAAAATTTTGACCTTGACCGTTACTGGTTAAAAATACATAGCAACCTGGATAACTGAGGCGTAAGTTATTTAAGGAATCGAACGCACTAAAACTGGTTTCCGAAATCACATTGATGGCTTGGGATAAAACAATTTTGCTAAAATATTTAGACTCTATCAATTCTAACGCAGATTTAACAGATGTTTTAAATTGATTAGCATCATTCACTGGTATTTGTTTGAAAGCTATGGAGTTATGGATATAATTAGTTAATTTACGGTAGGGCAGAAATGCAATTTTTTCAAAAGTTTGCCAAATATTTTCCGCTATTTTTTTGACATTTATCTCTTTTTCTACCAGGGCATTGGCGACAATAATACAGCTATCTTGTTGTCTAGAAATCTGCCATTTTGGTAAAAATATGGTAGCGGGTGGAAAGTAAGAATTAGAGGCAAGGTTCTCATCAAAAAAAGCAAAACTGCAAAAAAAGTGAGGCCCGCTCAAGGGCAAGCGTTCTGTACCAATGGTAATTGTATTGGCAAGTGTTGAACGAATAAAGTTTTGCGCCACAGCAAATCGATCGCTTCCTGCTACTGTGAGATGAATTGCCGAATCAATGGCGGCAATCGCAAAACTTTTGTCGGGAATGAGGTCTCTTTTTTCAAAGTAAAAGTGCCGCTGACAAGGTTCGGAAATCTCTTGCAGTACAGCTAGCGGATCGAGAGGGTAAATCTCCTGAGAAATACTAACTATTTTGGTTTGATATTTGTCAGTTAAAGACTGCTGACAATCTAACAGCAACTGATGCAGTTGATTGCGGTCTTGCAAAAGATTAGCGCGATGCGGTATTACTGTCATGAAATCGAGAATAGCAGATTTGTCAGCAAGAGTGCGGGTTTGTCCCGCCATAACCCCTATTTCGATCTAAGCACGGGAGGGCGATCGCCAAACATCACCTTTCTAGTTTCCCTCCCGGTTTCGACTCCCTAGGGCAAAAAAACAGACTCTGGGGCGATCTATCGAAACATTTAGACACAAAACTTTATAGATCGATCGCCTAACAGTCGCCAAAAGTCGATCGCCCCACAGAGGTTTACAGACGGGATACTTCCACAGTTTGACTACCCCCACAGCCTTTGAATGGATGCCTGCACGCACTCAACCTGATACACATTACACCTACTTAACCAATAAAATTGTAAAATTACTAAGCTGCTATCAATTGAATCAAGTTTGTATAATGACAACAAAGTTAATTGAACGTCCAAATAGTAAACTGTGGCTAGCGGCAATCAAGCCACCCATGTACAGCGTTGCCGTGATTCCTATTTCCGTAGGAACTGCAATTTCTTTTGCGGAAACTCAAAGGATTAATTGGTCAATATTTTCGACTTTTTTAATGTCAGCTATCTTAATTATAGCATGGCTGAATCTCACCAATGATGTATTTGACTCGGAAACCGGAATCGACAAAAACAAAGCACATTCCCTCGTTAACTTAACCGGAAATAAAGCTTTGATTTTCTGGTTGGCCAATCTGTTTTTAGCTTTGGGAGTGTCGGGAATCTGTGCTATTTCTTGGTGGCAACAAGACCCAACAGTGATTTTACTCGTAATTTTGTGTTGCGCCCTTGGCTACACTTATCAAGGGCCTCCTTTTCGTTTGGGCTATCAGGGTTTAGGAGAATTTATCTGTTTTTTTACCTTCGGTCCCCTAGCTTTAGCTGCTGCTTATTACAGTCAAACTCAAACTTGGTCAGCCACTAATTTTGGCGCTTCAGTAATCGTGGGAATTACTACGAGTATTATCTTATTTTGTTCTCACTTTCATCAAGTGGCGGATGATTTGGCTGCGGGTAAAAAATCCCCTATTGTTCGACTCGGTACAGAAAAAAGTGCCCAGTTGTTGCAGTGGTTTTGCGGTAGCATTTATGCTTTGACTGTGCTGTTTGTGCTGTTGCAAATTTTCCCAATTTGGACTCTGTTGATTTTTGGGAGTGTGTTTTTTGCGATCGACCTTTGCCGCCATGTCACAGACAATCACGATCGGCCAGCAAAAGTCAGCAACTGCAAGTTTATTGCTGTCACCCTGCATTTTGTTAGCGGTTTACTGCTGGCGTTGGGGTTTGTTTTGTAAATGGGGCGATCGCCAATTGAAGTAAAATAGAAATATGTTTCGTAGTCAGGGCTTTAGTCATTTTTGCCAAATTTTAGTCAATCATGACTAAAGTCCTGACTACCAACAGAATTACTTCTATTAATCACAAATGCAACAAGTGAAAAAATATAATTTTAACTATTCCTTAACGGGAAAACCCACACACCGAATAATTTTATTACTCCACGGATTTACTGGTGATTTGCAAGATTTTACTCCCATCATTGCCTTACTTTCTCCAAGTTATTACTGTCTAGCAGTTGACCTTCCTGGTCACGGAAAAACCAACATCAATGGCGAAGAAACTTGCTATAATATGTCAAATACAGCGCTAGCATTAATACACCTATTAGATAATTTACAAATACACAAATGTTTGTTATTAGGCTATTCAATGGGCGGGCGATTGGCGCTTTATATGACCTTACATTTTCCTGACAGATTCGAGAAAGTAGTGCTGGAGTCAGCTTCGCCGGGATTGAAGACCCAAAAAGAGCGATCGCACCGCCTAGAATCCGATTTGCAGATAGCACAAAAACTGGAAAATAGCAACCTTCAAGAATTTTTATACTACTGGTACGATCGCCCTTTGTTCCAATCCTTAAAAAAATCTCCTAATTTCGAGCGACTCATCGAAACCCGTTTAGCAAATAACCCCATAGAATTAGCCAAATCCCTCCGCAACATGGGAACCGGCAACCAGCCCTCTCTCTGGGAAAAACTAGCACAAAATCAAATTCCTCTCCTGTTGCTAGCGGGAGAATACGATGATAAATTTCAAAGGATTAATGCAGAAATTGCCAGTTTATGTCCCGCAGCCCATAACAAAATTGTATCCAAAGCTGGTCACAACATCCATTTTGAAAATATCGATGAATTTGTCGCCGCTGTGAGACAATTTTATAACTAACAAAACTTACGCGGAACCTCTGTTTGATTCTGAGCAAACAGCACAATCTCAATCCTAATTATTCCCTATTCCCTATTCAGTAAATGCTATATCAATTTCAATTTCAGACTTATCATCGAAAATTTAAGCGTCCATTACAAACAAGTCACGGTGTTTGGGATATGCGATCGGGAATTATCCTGAGACTTACCGACGAAAAAGGTCAAATTCGTTGGGGAGAAATTGCCCCTTTGAGTTGGTTTGGTTCCGAAAGTTTTGACCAAGCTTTAGATTTTTGCACCTCGTTACCAACTAATATTTCAGAAGAAACTATTTTCGCTATTTCCAGTGAATTGCCTGCTTGTCAATTTGGCTTCGAGTCAGCACTATCTAACTCGTATTCAGGCTCTGCATCGATTCTACACGAGGCAGAAAATAGTCGGTACAGTGGTTTATTGCCCGCCGGGAAAACAGCTTTATCGGCTTTACAAACGCTTTGGAAACAGGGATTTAGGACGTTTAAATGGAAAATAGGTGTGGCGGCAATTGACGAAGAATTACAGGTTTTTCAGCAGCTAATCGAGGCAATGGATGATTTGGGCGATCGCGATCCAGCATTTTTACGATTAGATGCCAACGGTGGACTCAATTACTCCCAAGCTGAAACCTGGCTAAACACTGGCGACAATCTGTTAAAAAATCCAAACTTATCCGTAAAAATTGAATTTTTAGAACAGCCCTTACCTGTATCACAATTTGATAAAATGCTAGCATTGAGCGCTGTTTACAAAACTCCGATCGCCCTAGACGAATCAGTCGCCAATCTCGATCGCATCCAAGAATGCTACGAGGGAGGCTGGAGGGGAATTTTCGTCATCAAACCAGCCATCCTCGGTTCGCCATCCCAACTGCGGAAATTTTGTGAAATCCACCCTATAGACGCTGTTTTTTCCTCCGTATTTGAAACCCAGATAGGCAGACAAGCAGCATTGAATTTAGCTCTAGAATTGTTTCCCAATTCTAGAGCATTAGGCTTCGGCACTGATGACTGGTTCGACGACAAATATCATTCAATTTTAGATTTTGAATTTGACCTGACTACTGAAAAATCATAAAATTCGTGAAAGCATCTATCCGCACAAATGTAACAGCAAATATTCTGGATATCGCATCCAGATTGCCTGAGAATTGGCTGATTGGTGGTGAAAGTCGCCAAATTGGTCAAATAGTCGATCGCCTATTTCCACAACTAACCCACAATCAACCACAGCCCACACCAAAAATAATTTTCCTAGCCGAATCAGAACCAGTACAATTTATTGCCAGTTTCATAGCGGCTTGTGCCAGCAAATCCCACATTTTTCTGTGCAATCCCAACTGGGGAAAATCAGAATGGCAACAAGTTTTTGATTTAGTCAAACCAGACATAATTATTGGGGAAAATGCACCGCCAAACCTCAGTGAAAAGGGATTCGTCACATCTCCCCTCGAAAAACAGAAAAACCATTACCAACTACCAATTACCAACTACCAATTACCATTAATTATGATTCCCACCGGTGGTTCATCGGGAAAAATCCGTTTTGCCATCCACACTTGGGAAACACTAACCGCATCAGTTCAAGGTTTCCAAGAATATTTTCAACTCGATCGAATTAACTCATTCTGCGTTTTGCCCTTATATCACGTCAGCGGTTTAATGCAATTCATGCGTTGCTTTAGTACGGGAGGAAAACTAGCCATCCAGGTATTTAAAGGACTAGAATCAGGCAAAAAATGCGATATCAAACCCGAAGACTTTTTCATTTCCCTAGTTCCAACTCAACTGCAACGCCTGTTGCAAAATCCAGATACAGCTAATTGGCTTCGACGCTTTCCTACCGTACTTTTGGGCGGTGCTCCCGCTTGGTCAGAACTTTTGGCAGCAGCTAGAAAATATGAAATTAAATTAGCCCTAACCTATGGCATGACAGAAACAGCTTCGCAAATTGCCACACTCAAACCCGAAGAATTCCTAGCTGGCAATAACACTTCTGGTCATATTTTGCCCCACGCTCAAGTAACAATTCGTAGTGTTAAAGGCGAGATTTTGGGTGACAATCAAGTCGGAAATATTACAGTAAATGCTAAGTCTTTAGCCTTGGGTTATTATCCTACTACCTGGGGCGGTAGCGACTATTTTTCAGTAGATGATTTGGGATTCTTAGATAATAATAAATACTTAAACATTGTGGGGCGTAACAGTGATAAAATTATTACAGGCGGAGAAAACGTATTTCCTGCCGAAGTAGAAGCCGCCATTAGGACGACTAATTTAGTTGCTGACGTGGCAGTAATTGGTGTGCTAGACAAACATTGGGGTCAAGTAGTAACGGCGATTTACGTTCCCACAAATGCTGCTGTTACTGTGACAGCTTTGCAAAGGGCAATAGAAGGTAAATTGAGCAAGTTTAAGCGCCCTAAATATTGGGTTTTGGCGGCACAATTACCGCGAACTTCCCAAGGGAAAATCAATCGCGAATTATTACAAGAAATTGCGATCGTGTCAGATAAAATCCGTTAGCATCGTCCTGTATTAAACTCTCTCTTCTCTTCCTTCGCGTCCTTAGCGCCTTCGCGGTTAAATCACCTGACGATACAACCGGAATTAATATCATCTCCTCTTATACCATTTTCATAAAGTCATAATACAGATGTAGTTCAAAGCCCCCCCAAGGCATCGGGGGGGTTGGGGGGGTAGATATGTAGCGCTACTTTATGAAATTGATATTAGTCGGTAAGAAAAAATGGTTTGTAGTGACGATTAAAGTCATGACTACAAACCTATTGAATTCCCAATTACTACAAACTTAATAGCTGTCGCTTCCTTTCCAATTCTTGATTTTGAGCATCCACAAACTTCAACATTCGGTAAAGCACCTCTATTTGTGGCAACTTAACTCCTCTTTGCTCCGCCAATCGTATCGGATTACCAAAAATCGCTTCAACTTCTAGGGGGCGCAATTCATCGTAATCGATTTTCATGCTGGTGCGGTAGGGTTTCATTTTGTGAGTGTAGTCGAGCATATGTGGAATAAAGTTATCGGGAATAATCCGATCGTAACTTTTTGCTCCCGCTACTACTTCCCTCATAATTTCTTCAATTAAAATCAGAGTATCGGGATTAGCCATCAGTTCGTCTGTTCTCGCATTCAATACTACAGACAGTCCATTATAAGGAATATTCCAAACCAGTTTTTTCCACCTCGATAAAAGTAAATCTTCGCTCAATTTAATCGGAACCTTTGCGTGTTTAAAATCGTTCGCAATCTGATTCAATCTATTAGTTATTTTTTGGGGATTATAGTTTTCGGAATATTCCCCCATGGTGATAGTCCCGTAATCGAGATGGCAGATGTGACCGGGCCCAATTTTATAAGAACATAAAAAACACAGCCCGCCAATCACTCGTTCTGGACCGACTATTTTAGCTACTTCTGGTTCGATATCGAGTCCATTTTGCAATACTAAAACCACGCCATTATCTTTTAATAAACCAGGTAAAATTTTGGGCAATAAGTGATTTTGAGTGGTTTTTAGGGCTACAATTACCACATCGCATTTAGGCATTTTGTGCGCGTCGTGGTAGGCGCGGACTTGGGAGAGGGTGAAGTCACCTTCGGGAGACTCGACAATCAAACCGTGTTTTTTGACGCGATCGTAATCGCTGCGTAGCAAAAAATTAACTTCTAAACCGGCTTTTTGCAGTTTAGCACCATAGAATCCGCCTAAAGCTCCGGTGCCGACGATGGCATAATTGCGATTGCGATTTGGCATATTAATCATCAAGAAATAAACAGTAGAAACAATCTAAACTCTACAATGGGCTGAGCCACTGCATCAATTGTTCCGATAGCTGTGTTCTAGTTCGGTTAACTGAATTAATGCAGACGTGCTTAGTAACAGCCTTAGCTGCGGATTTCCCTGTAATTTCTCCCAAAAAAACTTGATATGCAATTTCAAATTCATCGCCTGCAAGCTGTTTTGGTGTCAATTGAATAGTTAGGCGATCGCCTGCAAACATCGGGCGGTAAAAATCTACATTAGCATGAATTATCGGAATGGCTAGCTCGGCCTTGCTAAAAAATGCTTTGAGATTGATTCCCGATGCGGCCAGAGATGCCTCGTAAGCTTCATGGCACATCGCCAAGACGTTAGTAAAGTATACAACTCCAGCAGCATCGGTATCCTGAAAGCGGACAGTGCGGGTGTAAGTAAAAGACATTTCCAGTAGGTTTGAGTTTTGAGGTTTGAGTTTTGAGTTAAAAATCTGGTGTTTCTTTAATTCAAAACTCATAATTTTTAGGGTGAACTTGATTGGTCAACCTTTGTTTTTAATCAACATCACGTCGATAATTTTGATGGCAATTTCTTCGGAAAGTCCCAGGGCAATGTACAGATCGTTCAAAAGCTGTTCTTCTTCTTGGGAAACTTCACCATCTGCTAAAGCGATATCAGTTGTAACCGCAAAAACAGTTTCTTTTAATTCGTCGGGAAGTGTGGCTAAAGCCGCATTAAATAATACTTGAACTCCTTGTCTTTGCAGCAGCATCAGTAGTCGATCGAGCATTTTTTTCATGACATCATTCGGATAGCTTCTAAACAGTTGCATCCGAGATAAAGTCATGCTTAAAACTTGACTTTCATTTTCATTAATGTAACCATCGGCTGCTACGGCAATTAGGGCGATCGCTGCAAATGCTTCGGCAGGCCCCAAAGTGACTTCACTATGTTGGCGAGTCTGCGCTATTTTATCAAATAAACCCATGGTAATTTCCTCATTCTTTAGTGTTTGAATTGTACTACTTTTGTGAAAGAGCTAACTCTGCCTTCAGAAAATCTACAAACTGTCGGGCTGTTCGGCCCGATCGCCCATTACGGCGAGTTGCCCACTCTTTAGCCCGGTGTTCCAAATCTTCAGGTGCCAGTTGGATGCCAGCCAGGAGCGCCAGATGTCGGACAATGGTTAAATAAGTGTTTTGATCGGCCGGTTCAAAAGTTAAAGTCAAGCCAAAGCGATCGCTAAATGAAAGTTTTTCCTGCACCGTATCCCAAGCGTGAATTTCATCACCATCGCGGGGGCGGGGTCTATCGTCAAAAAACTCTCGAATTAAATGCCGCCTATTAGATGTGGCGTAAACAACTACATTTTGAGCTTTGGCGGTGACATTCCCTTCTAAAACCACTTTCAAGGCTTTAAAAGCATCATCATCTTCCTCAAAGGAAAGGTCATCTACAAAAATAATAAACTTCTGAGGAACACCTCGCAACTGTTCCATAATTAGCGGTAAATCTTGCAAATCGGATTTAGATACTTCAATCAAGCGCAAATTGCGATCGCCAAACTCATTCAACAGCGACTTCACCAAAGAAGACTTACCAGAACCACGACTACCGTATAGCAAAACGTGCAAAGCCGGATAACCCGCCAGCAAAAATTCCGTATTTTTGACCAAAGCATCTCGTTGCCAATCGCAGCAAACCAACTCTTTCAACTTGATGCGATCGGGATGATAAATACTCGACAACTGACCGTTTCGCCACTGAAATGCGCGATATTCAGCAAATAAACCAGTGCCAAACTTGCGGTAATATTCTGCCAAAGATTCCGCAGCACTCGACCAATTTTCCAGTTTTCCAGGCAGAGGCAAATCGTCGCTTTCTTTAATAGTTTCAGAATCCCAAATCGGAGGTACGGCTTCCAGTTGTCCAGCGACTCGCACCCACTTACTCAACTGCTCCCCGCTGCATTGATAAAGATTTTGTAACACTTGTAAATCATGTCGCGCGGCTTCCACTAAGGCGGGAGACAAACTGGCAAAATCTGTTTTTTGAGCTTGGCGAGAAAAGGGGTTTTCGTCTTTGAGGATTTGGGAAATCAGGAAACCTTTCCAGCTCATATTTTGAGCAGCCTGAACTTTAAACCAGTTCCCATAGGCTGTCAGACAGTCAATACCGCTGACTTCGCTATGGTGCAGGGCTTGCAACAAATCCAGAAAAGCTTGACCAGCAGGGCTTTTGAAGACAGATTGATACAGCAACAGGGATGCTGCTTGGCGTTGGAGGTAGCGAATTTGGGCGATCGCACCAGAAGTTAGGGCCGACATAATTGCAGTTGTATAACGAAGTGAAATATCCCAGTGGGGTTTAATAAATTTTCTAACAATTAGTGACACTAATTGCAGGCCGCGCTGTATAAATTTAGATGCACTTGTGAAATCAGAAGGATAAAAAATGAATTTAGGTATAGCAGCAGCCCTAGGCTATGGGACTTTAACCCTGATTGGTGGCATCATGGGCTACGTCAAGGCAAAAAGCCAAGCCTCCTTAATTTCTGGTCTCCTTAGCGGTTCGCTGCTAATTTTAGCTGGCATCGCCCAGATCCTGGGACAAAGTTGGGGTTTAATATTAGCAGCAGCCATTTCTGCTGTTTTAGTAGTGGTGTTTATTCTGCGGTTGGCAAAAACTCGCAAATTCATGCCAGCAGGAATGTTAATTTTAGCCAGCTTAGCCTCTTTCGGAGCGATCGCCTACGAAATCAGCGGTCAATATCAATAGTCAGTGAATTGTTGACTGTTGTCGATCGTTAGTTGTTATTTGCGTCGCCCTGAGCGAAGTCGAAGGGTTGTTTGTTTTGTTGGTTTTGAGTCTGGTTGAATCTTGTTCCCAGGCTATTCCTGGGAATACATACCTAGAGGCTCTGCCTCCAATAATTCATAACAAATAACCCATAACAAATAACCCATAACAAATAACCAATAACCAATAACCAATAACCAATAACCAATAACTATTGACCAATCACGGATTCAATATGCTGCTGAACTTCCTGGAGTTGTTGGAACTGCAATTCCATCCAATTTTTTTGGGCCGCTCGCTGTTCCGGTGTTTCTTTCTGGTATCTCACCTGCTTTTCTAAAAAATCACTGTAGAACCTCATCATTTTTTCAATTGTTTGAATTGCTAAATTAATCCGGTCTTCAAATATTAAAATAATCAAATTATCTATAATCGCTCCAATCACCTTACAACATTCTTCAAAATCTACCAAACTGATTCCCATATTGCTTTTATGCACCAGAGTTTCCACCGGAACTTTGACGGTTTCTTTGAAAGTCTTCAGATCGGAGATTGGCAAATATTTCATAGGTTCGGTAAACTTAGAGACAATTTCTCCGCCTAGGGACTGTACTTGCTCTCTAAAATTAGATTGACTTTGGATATCGAAGCATTCAATACAAAATTCAAGTTTTTCTATGTCTATACTTTGTAATTCTTTGAAAATTACATTAAGTTCATTTTCCACAACCAAAACTACCCGCTCTGCATGGAAATTCACTTCATTTCTTAACTCTTTATGTAAATTATTTTTTTCATAAAAACCAATAGTATCTCTGAGAAACTTTTGCTGATTTTCATCCCACAAAAACCACTGATTTTGTAACTTAGCAGCCTTTTCTTTCCAGAGTTGGCGCACTTTAACAACAGCTTCATATTTGCCCTGTTTTCCTAAATTACGAATTCTCGCATCGCATCCGGTAAGTTTGCCAATTTGCTCCCAAATATCCACGGAAGATGCTTGAGCAATTCTCGGCTTGCTATGCCAGATATCCTCAGCATGAGATACATCTTTAAAACACACCTGAAGTAAAGCCTTGAGTCTGAGGGCAGATTGCTTAATTTCTTGAATGCAGGGTTGCACATCTACGCTGAGGTTAGTAGCTGACTGTTTCATTTCTAGGGATTGGTATTCGTCTGCGAGCAATCGATCGCTAAACTGGGTAATAGCCTGGAATACCTTGAGATATTCATTCATTTCGTTTTATTCCTCTCTCTCCCTAAATAGCATACAATACACAACATCTGCCTTTTTGAATGCAAACTGAGCCACAACATGAATTATGTATTCACCCCTACAACTCAGGCTCTACTCAATACTGGCAACCTGGTACAGCCTGCTACCCAAAAAGGAAAATTGCTGCCCGCAGCTAGAGATCCAGTGACTGGGGAGTTTGTGGAGATTGCCAAAATATTTTATCAATCAACGAGTGAAATTCCAGAAACTCGCGGAGTTTTAGGATTGCTAGCACACTTGGCAGGAGGTAGCCCCCTAGAGCCATTGGTAGCCCCTGTGCATCTGACAATGGCACCCTTGCAGATTGCTCAAACTCATGTGGGATTTCAAAAAATATACAGAGTGCTTAATTCGCTAAAAATTAATTTGGCTGTGATGCAAGCCACTACTGCTGTTATTGGTGTCGGGAATGTATCCCCGACCATTTTGTCAGCAGTAAATCTCGAACAAATATTACAATTAAAAGAAGAAGCAAAGCAGCAAAGGCTAAAAATTAAAGATGGTTTTATCGATCTCAGGCATATCCTCAAAGACAAAGGAGTAGAGGTAATTCAGCAGATTTATAAGGTGGCTCATGACTCAAAATTTGAGGTACACCGCCAGCAATTGGTTAATGGTTATGAGGTTTTTTCTAAAGGGATTAAACGCTGCCAGTCTGCCCTGACTGTAGGGGATGTGAAACTGCGGAATTCGGAAATTAATAGCGGGCGTGAAGAGTTGTTTGAGGCTTTAAAAATCTATGAAAATTCCTGTTTTTTGGAGGGGTTGTGTTCGGCGGGACAAATGAGGAAAATTGAATGCGTTTGGGCGATAGAACAGGCGATCGCCGTTACGTTTCAGTTGCAGCGGGCCTATGATATGGTTAGCGATCGCCTCCAGGAACTCCAATCAAAAATCCGTCAACATTGTCTAACTGTGGTTAAAGAATGCCAATCGGAACTAGAACTAGATTTTTTATTTCCCGAAATTATCAGAATTCTCGGTCACGATTTAAATGCGCTGGAATTTTGGCATCTGGAGGTTGATTGGATGCAAACTTTGTCCCCAAAGGATCAGCACCAATTAGCGAGTTTAGATC
>Ga0075154_10002295_pt1 | contig 12595 bp, 9 predicted proteins | sample JI71714BDNA_FD_70965 | JGI IMG/M metagenome (GOLD analysis project Ga0075154, IMG submission 70965) | Wastewater effluent complex algal communities from Wisconsin, to seasonally profile nutrient transformation and Carbon sequestration -... | ecosystem: Engineered > WWTP > Effluent > Algae... | reverse complement strand
ACACAATTATTTTATCTCACATTCAACAAAAGTTTAAGATATGATCAAAGAAAATGAGTGACAGACTGAGAGGCTTCTGCTCCATTTAACCGTCTTGATTGAATCAAAAAAGATAATTTTAATAGTAGAAATAGGAAAATTAGACAGACTGCTCTTCTTGTTTTCCTTGCATCGTAGTAAGCAGCAATAATGATTGAAGGCAAAAAATACCCATGGCAAAGAGAAGATGAAGCGGTTGGGCAAATTTTGGTATCGCAAAATAAGCCATCACTACACCAAGCACAATTTCGCCGCCAATCAATGTCATAAGCCCCATAGATAAACGGCGAAGCGTAAGAGAGAGGGAGTCTTCAGAAACGTTTACTATTCTTGCAATGTACCAAATAATTGCCCCATTTAGCAAAACAAAAAGCCACGAAGCAGAACGATGTGCAACAAAAACCATGGATAACTGTTCAATCCACTGTTCGCGCCAACGCCCCTCCAACATTTTTGCAATCATATCAATCTGTTCACGGACTTGTGTCCCCATCACAATTTGCGAAAGTGTGAGAATTAGAGCCGCGACAACTAGCAACCGCAACCTTCTTTGTCCTGTCATTTGTTTAGGCGAACTTTTCTGCCCTAGAGTTTTCCATTCATTTAACGTTCTTGCTCGAAAAACTACGACCGTCGCAATAAAAACGATAACAACAGAAGTCATCATATGGATTGTTATTTTCACCGGTTCTAAATCAGTAGCGACCACTATAGAGCCAAGCCAGCCGACAAATCCGGTAACGATGAGCAGCAGAACTGATAGTATTGGCAACCATTTGTCATGTTTCCATGTTTTCCTTGATTCTATCACCAGTATCAAAATCGCTACCCCCAGCAATGCACCGAGCAAGCGATTGATGTACTCAACCCATGTTTTGAAGGCATCAAAGTCTGCTATTTGCTTTCCTTTTACGGCAAATGCTGTTTTGTAATCCGGCGGAAGCTGGTTTATGTCAGTCGGAGGGATATAGCGACCAAAACATTTGGGCCAGTCAGGGCAGCCCATACCAGAGCCGGTTGTTCGGACTATTCCACCTGCGAGTATGACACAGAACACCAATAATAGCGTTGTTAAAGCTAGACGATAAAATGTCATTTGAAATTCCTTATTGTGGTGTCGGATAAAATACAATTTTGCTTAACGAGCAATTCATTCTTGATGATAAACTCACAAGCATTGTTGTAAGCAAGTATCAAGACAGCATCATTCAAAGTAAACGCTCTAATTTCTGCTTGAGCGAATCAATTTTTTTGATGAGTTGCCGAACGGTTGCTATATTTTCATTTTTTGCCGTTTGCTCAAGTTTAAGAAAAAAAGTACCAGTTTCTTCTATAATGGTTGATGAAGCCAATGAAGATTTATTCTTAATCAGTGACTTATTCTTTGTCTCAGTGGGAGTCTTGCTCGGCGTTTCAATTTCACGACGATATTTCGTAAGCTGTTTTTGTACCGCCGATAACTTTTGCCCTGTGTCATCTGCTATCTTTTGAGCGGTTAAGCGAGTTCCTGCCGACTCTGACGAAGCATCTCCAAGTAAAACGGAATGTTCCGTTTTATTTACTGCCTTCGACCATTTTTGCCCACCTCCGCGTGTTTCTTGTTGAATTTGCTTGTCAAATTCCGGATAGAGCTTTTTGTAGAGATGAATCCACTCTGCAGTTGAAAACTGGCGACGGTACAGGTTGTCTTTGATGATGAACTCTCGCTCTATGTTTTCTGCGAGACTGTCGAGAACGTACTGCACGGGCACTGTCTCCAGACCCAATTTGATTGCTACCCGTAAACGGTTATGCCCAGCAAGAAGTGTATCGTCTTTTTTTGCCAAGAGGGGGACAATAATCCCACGCTCCCTAATATCTGTTTGGAGTCTGTCAAAATAATCATCACTTTCCTCTCGGAAGAAATCACTATTAAGCGGGTTTTGCTTGAGCTTGGCTGGCGAAATATGCTGTACGTCGGAAAGGCGAGTTCCTTGAATCTCAACTTTTTTTGTCTCCATCCACGACAGTGGATTATTCTGCAATCGAGGCTTTTTTACACTCATGGTTTGGTCGCGTGAATTGTGGAAATATCTGAGCAATACAAAATATCTGAGTGATACTAATGTGTATTGTTAGTTCAAAATTTTAATGGCAATTGCTTTTGCAATTTCGTCATACTGCTCGGCAACTTTACTGGATGGCTTATATTCAAAAATACTTTTTCCTGCTGAGGCTGCTTCCACAAGTGCAATTGCCTCTGTTATTTGAACATCAAAAAGTTCATTTGAAAATCGGGCTTCTAGGGCTTGTAATGCCTCGCAGTGCATCCCTTTGCGACGGTCGAACATTGTTGCGATAACTCCTGAAATAGCCAGTTTCGGGTTTGTTCTCTTTTGTACAATTCCAATAATTTCATAGAGCTTTGCTAACCCCTGCAAAGCAAAGAACTCGGTCTGAACGACGATGCAAACATCAGTCGAAGCTGTAAATGCGTTTACGGTCAGCACACCTAAGCTGGGCGGAGTATCTATGAGTATTGCATCATACCCTTGCACCTTGTCAAGCGCTTCACGGAGGATGAATTCTCGTCCTGTGATTCCTTGTAACTCGGCTTCTATGTTGGTCACATCTAGCGAGGACGGTAGAAGATGAAGTGAAGGTGAAAGTTCGACGACAGCATTGCTAATTGTGGAATTACCTTTGAGTACCTCATACATTGTATCTTGGGGGCGTTCATAAATGCCAAAATGTGAGGTGAGGTTCGTTTGCGGATCCATGTCAATCATCAAAATACGTTTTTTTTGATGATGAGCTAATGCGTACCCGATATTTGCAACGGTTGTTGTTTTACCGACTCCACCTTTATGGTTCGCAAAAGTAATGATTTTCATGCACTTATTAGAACAGTGTAACATTTATTGTTGCTTATTTGAATGGAAAATTACAAAAATAATCGCCAATCATGGTATATTTCTTGATTACATCGCGAGAAAATCTTGCTTGATGTCTGTATCCTTACTATCTTTCGGCTGCAATTACTCTGTTTCTTATCTATTGCTTTGAATATGCTATCTTGTCAGCGCCACCTGTTTTCTCTTCCCGATAACGTCCATTATCTCAATTGCGCTTATATGTCTCCGCTCCTAAAAAGCGTTGAGCAGGCAGGAATTTTTGGAGTTCAGATAAAGCGTTTGCCCTATATGATGAGCAGTGAAGATTTTTTTACATTACCGCTAGAAACCCGTTCTTTGTTTGCAGAACTTGTCAACGCTCCCGGAGCTGGAAGCATATCACTTCTTCCCTCCGTCTCATATGGAATGGCAACTGTTGCTAAAAATTTAAGTATCGCCGACGGGCAAAATATTGTCTCTGTAGCCGGCGAGTTTCCTAGTAATGTGTACGCCTGGAAAAATCTCATAAATAATTCCTCCGTAGATTTGCGCCTTGTGAAACCTCCGGTTGAATGGCACAATTCTGATTCCATAAATGATGCCACCAATATTGAGAACGCAGACTATCGTGAAAAGTATTCCCCAACACGAGGGGAAATATGGAACGAAATGATACTGGACGCCATAGACGATAACACTGCACTCGTTGTGCTTTGTCCTCTTCACTGGGCAGATGGAACTCTTTTCGACCTTGAAATCATTGGCGACGCTGCGCGTGCTGTCGGCGCAATGTTTGTTACTGACGGCACACAAGCTATTGGTGCGATGCCCATTGATGTACAACGTATCAAGCCCGATGCGCTTATTGCTGCGTCCTACAAGTGCATGATGGGTGCCTATTCGATAGGATGCGCGTATTGGGGAGACCGTTTTTTGGAGGGAAAGCCATTAGAAGAAACATGGATAGGGCGTCTAGGTAGCAGTGATTTTCGTAACTTAGTCAATTACCAAGACGAATATCAAGGAGAAATGGAGAGATATAATATGGGTGAACAAAGCAATTTTGTTCTTGTACCCATGCTTCACGCAGCTATTACTCAACTGTTAGAATGGCGACCCGAACACGTTCAAGAATACTGCAAGAAACTCACAGAGTCTCTTGTTGAATATTGCACTAGTGCAAATTTTTGGATTGAAGAAGCGCATTGGCGGGCGGAGCATTTATTTGGCATCCGTATTCCGGACTATCTTGCTATTGATAAACTTCAAGAAGCCCTTGCACGGCGGAATGTTCATGTTTCTTTTCGAGGTGATTCCATCCGCGTTTCTCCAAATGTCTATAATACTGAAGAGGATATAATGGCACTTATTGATGCCCTCAATGATGCAAAAAGCGTTTGAGCTTGGGCTATATTACGACGACAAGGAATAAAACGGAACGTTCCGTTTTATTCCTTGTGGAGGTATATTTTGTATGAGCTGGTGCTTATCGAATAATCACCATTGGGATTGTTAGTTCGTGCCGGACAGGAGAGATTGTTGCCCCAAAGATAAAATCCCATACTCCTCTGTGCCCATGTCCACCCATAACCAACATTTCCACCTGATGTTCCTTCGCAAGCTGCACAATTGCTTTTGGTACGTCTCCAAAGCCTAGGAAGCCTTTTGCTTCAACACCCTGCAAGCAGAGCGCCTCTGCGACACGGTGCAAATATAATTCATCTTCTCTCGCTTCGCTATCGAACGCCTCACCTCCATAGACAAAACCGCCTGCGCCTTCCACGACATGAAACAAATACAACGTTGCACCATGTTGACGTGCTAATGATGTTGCCTCGCTCAATACTTTTTTATCACTGTCCGAAAACGCGACTGTTACGCCAATACGTTTGTACTGTGGTTTATCCAGCTCAATGTTTTCACCTTCTTCGAGAATTGTATAGGTCGATTTGCGAGTTTTAGCTCGAACAGTCCGGTCAAGAAAAGGCTTCAAAGCAACATATAACAATAAAACACCAAGCAAACTTGCGCCCAAAAGCACACTCACTCGCAAGAGCAGGGAAGGCGAAGAAGCAAGCGCCTCACTGATTTTATCATAAACCAATTTTATATTCAGTGCGACAATAATACTAGCCACAATCCAAGCCAAAACACGAACCCACGGGGCATTTGTGAATTCGCCCATCAAGCGGCGATTATTCGTAAAATGGATGAGTGGCAGAATTGCGAAAGGTAATTGCAAACTCAACACTACTTGGCTCAAAATGAGCAACTGGTATGTGCCTGACTCTCCAGTTGTGGTAAGAACCCAGACAGCAGGGACAATAGCAAGCATACGAGTTATGAGCCGACGAAGAAAGGGACGCATTTTGAAATGCAGGAATCCTTCCATAATAATTTGTCCGGCAAGAGTTCCCGTCAGTGTGGATGATTGCCCGGCTGCCAAAAGAGCAACAGCAAAAAGCGTTCCGGCAAGCGCAGTGCCAAGAAGCGGTGAAATCAATTCGTGTGCTTGCTGAAGTTCGGTAACCACAATGCCATTTTTGTAGAATGTAGCTGCCGCAAGGACAAGAATTGCTGCATTGACAAAAAACGCGGCATTGAGAGCGATAGCAGAATCTATGAAATTGTACTTTGCCGCAGTTCGCTTGCCTTCAGGTGTTGGCTCAAAAGCACGGGTTTGGACGAGTGCCGAATGCAGATAAAGATTGTGCGGCATCACAGTCGCCCCAATAATTCCGATGGCTACGAACAGTGCTCCATCGGGTAAAGCAGGCGCAAGACCTCGTGCCACTTGCCCCATATCCGGCTTTGATAAAAATAATTCTACCAGAAAGCAGCCACCAATCGTAGCCACAAGCGTAACGATAAATGCTTCAAACTTACGGACTCCAAGATTTTGTATCAGAAGCAATAGAAACGTATCGAAACCAGCAATAGCAACTCCCCAGATAATAGGGATATGGAACAGTAGATTGATGCCAATAGCTGTTCCAAGCACTTCCGCTAAATCGCAAGCTGCAATAGCTACCTCTGCCAAGAACCATAGACAATACGCTACCGGAGCAGGATAGTTATCGCGGCAAGCCTGTGCCAAATCACGCCCAGTCACAATACCTAGACGCGCTGATAGCGTTTGAAGTAGTACAGCCATAAGGTTCGACATAAGCAGTACCCACACCAGCGTATAACCAAATCGTGCACCACCTTCTATATCCGTTGCCCAATTTCCCGGATCCATGTAGCCTACACTCACTAGATATGCCGGTCCAAAAAATGCAAACATTCGTTTCCATCGACTCATTTGGGGTGGAATCTGAACGGTGCTGTGAATATCTGAAAGCGATTTTTTGCCTTGATTTGTCGTAAAATTTTCCATGATTGTGCTTGTTTAGTGCAACTTTGCTTATCTTTATTGAGTCAATAATGCAAAATAGTATTTATTTGTGGAACTAAAAATAAATTTAGTTAAGACTAAAAAAATATAAGCGTAAAAAAAGCCGAATGAAGATAAGAGAATGGATCTTCAATCGGCAAATAGTATTTGACAAATTTATTCCCTTTCGGGTGGAGACTATCGCTGTGGGTAGAAACGCGATGCGTCGCGTCTCTACGGCATAGAATCTACATCATGGATGACGAATCTATCGTCCGAAAGGGAATAGTGCGTTGTTCAGGATTGTAGCCATCCATCAAGCAAAGAGATAATACGGCTACCGTATTCTGCATTTGACGCCGAGTGTGTGACTTGTACTATCGTTGTTCCTTGCTTATTAAGCTGAGTGAAAAGTTCCATAATCTCCTCGCCTTGCGCAGAATTAAGATTGCCTGTCGGTTCATCGGCAAAAATTACTTTAGGTCGGGTAATGACTGCCCGTGCAATGCCAACAAGCTGCTGCTGACCACCCGAAAGCTGGTGCGGAAAGAGGTCTTTTTTGGCTACAATATTAAAACGGTCAAGAATATCTGCTACCATACTTTTCCGTACGTCTTTCTTTATGCCTTGGTATAGCAGTGGAGTTTCGATATTTTCATACACCGTCAATTCATCGATAAGGTGGTAACTCTGAAACACAAACCCGATATTGTCTTTGTGCAGCTCGCTGCGCTGTTTCTCGGAAAGTTTGTGTACGGGCTTGTCGAGAAAAATATACTCTCCTTCACTTGCTTCATCAAGCATTCCCAGTATATGAAGCAACGTGGACTTGCCAGAACCGGAAGGACCCATAATGGACACAAATTCACCTTCGTTTATATCAAGGGTGATGTTGCGTAGCACAAAGGTTTTGAGCGCTCCGGCAGAATAGTATTTTGACAGATTACGAAGTGAAATCATAGTTAATCCTAAGCATTCGGGCTGAAAATGTAAAAATTATGCAGCTTTTGCTGTGCTTTTGAAGTTCTCTGTTACAACTTGCCCGTCGAAAAGGTGAATTGTGCGGCTTGCATATTCAGCAAATTCCGGTGTATGCGTCACCATCACGACTGTTGAACCGGATTTATTCAGCTCCGTAAGCAAGTTAATAACTTCCGAACCGTTTTTGGAATCGAGGTTTCCCGTCGGCTCATCGGCGAAAATAACAAGCGGCTTGCCCACGATTGCCCTTGAAACAGCCACACGCTGCTGCTGACCACCAGAGAGTTGCTGGGGGAAGTGGTTGCGACGGTGCATCATCTGCATCTGCTCCAGTACCTCGTGAACGCGCTGCTTGCGGTATGCAGCATCAAAGCCCAAGTACAAAAGCGGTAACTCAACGTTCTCATACACCGTCAATTCATCAATCAAGTTAAAACTTTGAAAAACAAACCCGATGCTTTTCTTACGCAGTTCGGCACGCTGGCGCTCAGTATAACTCGCCACTTCGTGTTCGTAGAAGTGATATTCGCCATTATCCGGATTGTCCAGCATACCCAATATATTCAGAAGAGTGGATTTGCCGCAGCCCGATGGACCCATTATCGCTACAAACTCGCCGTTTTGAATATCGAACGAAACGCCATTCAGAGCGGTAGTTTCTACCTCGTCCGTGCGGTAGAATTTTTGGATGCCACGTAGTTTAATCATGGTAATACTCCAGTGAAATTATGGAAAAAATTTATGCAGTTTGTTGTAAGATTATATTTGAAAACGATGTAACCATTCATTTTTGCGGAGTTTATTCGTACCTGAGCGATTCAACTGCATTTGCTTGAGCAGTCTTTCGTGCTTGTGCAGCAATAGTGATGAATGCAATCAAGGCTGCAAGTATTCCTGAAGAAACAAAGACAAGTGCACCAAAGCCGGAGCGTAGCTCTACGTGATATGCAAAATCTTGCAGCCATGCGCTCATCAGCCAAAAAGCGGTAGGGCAGGCAATTACAAAAGCAATCGCAACCAATTTCAAAAATTCAGTACTCAAGAGCGCTATAATACTTGCATCTGTGGCTCCCAAAACCTTCCGGACACCAATCTCTTTGCGCCGAGACTCCGCCGCAAATGCTGTCAATCCAAATAAGCCTAAGCAAGCAATGACAACCGTCATGATGCTAAAAACTGCAAAAAGGTTTCCAACGCGCACATCGTTCTCATATTGTTTTTGAAAAATATCGTCTGCAAACCGCGCTGTGAAAGGATTACCGGGCAGAGTGTTTTTGTACAGCGCCTCAAGAGCAGCCATATTTGCTTGTACATTGTCAGTTGTAACGCGAAGTGAGAAATACCCCGTTGCGGCGCTTGGCAAGAAAATTATTGGTTCAATTGCATTGTGAAGTGATTTGTGATGATAGTTTTTTACTACACCGCATATTTGCAGACGCTGACCTTTTTCGCTTGGATTTCCCCACTGAATAAATTGTCCAACTGCGTCCGATGACGATTTGAAGCCTAATTGGGCAACTGACGCTTCATTCAGAACGACGCTGCGAAACTTGAAGCCGCCCAGATTGTCCGATTTTTGGAATCCTTTGCCTTGGTCGAAAGTCATTTGGTAGGTAGTAAAATAATTTTCGTCCGCTTGGAGAATTTTGTATGATTGTTTAGCGTCGTTGCTATGTCCCGAAGGGCGCATGATACCTTGTGCTGAAAAATTATAGCCTTGTCCGGGGATGTTTTGACTGCCCGATATCTGCCGCACAAATGGTAAGCGCTCTACTTCTTGCTTGAAAACCAACGCCGGATTGCCGCTAAGAGAATTATTCTCTACTAACTGAGGTCCGTCAATAATGAGAAGTTGCTCCAAATTCATACCAAGTTCGCGGTGGCTCATAAAATCAAGCTGCCGAAGAATAATAAACGTTCCGGCAATAAAGGCAATTGAAACAGCAAACTGAATAACAACCAGCGTTTTGCGGACGAAACGCCCATTCGCAGAGCGCGTAAAATTGCCGCGAAGGACAATGATAGGCTTCACGCCCGTTAGTACGAGTGCAACATAGCTGCCGGAGAGTAGTGCACCAAGAAACATAGCCGCCATTCCATATATGCCAATGCCGTACTGGAAGACATAGCCAAGATGTAATTCAGCACCAAGCAAGCTGTTGAAGGATGATTGCAGAAGTTCAACCGCTGTGAGCGACAGCAGGAAAGCCGCGACGGACAACAGAGCACACTCAAGCAAATGTGGCATGACAAGATGACCGCGTGTTGCACCAATTGTCTTGCGAACTCCGATTTCACGCGCTCTCGAAAGCCCAAATGCTGTCGAAAGATTGATGTAATTTATCCACGCTAAGGACAAAACGAAGAGGGCAATCGAAACAGCAATGACCACATACTTCAATCCAGCAGAATTGGGAAGCGGGTCGCTCAATCCATTGCCTGTGTGAATAGTACGAATGGGTTGCAAATGCCATGTGACATTTGCCGATGGCGCTACTTTTGTGCTTAAATCATTAATTTGCTTTTCTAAAGCACCAGATGTTGAGCCGTCGCGGAGTAGGAGATATGCTGTCAGGAAAGCAGAACCATTGTCAGGCACTAAACGTGCCCATGAATTATCACCTAGGTTCGTAGGATTCGCCAGCGTTTGCAGCGAAAAAAACATTGTGCCCCGTAGATGAGAATTTTCAGGGATATTTCGCATCACACCTGTAACAGCATACTCCGTAGGCGTGAATTGATTCGCCACGAGCAAACGTTTCCCAATAACACGCTGATAGTTTTCTCCGCACGCAAAGTATTTCTGTGCTGCCGAGGCAGTAATGACCATCGTATTCGGCTTGTCGAGGTCGGCGTTGCCCGCTAAAAACTGAAATGAGAACGCCCTGAAAACATCATTATTGCTGTATGCGACCTCCTCTTCCTTGAAAGTTACTGCTTGGGATGCACCAGAAACATCATCGGGTTTGTACGTGACAATTCCGCTCGCGCTTGTCATAAATGTTGGAAGGGCTTCAATGCCGTGAACTTGGGAGCGCATTGCGAGCATCATGGGAGAAACGTTATCCTGAGAACCTTCTGGGGTTGTGCCGACGATACGAAAGAGTCTGTCTGCATTAGCATGAAAGTTGTCGAACCCCGCATGAAAACTGGCAAATTCCATAAGGAAAAGAAATGCTGTCATACCGAGGGCAAGCCCAATAACATTTAGACCTGTTGTAAACTTACGCCTCCAAAGAGCGCGGAAGGCTATTTTAAGATGATTGGTGAGCATGGTCGCCTTAATAAATGATAATCAAGAGTGAGTTTGAGAAATAACAACGCAATGAATTGTTATTTGTTGTTTTTATAGCCCATACTCAAATTGCTGTCGCCAAAAAGTACGATTTTGATGGAAGCACTAATTTCGCTGGTATTCTTGAAGCGAACTGCCATATTTGCCGGCACAGAATAGTTTTTTTGTTCACCGACTTTGAGCAAGCCTAGAGAGTTTTGCTTCCCTTCATTGTCAACCATGAAAACATCAATATCGGATGCGCTCACATTGTGAATTTGCGCGTTGTATGCAGCGTGTAGCCCCTCACCTAGCACAAAGGACTTATTGGACTCAATCGTTAGTTGTGGAAAAAAGTGATGCACAGGATTGAATGCAAACCAGCGCTGACGAAGCCAGAACAATGATGATTTTTTTCATAATAAAATCTGAAGAAGTGATGTGGTGGTGGTGGTGGTAATCTGAACAAAATCTATCTACCACGATAGATGATGCACAAAATCGACGGTCTATTTCTCAATCCAAAATTTTTGCCTGCTACTTGATAACGAGTTTTTCAGCCTCTCCAAAGTTGTCATAGCTTGAGGTAATCACTTTCTCACCTACTTGCAAACCATCAATGACCTCAAAGGTATTCGGATTTTGTCTGCCAAATCGTACCGTGCGCTTAATTGCTTGCTTGCCGTTAGCATCTACCACATAAACCCATTGCCCGCCCGTTTTTTGGTAAAAGCCTCCGCGTGCAAGCAAAATTGCTTGTTCTTCACTGCCTAGTTCCAAACGAATTTGGAGTGATTGCCCGCGTTTTACGCCATCCGGCACTGCGCCTTCAAAATACATATCTACTTCAAATCGCCCGTTTTTGACCTCAGAATATATTTTCCGAATGGTAAGACGGTAATTTTTGCCCGTAATCTCACACTGTCCCACCTGTCCGACGTTGATTCGAGCAAGGTAAAATTCATCCACAGGGACGCGCACTTTGAAAGCATCTACGACATCAATTTGTCCCAAGCGCTGCCCGCCTGTTTTTGCTTCACCGATTTCACAGTTGAGCGAGGTTAGTTGTCCGGCAATGGGGGAGCGAATAAGCATATTGTCAAGGTTATCTTTCACCACGCCAAAGTTCGATTGCAAGCGCTCTGTGGAGCGTTCTAACTGTTTGACCTGCGCCAGACGGACGATTGAATCATTATGAGAGGTTTCTATCGTAATACTCAAGCGTTTGCGCAAAAAATCGTAGTTGTCGCGGGCGCGTTCATATTCTTCTTTGGAGACGAGTTGCTTTTCAATCAAGATTTTATTTTGGTCATACACGCGCTTGGCATTCGCGACTTGATTTTCAAGGTCAATAAGTTGATTCTTGAGCGTCAATCGTGTTTGCTCCATCGCAACACGGCTATTCTGAAGATTGTTCATCTGGTCAAGCATTTGCGCCTCGCGGTTGACAGCATCCAGCACCATGGTTGAGTTTTTAAGAAGTACAATCGGGTCGCCTTCTCGCAGCATTGCTCCTGCCTCGGCGAACACTTTTTCTACACGCCCGCCTTCGACTGCATCAAGATAAATGGTGCGAATAGGTTGCACTGTACCTGTAACAGGGATAAATTCTTGAAATACACTCTTTTCGACGCTTGAAATGGTGATTTTGTCGTGTTCCACGTTTAATGTTGTGCGCGTATCACCGAGCACCACTGCATACACAACAAAGCCTATAAAAAGGACTCCTGCTGCTAATAATGTGATATTGCGCGGTGTCCAGCGTTTTTTTTGAATTGCTCTATCCATGATGATTCTTCGTAGATGATTTTTCGTCGTAAATATTGAATTTTGATTTCTGAGAGAAAAAGAGCCAAGAATTATGCCAAACTCTTCAGGCAAGTTTTTATGCTGCTTCGCAAGGTTCTTGTCTTCAAGATGTGTTCATCTGCGAACAGGAAGTGTTCATTTTCGGACACTTTTTGCGTATAATAGCACTCAAAAGCTGATTGGAACGTATTTTGCAGTATGCCTAACGATTCACAACTCAACCACTACAAGTCATTGCCGTAT
>Ga0075154_10002294_pt1 | contig 12597 bp, 7 predicted proteins | sample JI71714BDNA_FD_70965 | JGI IMG/M metagenome (GOLD analysis project Ga0075154, IMG submission 70965) | Wastewater effluent complex algal communities from Wisconsin, to seasonally profile nutrient transformation and Carbon sequestration -... | ecosystem: Engineered > WWTP > Effluent > Algae... | reverse complement strand
ATAAATAAGGTATTCCCGATTTCGTAAATGGCTTCGGCCACATAAGGTGATTTGGGGAATTCTTTTTCAATGCGCCGCAGGGTACTGAGTTTTTCGGCATACTGTTTTTGTATTCCTAAAATAATTCCTTTTTGAAGTAAGGCATAATCCATATCATGGCTCGAGGCTTCCATGGCTTTGTTATAGAAGCTGATGGCCTGGCTCAGGTCGCGCTGCATATAATAGGCGTCGGCCGCCCGCAAACAGGCATCGGCCCGTCTTTTAGTATCTCCGCCTTTTTTAAAGTTGTCAATATACTTGCGGAATTCCATCGTAGCTTTTGCATAATTTTTCTGCTTGAAGCGGATGTACCCCAAGTTATAATACGCATCATTCAGATAGCCGCTTTCTAATGCGCCGGGCGTAACCAAAAATTCCGAAAATGCTTCTGCTGATTCTGGCAATTTGTTTTGCCGGTAAAAAATTTCGCCCTGCCAATAAATACTCGAAGCAGATAAGGCATTGTTCCAACCGGTTTTGGCAGAAATGTTGAACATTTTTAAAGCCTCATCGTACTGCATGCCATTGAATAAATCTTGTCCGTGAAAATAGGCCACACGGCGGTAAGCCTCCTCCAGGCGTTTATCGTTCTTACGTATTTTTTCCAGTATTTGAAGGGCGTCTTTGTAGTTTCGTGTGGTCATAAACACCTCGGCCAAAAAGCCGTATGCTTCCTTGGCTCTTGGTGAATTTGGATATGCTTCCAGGTATTCCCGAAGGGCTTTGATTGCTTCGTTGTATGGATCAAAATCAATTTTGAACGATAACTTGGCAAAGTTGAAAAGGGCGTCCTCGGTAACGGTTTGATTGAAATTGGTTTTATAGGCCATCTTGAAGGCATCCAGTGCCTTACGTTCATTATTGGTTTTCATGTAGCAGTCGGCCAGGGTGTACCAGGCATTTTGGGTCAGACTGTCTTCCACGCCGGTAAGCGAGGCCATTTTTTCACCGGCTTCGGCATATCTTTTTTTGTTATACAGTGCGCGCCCCAGTTTGTAAGTACCTTCGCGTTCAAGGGTTTGGCCGCTTTCTAGGTATTTACCGTAAAATTCAATGGCTTTGTCGTCATTATCTTGAATGTAGTACGATTCGGCCAACAGACGATAAACGGGTACCACACTTTTGCCTTTGGCGGTGTCGGTGAGCGATTTTCCGTAGCTGATTACTTCGTCGTACTTTTTTTGGAAATAATAAATCTGCACTACATAATACGGAACCATGCCCGAGAAGGCTTTTTCTTTTTCAATTTTCCGGAAGTTCAACAGGGCCTCATCGTATTTTTTGTTCAAGTAGCTGATGTGCGCATAGTAATAGGTAGCAGGAACGGCATATACATTTTTGCTGTCCTTAATTTCGCGGAACAGCGGCAGGGCCTGATTAAACTGGCCGGTCATGAAATAGGAGTAGCCCAGTTTGTATTTGTATTCATACCATTCTTCGCGGCTCAGCTGGTCCGGATCGGTGGAGCGGAATTCCTGTATGGCATCTTTGTATTTTTTTTGGCGGAATTTCAGTTTACCGAGTTGGAAGCCTGCTTTCACGGTAAGCGGACTTTCGGGATAGTTGCGGGCGAAGGCCAGCAATTTCTGTTCGGCATCTTCGTGAAAAAGTTCAACGGCACAAACGGCATCCAGGTATGCAGCATTGGCGCGGGTTCCTGGCGCGGTGGGCGATTTTACATTCAAAAATGCTTCAAACCTGGGCTGTGCAGCCGCAAATTTATCTTTCTGGAATAAGTCAAGTCCTTCCCGGTATAAAACTTCCGGTTCTACATAAACATTGGTACGCTGCGCAAACGTTGTAACGGCGCCAAGCCAAAATAGCCCGGCCGTAATCACGATTTTTATTTTTCCCATGAGCACTAGATGCAAAATTTCTAGGTAAAGGTATGTGCATATACCGGCCGTTTTTGTTGTGAAAGGCTGAACTTTTCAACCCTCCGTGTTTAATAAATCTTAGGGCACTAACGTGAAGTGCCCGCTTATTTACGTCATTTTTGCAATGTTTAACACAATGCGCTTTATGGCAAACGAATCCAGGATTTCTCTAAAAAATGTACAGATATATCAAGGTAAACATTTGATTTTAAAGGATGTGAACTTGAATATACAGGCCGGAGAGTTTGTGTATATGATAGGTAAAACAGGAAGCGGAAAAAGTTCCCTGCTCAAAACCCTGTACGCCGATATCCCGCTGAAAGATGGTGAAGGCGAAGTAGTAGGCGAGAACCTGGTGGGACTCAAAACGAAACAGGTGCCTTTTTTGCGCCGTAAACTGGGTATTGTATTTCAGGATTTTCAGTTGCTGAGCGACCGGAGTATCCATGATAATTTGTTTTTTGTGCTGAAGGCCACCGGTTGGGACAGTAAAAAGAAAATGGACGAACGGGTGGCTGAGGTTTTGGATATGGTAGGTCTGAAAACCAAAGGCCATAAATATCCGCATGAGCTTTCGGGTGGGGAGCAGCAGCGTGTGGTTATTGCCCGTGCATTATTAAACCGGCCCGAACTTATTTTGGCCGATGAACCCACCGGAAATTTAGATCCCGAAACCTCGGAGGAAATCATCCGTCTGCTGATGAACATTAGCCGTACCGGAACTGCCATGCTGGTGGCTACACATGATTATGTTATATTGAATAAATATCCCGCCCGCACCGTGGTGGTGGAAGATTCAACGGTTAAAGAAAAATTGTCCGTTTAAGCGCTTCGGCGCCGTTATGGTTTGAAAAACTGGCCTCGAGAATTCGGCTGCGTTCTTCAATTTCTTTTTGGGTAAATTTCTTTGAAAACAGTTCACTGATTCCCTTTTTCATCTCTGCGGGAGAATTTTCAATACGGCAAAGTTTTTCCAATCCGGTACCGTTTACCATGGTTTGGTTTACCATACAATGCCTGCCCGAAAATAAGGCCATCAGCAGTTTTAATTTTATTCCCGTTCCTTGCCAGGTAGGTAACACGTTGATATGCGCACGTTGCACGAGGTCAATGATATCCTCGGTGTTTACTTTACTTTTCAAACATACATTTGATGAGGCATCGCAGGCTTCGCGAAGCTCCTTGGAGGGGTTTTTGCCTGCAATAACCAACTTGTATGGTAAATCATTAAACACTTCTTTTACGAGTTTAATGGCCGCAAAATTATTTTCGCCCACATCTAAACTACCGTGGTAAAGCGCAAAATCACTTCCGCCGCAGGTAATGTCCACTTTTTGGTTCAAATGAAAGGCCGGAATGAACTTCACCGGAACCTTCGGGAATTTCTTCTTAAAATAAGCGGTATCAGCCTGTGAAATGGCAAATATTCCTTTTGCCAGGGCCAATTTCGATTCAAATAATTCTAATTTTCCGGCTTCATTAGAAAAATAATACCGCTTGAAAATATTACGCTCCACCTTAGCCAGGCCACGGTAATAATCGTGTTCAATGTTATGGCTGCGTACAAATATATCTTTATGCTTCAGTCTCGGATCATCAATAATGCCGCAACAGTGCAGGCCTTCAAGCAGTACCGGATAATCATCGGCAGCCAAGCGGCTTACCAGTTCATCGGATTTGCGGCCGGCCACAATGTAAGGCAATTGATTAAACAGCAGCGATTTTCCTGTGTCCCGTTTATAGTAATACACTTCGGAACATATTTTTTTGAGTTCGGGTGCCTCCGCTCTTCCGTACTCATAACAATGTAAAATGATAGTAGTACCGGCTTCGCGAAGTGCCTTCAATTTGCAGTATACATCAATAATTCCCCCGTTATCAACCGGATAGGGGATATTAAAGGATACTACATGCAGTGTGTTAGCTGCCGAATTGCTCATATAACCGGATCAGTTCTTTTTCTTCGTTCTCCCTACAGAGAATTTCGGCGGCGAAGGTAAGGTTTTTCTTCCAGCCCTTAATTAAATCTTCATTTGTTAAACAGTCCTTCAGTTTATCGGCAATATGATGCACTTCATGATGGTCAATACAGTCGCCAACCCCGTATTCGTTAATGATGCGCTCCATTTCGGGAAGGCGTGAACTTAAAACCGGAATGCCGGCTTGTATGTAATCAAAAATTTTGTTGGGTAAGCTGTAAAGGTAATTCAGGTTATTGGGCTTATCGAAGCTGATACCCAAATCGCTGGCTGCCGTGTACTGCATAAGTTCATCATAGGGCATGCGGTCCTTAAACAGAATACGGTCGGATAGGTTTTCCTGTTTTACTTTTTCTTTCAGGAGCGGGATAACGTCGCCGTTTCCGGCAATGAGCAAAATGGCCGGAATCTGCAAAAGTTTCATGGCTTCCACCGCTTCTTCGGCTCCCCGGCTGATATTGATACCGTTTCCTTGCAAAATAATGATTTTTTTGTGGAGGGGTAAGCCCAGTTCTTCGCGGCTTTTGAATGCCTTTGGCTTGAAGCGGTAAGGCATATTTCGCAGCACTAAAAAGGGAACGCCGTACTTTTTTTGAAATATATCCGCAATCGATTGGTTAACTGTGATGCAATATTTTAGTTTGGGTACGATGTTGCGTTCAAACCATAACCATGTTTTTTTTGCAAAAGCATTGTGCTCCAGTTCGGGAACTTCGGTAAACAGTTCATGGCTGTCGTATACAAGCGGACAGCCTTTTAGTTTTGAGGCCAGGTAGTTTGCGGGTAGGGTGTCCAGGTCATTTGCAACCAGTACATCGGCCCGGCTGAATAGCAGTTTGAAAAACAAACGGGTATTGTATTCGGCATAAAAAGCGGCTCCTTTCCTGAATAGGAGTTTCATACGGCTCATGCGGTAGCTTTCCTCCGGAAGGGGCGGACTTTCGGGCAATCGCCTGCCAATAAATTCTACCCTAAAACCCATTTCGCTGAGGGTGCTGCATAAACGGCGAACCCGGTTATCCGTAACCAGATCATTGGTTACCGACACCAAAATACGTTTTGCTTGAACGGGCTTGCTCACAGGGCAAAGGTATTGATTTGAAGTTTGGGGGCAAATGCCTAATAGGATTCAGGAATTTGGTTTTTCGGCATTTTGTGTACTTTTGCCCCATAAGGCAATGGTGTCTGCCCTGAACCGCCCCGCATACTTGGGGCTGATGGCGCCTACTGAACTGACAAAGTCGGAAGATGCGCTTATGAACAATACCAACAAGCAAAAACAAATTCAGCTTTCCGGCCCATGGCTGATGAAATGGGTTTCACTTATCGTTTTTACGGGATTATTAGCCGGTTCGGCCTCTGCATTTTTTTTACATGGTTTAGATTGGGTAACGGAAACGCGTAACCAAAATCCGGGATTGGTTTTCGGTTTACCCCTGGCCGGTTTGCTCATCGGGCTGCTGTATTATTATTTTGGAAAAGAGGCTTCGGCGGGAAATAAGGGAATAGTAAAGGAATTTTATAAACCCGAAAAACCTGTTTCTTGGCTAATGGCTCCCTTGGTTTTGCTCGGAACTTTACTCACCCATCTGGTAGGCGGTTCGGCCGGGCGTGAGGGTACGGCGTTGCAAATGGCGGCCTCTTTGGCCGACCGATTGAGCGCACCCTTCAACCTTTCTGCCATTGAGCGGCAGATTTTGTTGTCAATGGCCATCAGCGCCGGGTTTGGGTCGGTTTTCGGAACGCCTTTGGCCGGTGCTGTATTTGCTTTGGAGCTCTTGCTGTTTAAACCCTTTAAACCGGTTTATCTGGTTCCGGTATTCATCAGCTCCTTTTGGGCCGATTGGGTATGCGCTTACCTGGGACCGACGCATTCTGCTTATGAAATTCCCATTTTACCTGAGGTTTCACTGCTCAATTTAGGCTATGCTGCCCTTGCCGGACTGGTATTTGGCATGGTGGCTTTTTTATATTTGAAAATGCATGGTTTATTTGAATGGCTATTTAAAAGTAGCGTTTCATGGCCTCCGTTCAGGCCTGTGACGGGCGGTTTGGTTCTACTGCTGATATTCCTGTTTTTTCCACTTGAACAATACATGGGTTTGGGTATACCGTTTATTCAGGATTCGTTTGTAAGGCAGGGCGATTGGTACGCATTCTTGATTAAACTTTTGCTTACGGCATTTACCTTGGCCGCCGGTTTTAAAGGGGGAGAAGTAACCCCTTTGTTTTTTATTGGGGCAGCTTTGGGAAACTTTTTATCCTTTTTTGTTCCCCTTCCCATAGCCCTGATGGCCGGAATGGGATTTGTGGCCGTATTCTCATCGGCGGCAAACACACCGCTGGCGGGAGTATTATTGGGAATGGAGCTTTTTGGTTGGCAGGTATGGCCGTTTATGCTGGTATCCGGAATGTTTGCTTGGATTTTTTCGGGGAAAGACAGTCTTTATTTTTCTGATGAACTATTCTCTTACAAAAAGAAAATCATGAACCAGATATCAACATTCAGAAATACAGTTAAATAAGCACTAACTGACGTTTCAGATTATAGGGTCTTTGTATTAACAAATATTATGCTGATTAGTATTTGGTTAATTCAGGGTTATCCTATATTTTCGTATTCCCAGTTTTTGAACTCTTGTTCTAATATCTATGCATAACGAATTGAAATTGTCCGACTTGAAATGAAAAAAATACTTCCGCTGTTATCCCTCACAGCTTGCCCACTTTTTGCTTTGGCCCAAACTCCGTGTAGTATTCAGGGGTTTGCCAATCCGGCCCAAATTACTTGTGGACAGACCGCCACACTTTCTGCTTTCGGAAACGGTTCGGGAAATGTGGCTTTTCAAGAAAATTTTAATTCCGGTTCACCACAGGGTTGGCAGTTTACACAAGCTGTTACCATTGGAAATAATACCTGCGGCGTACCTTCTCCGGATGGTTCTAATTTTATGTGGATGGGAGATGCTTCCGTAAATCCACGCGATATGACAACCGTGCCGTTTGACCTTACTTTGGGCGGAACGGTTTGTTTTGAAATGCGTTATGCCGTTCAGGCGGATGCCTCGCCCTGCGAAGGACCCGATGAACCGGATGAAGGTGTTTACCTGCAATATTCAACCGATAATGGGGCTACCTGGAATACCATTAATTATTTTGACCCCGATGGCGGTTACAACAACACGCTTACGAGTTGGAACCAATATTGTTTTGTTATTCCTGCGGGAGCCCAAACGGCGGCAACAATGATCCGCTGGCATCAGGATGATGTGAGCGGGGCGGAATATGACCACTGGGGAATTGATAACATCACCATCACCCTGAATGACCCGAATTACATCATTACTTGGCCACATGACGGGTATTCTTATGGTTTTGGATCTTCCGGAGGAAATAATCCGAATTTGGTTTCTCCTCAAACAACCACCACATATACGGTTCAAATTTCAGATGGAACAAATACCTGTACAGATCAAGTTACGGTTACGGTTGTAGATCCTGTTATTATTGTGGATGCCGGACCCGATTTACAGCTTTGTCCCGGCGATTGTGCAGATTTGCAAGGTACGGCGTATTGGCAAATTGCCCCCGCCGGAACACACACTTTTGAAAATAATGAATTCGAATTAATTACCGGAACTCCCGCCATTCCAGGTCTGCCACCATTTTTGCCACCCACTCCAGGAACACTGGGTGCCGATATCAATATCAATGTAGGAGGTTTAAACATGACCAATGTTGAACCCGGATCTATCGCACAAGTTTGTGTGAACGGTTTCAATATCATCAATGGTTCTACCTTAGCCAATACCAGCGTGATTTTAACTTGTCCGGGCGGTTCATCAATTACATTGGTACCCATAAATACCATGGCTGGCTCAGCTATGACTAATGTATGTTTTGTTCCGGCTGCACCTGCCATAAATACCGGCTCTGCCCCATACACAGGCAATTGGAATCCTTCGCAACCATTCGACAATTTGGTTGGATGTCAGGCCAATGGCTTGTGGGAACTTTCGGTAGGCGGTGAGCACAGTAATCTTACCATTCCGCTTGGTACTTTAACCGGATGGTCGATCACCTTTAACGATCCAGAGCTCATTGGTCCCGTTAATTTTACATGGGATCCAACGGTTAACATGACTGGCTCAAATACGCTAACACCCAATATCTGCCCTAATTTTACGACAACTTATACGCTAACGGCTACCAGCGCTCCAGGCTGTTTACCGGCTTCTGATGAGGTAACCGTTACCGTGCCCAATACCTGTTGCCAGTTACAATTGGATGATGTAATCATTCAGCAGCCTTCCTGTGCGGGAGGAGACGGGTCTATTGAAATTATAACTTCGGCATCCATTACCGGTTTACTGTTCAGTATTGATAATGGCGTTACGTTTCAGGCATCTAATATATTTACGGGTTTAAATACGGGTACCTATTTTGTTCTGGTGAATGATGATAATGATTGCCCTGTAGGCATGATGGTAGAATTGGTGAATGATGATGCACCGGTAATTGACAATTTGGTACCGGTAAATTCTTCCTGCTCCGGAAATACGGGTTCCATCACCGTTACAGCCTCCGGTGGATCGGGTGCATTGCAATACAGCATTGATAATGGTGTTACCAATCAGGCCGGTAACGTGTTTTCAAACCTTGCTGCCGGAAACTACACCGTTACGGTTACTGATGCCTTGGGTTGTTCTTCAACCGCGCAAACCGTTGTGGGGAGTCCGGGTTCGTTGACGCTTGATAACATAATCATCACCGCCCCAAATTGTGGCGCGCAGGATGGAACGCTTGAAATTTTAGCCACAGGTAACGGTTTGGAATTTAGCATCGACAATGGCTTAACGTTTCAAGCTTCCAATATTTTTACTAACCTCGGGGCAGGAGCTTACACCATTATCGTGCGTGATAATGCCGGTTGTACCGTAACCCAAAATGAAAATATAAATGATGCCGGTGCGCCTGTAATTAATGCGGTTAATGCCACATCCATTGCCTGTGGTTCAGGAACAGGCTCAATTTCTATCGATGCCACGGGGCTTAACCTCCAATACAGTATTGATAACGGGGTAAGCTTTCAGGCTTCGCCTAACTTTGTGGGTTTGGGAGCCGGAAACTATGCCATAGTAGTTGACCAAAATGGATGTGAAGCATCTGCACAAGTTGAAATTACCGAAACCCCGGGACTGATTGTGCAGGCCATAACCGAAAATGATGGCTGCGCTCCGGGTTGCTCCGGTTCAATAAATGTTGTTGTACAGGGAGGCACCTTGCCTTATACCTACGCATGGTCGGGCGGAGCGGGCGTAAACTCAAGTCAGTCGAACCCATTATGTGCCGGCACCTATACCGTAAACGTTACCGATGTAAATGGTTGTGCCGGAAACGTAAGTTCAACAATATCTTCATCTCCGGGTGTTTTTGCTGAGTTTACCTTTACTCCTGATCTTGTATTGCTTCCCAACGGTTTGGTGAATTTTACATCCACCTCAAGCGGAGCGGATACTTATGCATGGAGTTTTGGTGCCCTGGGCAGTTCAGATTTAGAAAATCCGTTTTTTGATTTCAGCACGGCGGCTCCGGGAACCTACGAGGTTTGTCTCACCGCATCAAATGCAGAAGGCTGTTCCGATGTTCAATGTGAATTTATCACCATAAAAGAAAACTTCAATCTGTTTGTGCCGAATGCATTTTCGCCGAATGCAAACAACATGAATGACGCGTTTTTCCCTGTTCCGAGCAAAATATTGTCAGGCGCTGAGTTTGACTTTACCATTTACAGCCGTTGGGGTGAACTCATTTTCAGTTCTGCCGATAGCAATGTGGGCTGGGATGGAACCAACAGAGGTAAACCTGTGCCGCCCGATGTATATGTTTGGCGTTTGAAGCTGAATGTAGAATCTTTGCCCGAACAACAGTTAATCGGCCATGTGATGCTCATCCGGTAAATGGATTTAAACGCTTTCGCAACGCATTTTTAATGCTTCATTCATGGCATGAAAACCATTGATCGTTTTTTCGAGCAATGATTTTTTAAAAAGGGGAACGAGTAAACCACTGAAATCTTCAGATTGGATGAATTTTACTTTACCATCCGCCAGGGGTCTGATTTCAAAATGATGCTCTCCGTCAAAAAGACCTTTGATTAAAAATTTTCCTTTCCAACTAAAGTGGAAGGGCGCTTCCATACGTGTTATGTTGGGATTGAATACCATTTCTTTGGCGCCGGGAGGACAAATTTTCGCCCGTAGTATCCCGCCTTCTTTTTGAATACCCGAAATTGAAGTGATGAATGGATTCCATGTAGGATAAGATTCAAAATCCATAAGGATATTCCATACGGTTTTAGGACTGGCGTTGATGATAAGCTCGCTGCTGATTTTAAATTTGTTCATTGTGATGTATGTTATAATTACACCACAAAGTTCTGTTAATTCAAACCTGTCATTTTTGACATAAATCAAGAAATCGGGTTATATTTTCTTTCGTATCCTACTCAGGGTTTCGGGAGTCATTCCAAGCATGGATGCCAGGTATTGCAGGGGCACTTCGCGAAGCAGCTCAGGTTGTTCATCCTGTAATTTTTGGTATCGTTCTTCGGCACTCAGACTCAGAAAACCAAAAATACGGTCTTCCATCATGGCAAAACATTTTGATAAAAAACGCCTGTCAATACTGGGCCAATCCGGAATAAGTTTGTTTAGATTTTCGTAATCGGTCTTTGAAATGTAATGAATTTCTGTCTCGCTTAAGGCCTGTATGTTCCAACGGGCGGGCACACCAAAAGAAAAAGCGGCAATATCGGTCATAAAATAACCCGGTCCGGATATCCATTGGGTGACCTCTTTTTCGCGCACCGTGTCGTAAATCCGTAATAAACCGGTATTTACAAAGCCCATGGCCACTTCAGTTTGACCTTTCCGTATAAAGAAATCCCCTTTTTTCAGCTGCTTATGTTTGAATAATGAACGCAATTGAATGATTTCATTTTCATTCAGGGCGAACAGGTTTTGAAGTGAAGATTCAATGGTGTGCATAAAAAAACCGTATCTGATTGACTGTAAAATTAATCAGATACGGTTTATGATTTAACGCTGATGCTAAACTATTTTAAGTAGATATAAGCCGGCGTATTCGATTTTTTACTGAAAACGGTTGTTCCTGCCCTGCTTGCGCTGAGCAGCACTCCGTCACCAACCCATTTCAAAGTTGTAGGACTAATTACTTTCATTTCTTCATCCCGTAAGTCATATACTGCAGAACTTTTTTTCTCACCATCGGGATTAAATTTTACGGCTGCAAGATAGGAGCCCTTGAAACTGGCTATCGAGGCTTGAACCTGGGATTCATCAATTCCTTTATTTTTTTCGCTATCGAGATAAAATAGATATAAATTATCTTCATAAACAAAACTTGAAATACCAGATCCGTAATTTGAAGTAATATAATATTCATGAGGTACTTGAATTCCATGTCCCAATCCGTAGGCCTTGCCATAAGTTGTATAAATACTCATCTGATTTTTAGGGATTTTTTTTATCCACTGTTGATTTCCGCTTGCATCAATTGAAGAGACAATTACATCTAAAAAGAAATAACGAATTGTATATTTTGTATAGTTTTTTTCATAAGTAGATGATATTTTTGTAAAATGCTGTTCTCCTATTAAATACCAACCGCCGTCAGAGCGTTTCAAGAGGTTTCTCATTACCAGATGCGGAATGCCGATTTCATTTTCTCTTTCAATCTCTTTCTCTAATTTTCTCCTTGTTCTTTCCTTCTCAAAGGCTTTGATTAAATCATCTTCTAGGGGATATTTTTTTAAATTCTCCAGCTTCATTTTTTCTGGATTAAATACTGCCGTAAAATAACCGGTAAAAATTTTTGTTTTTTTCTCCGGTTTGTAATATCCACTAATCAACATTTTACCGCCATTTCCTTTTCCCAATGCAAATTCTTTAATATGTGAGTTATTATCTAATACCAATTCTTTAGATTGAAGTGGGGTTTCTCCTTCGGTGAATTTTAAAACAGTGAGCTGGTCAAAGGTTGGTTTTTGGGTGATTTTTTCTAAGGTCTGACCTGATTTGGTTTCAGCAAAAATGAAAACATCATCATCAATAATTGCGTGGTCTTGAATTTGAAAGTCATTTTCTACTATGGGCATCTCAACCTCTCTTGACCAAAGTTTATTGAAATTAAAGTCAAATACGGTATAAACGAGTTTCTCAAAATTCTTCTTGTCGCTAATAAAATCGGGACGTTTCGTATAGTATACCATAAACCTATCTCCGTTATCAGGAAGCACCACATGAAACTTATTCGATATGGATGAGAACATACTTTTGCGGTATGCTTCTTTAAATAAAACTTTATCATCCGTTTCGATAACTATTCCCGGTTCACCTTTGAAAGTACCTTTTTTTAGGTCTATCTCGCGAATTATCAGCTTTTCAGAATTTGCATTTTTATCATAATCAGAGAACAAAAGAAAAGCCCTTTCACCAATTTCTAAGGAGTATTCAAGAACACTATACTTTGACTGCGGGAGAAGTTCGGTTATCAGATTTTTTTCAGTTAAATCAGTTCCAATTTTGATTAAGCTGATTTGTTTTTTTCCGCTCACCGCAATCTGGACAAATCCATCACCCGTATTTCCGACAAAACTGAACGGAGTATGTTTTTTTGGG
>Ga0075154_10002291_pt1 | contig 12613 bp, 11 predicted proteins | sample JI71714BDNA_FD_70965 | JGI IMG/M metagenome (GOLD analysis project Ga0075154, IMG submission 70965) | Wastewater effluent complex algal communities from Wisconsin, to seasonally profile nutrient transformation and Carbon sequestration -... | ecosystem: Engineered > WWTP > Effluent > Algae... | reverse complement strand
ACTCTTGCAAGAATTGAGGAATTTTCAGGAATTGTTGTTACAAGAAAAGAAGGCGCACTTAAATCTCAAATAAACGATAATGTTGGGTATTTATTTTTGAATAGAAAAAGAAAAATAGATATTAGTGCTTTAAAACGTTTAAAGAAATATTGTATAGAAAATAACATTGATCATGTTCAAGCTCATAGTTTGTCATATTTTACTTCGTTGTTATTAAAACTAATTTATCCAAAAGTGCAAATTATTTGGCATGACCATTATGGATTAAGTGAATTTTTAAGTAAGAGGAAATTGTTCTATCTAAAAATTGCTTCGTTATATTTTAAAGGGATAATAGCAGTAAATACTCAGCTTGAACGCTGGGCAAATAATAAATTGAATTGTAAAAATGTTATTTATTTGCCAAATTATACCAGTGTGGATAGTTCAGTTGAAGCTACAACAGTGTTATTCGGAAACAATGGAAAAAAAATAGTTTCGGTTGCTAATTTACGCTATCAAAAAAATCATTACTTATTATTAGAAGTAGCAGAAAAATTAAAGAAATCACATCCAGATTGGTCATTTCATCTTATAGGCAATGATTTGAATGACGAATATTCTAAAAATATTAAAAAACTAATAAAAACCAAATCTTTAGAAAATAATGTTTTTATTTATGGAACAAGAAACGATACAACTAATATAATTAATCAAGCAGAAATAACAATTTTAACTTCTGATTCAGAAGGTTTGCCCGTAGCTTTAATTGAATATGGATTACTTAAAAAACCAACTGTTACTACTAACGTTGGAGAAATACCATTGATTATTAAAAATGGTGAAAATGGTTTTGTTGTTCCAATTAAGGATGATGTTAAATTTTATAGTTCTCTGTTAAAATTAGTTGAAAACTCTGAATTAAGAAATGATTTTGGGGAAAAGTTGTATCAAACAATCTATAAAAATAATTCAGAGGAAGCTGTTATAAAGCAATATCTGAATTGGGTAAAATCTTTGTAAATTTATGTTAGAAAAAAAATACTTTTACTCACTTTTACTCCATGTTATAATTGGTGTTTTATTATTTTACATTCCTTTCCTTTCAAAATTATATGGTTTATCAACAATTTTATTTGGTCTGCTTTATATTGTAAAGAATCAAAATAAAAATAATGAAGTTCTTCAGGTAGCAGCATATATTGTAGGAAGTGAGGCTTTGTTAAGAATGACAGGTGGTACAATTTCATATGAATTTTCAAAATATGGAGTAACTTTTTTTTCATTAATAGGTATGTATTTTTCTGGATTTTCAAAAAATGCTCTTCCTTATTGGATATTCTTAATTTTACTCATTCCAGGTGTTGTTATAGCCACAGCAGTTTTAAATTTTGATACAGAAATTAGAAAAACAATAGCCTTTAACATCTCTGGACCAGTGTGTTTAAGTTTAGCTTCAATATACTGTTATCAAAGAGTAATTTCTTTTAATCAAATAAACAAAATATTGTTATTTTGTGGATTGCCTATAGTTTCAATGGTTGTCTATTTAATATTGTATACTCCTGATTTAAAAGATGTTTTGATTAATACAGGTTCAAATTATCAAACTTCAGGTGGATTTGGACCTAATCAAGTAGCTACAATTTTAGGTTTAGGAATGTTTATATTTTTTTCTAGATTTCTTTTAGAGTCTAAAACAAAATTTTTATTTGCTTTAAATGTTATTGTATTCATATTTATAGCTTACAGAGGTTTAATAACCTTTTCTCGTGGAGGAGTTTTAACTGGATTTATAATGATTGTTATTTTAATCTTTTTTCTATACAACAATTCCAAAAATTCCGGAAAAGGTAAAATAAGTTTTTTGATAATTTTTTCCATACTTTTAACACTTGCAACTTGGAGTTATACTTCATCAACAACAGGAGGTTTGATAGATAAACGTTATGCAAATCAAGACGCCAAAGGAAGAGAAAAAGAAAGCGCACTAACAGGTAGAGAAGGTATTATTGAAAATGAAATAAATAATTTTATTGAAAATCCAATATTTGGTATTGGTGTAGCAAAAGGCTATGAATTGAGAAAAATTCAAAGTGGCTTTGTATCTGTATCCCATAATGAAATAACTAGAATGCTAGCAGAACATGGTTCACTAGGTGTTATGGGATTGTTAATTTTGTTTTTTACGCCAATGATATTATATTTAGATAATAAGCAAAATATCTATATCTTTTGCTTTCTGGCTTTTTGGCTATTAACTATAAATCACGCAGCAATGAGATTAGCAGCACCAGCATTTATTTATTCCCTTTCCCTTTTAAAAGTAAAAATTAGTGACTAACATATTATACATAGGAAATAAACTTTCTGCTCATGGTAATAATGCAACTTCCATCGAGACACTTGGTAAATTTTTAGAAAGAGAAAATTATAAACTTTTTTATGCTTCTTCAAAAAAAAATAAAATTCTCAGAATTTTTCATATGGTTTATATGACTTTGAAGCACTCAAAAAAAGTAGATTATGTTTTAATCGATACTTACAGCACATCAAATTTTTGGTATACCGTTGTTATCTCACAATTAAGCAGAATTTTGAAATTGAAATATATTCCAAATTTAAGAGGTGGAGATTTACCTAATCGATTAAAAAATAATCCCTATTTGTGTAATTTGATTTTTAAAAATGCACTTGTAAACGTTGCTCCATCAACATATTTATTTGAAGCTTTTCAGTGTCATGGTTTCACTAATCTAGTTTATATTCCAAATACTATCGAAATCGAAAACTATCATTTTAAAAATAGAAGTTTTGATTGTCCAAGAATTTTATGGGTTCGAGCTTTTTCTGAAATCTATAATCCAATGCTAGCGGTAAGAGTTTTTATTGAAATTAAAAAAGAATATCCAAATGCTATTCTTTGTATGGTTGGTCCAAAAAAAGACGATAGTTATGATAAAACTGTAAAAATAGCCAAGGAAAACAATCTAGAAGTTACTTTTACAGGAAGATTGGCAAAAAGTGAATGGATTAATTTATCTTCTAATTATAATGTTTTTTTAAATACCACACACTTTGATAATACTCCAATAAGTGTTATGGAAGCAATGGCTTTAGGATTACCAATAGTTAGTACAAATGTTGGTGGAATTCCTCATCTTTTAAAACACGAAGTTACAGCATTATTGGTTAATGATAATGATTTAACTGATATGGTAATACAGTTAAAAAGAATTTTCAGTGAACAAATTTTGAAAGAAAATTTAATTATAAACTCAAGAAAAGAGGCAGAAAATTTTGATTGGAATATTGTTAAAAAGCAATGGCAAACTTTGCTGAAGTAAGCAATAATTTCTTTTACTTTGCAGTAATATATTAAAATGGAATTGAATAAATATAAAGACATACATTTTGAAGTATCAGAACGTAAAATTCTTTTAAGAATTTTCGATATAGTTTTTGTGTTTATTTCTTTATACTTCGTAGGAATTACTTTTCAGTTTGATTATTTTAACATTTCAGCAACAAATTTTTATTGGACTATTGTTCTTGGTCTTTATCTACAAATTATAGGTTCAGTTTTTGAAATGTATAATTTACAAGTAGCGAGTAATCAATTTCAAATAATTAAAAGTATAATTTTAACTTCTTCTACAACAGTACTTTTTTATCTATTAACGCCTTTATATACACCAGTTTTACCTTCTAATCGTTTACAAATTTTAATTTTTTTCTTTGCAATTTTTCTAGCATTATTCATTTGGAGAATGCTTTATGTTCGCTTTTTTGCTTCTAATCGATTTGTAAAAAAAGTTATTTTAATTTGCGATCGAGACCAAGCAGAAGAATTAATAAATGGATTAATTTCTGTTGATCCACATTACAGAGTTTTAGGTTTTGTGAATTCTTATAGTAATTCTGAAAATAACGATAATTTAAAAATCAATAGTATTCCAATAGATAAGTTAGATAAATTTGTCAAACAAAATTCTGTTTCTGAAATAGTTGTAGCATCACAAAAGACAGATGGAATAACAGTTGATTTATACAACCAGTTAATAAATTTATTAGAAAGCGGTTATATTATTCGTGAATATACTCAAGTGTATGAATCTATAACTCATAGAATTCCAGTGCAATATGTTTCGAGAGATTTTTACAGATTCTTCCCTTTTAGCAGAAGTAATCAAAACCATTTATATTTATTGGTAGTTAGAATTCTTGAAATTGTAATTTCACTTTTTGGTTTGAGTTTAGGACTGTTTTTATTACCTTTTATACTATTAGGAAATATTTTAGGAAATAGAGGCAAGTTATTTTACACTCAAAAGCGTGTTGGAAAAAACGGAAAAGTTTTTAAAATTGTTAAATTCAGAACGATGATTAAAAATGCCGAAAAGAATGGAGCTGTTTTTGCAACGACTAACGACACAAGAATTACACCTTTTGGAAAGTTTTTACGAAAATCACGATTGGATGAATTTCCACAGTTTATCAATATCCTAAAAGGCGATATGGCTGTAATTGGTCCACGACCAGAACGACCAGTTTTTGTAAAAGAAATTGCCGATGTTATGCCTTTTTATGAAACCCGACATGTAGTTAAACCAGGATTAACGGGTTGGGCACAAGTTAATTATTCTTATGGAGCAACGATTGATGACAGTTTGATAAAGCTTCAATACGATTTGTACTATATCAAACATCGAAGTCTTTTTCTCGATTTTAACATCATTTTTAAAACGCTCAGTACCGTTTTATTCTACCGAGGTCAATAAGTTCTTTTGACCTTTTTTCTTCAATTTTAGTAAAATATAAATGTTTGTCAAAATAAATGGCAGCATGATAACTAAATAAGGTCTTGTTATCATAACAATTATATAAATCAATAAAAGGAATAAATTTAGTAACACTATTTTATCTAAAAATTTGTTCTTTATAAATGGTAAAATAACAAGTAACGGACTAAATAATAATGCGTTATAATTCCAAAGTACTTCTTGATGTTGCGAATACAATCCTACCAAGCAAAGAAAAATTCCCAAAAATCCACAAACAAAAAGATAACTTAAAAACAAAAATTGTTTATTGATAACTATGATAAGTAAAAGTGCAGCAATAATTACAAAAATACTATTGAAAAACGAAAACGAAACCGACTTTTCGCTACCATTTACGATAACTTTTTTCTCTGAAACCAATGGTTTGCCATTCACTTTTACTTGGTCTAAACTATTTAAAAGTTCAACAGGCAAGAACAATTTTTCCGCTTTAGCATCGGTTTTTGCACCAAAAATGATGTTGATTCCTAGTTTATACCAAAAATAATCATCAAAATAGGGATATAATAATTCCCGGTACGTAATCGATTTGTCATCTACTTTCTCAATCAATTTTGTATCAAATATTCCATTGATTTTATCAGCAACCATTGTGGTACAATTTTTATCGATAAACTTATAAGTATAATATTTTTCGATTGAAAATAAATTGGCATTCAAGTTATCAAAAAGCTGTTGTTTTTTTTCTAACGGAAGATTTAATTTTTGCTCAATAACTTCTCTTTCATCCATTTGATATTCCATAACAAAATCTTCTACCGAAGTTGCTGTCATGAAATATTGTAAATCGCCTTTCACAAATTTTAGATAAAAATTCTCTGTTCTAAAATCAAATGTGCCATAATTGTAAACAACATCCAGTTGATTTTCAGTATCTTTTATTCGTAAAGCTGTATGTCCGAACGTAGAATACAATTGATCGCCACGTCCACAAGTAAAAATGCTTACTTCGGTTGAAGGCGAAAGTTTCGGGTTTTGTGAAAACGAAATACTACAGAACAGTAAAAGGAAAAAGAGTATTTTTTTGGTCATAATTTTTTATCTGAAAATGCTTAAATCCACTTTTACCGAAAATATATTGGAATATAAGGCCGCACTTTGATCGCCCAAATCGGTTAAAGCATAATCTACTTGAATTCCTTTGTACTTAAATCCTAAACCAATATTAGGTTGAAAATTTACTTTTTTGGAACCGTCAATTTGTTCTACATTTTGAAAATTTCCAACTCCAGCACGAAGAAAAACCAAATCAGTATAACCAAATTCAAAGCCAATAGCTGGATCAATACTAACCGCATCGGAAGCTAAAATATCATTGGTTCGAGCAAATTGCATGTTTAAATTAACGGCTGCCAATAAGGTATAATCGTAGTGAAATTCAAACTTTTTGGCAATTCCAAGTTGCGCTTTTGGTAAGGTAATCTCAGTATCTTCGGGTAATTCTTGGTTTTGACCTTCAACGGCATCTTTAATTTCGTTGAATTTATCTTCGTCAATTGCCCAAACATTATAGGTTGTAGTTATATCGCGAACCATTACGCCAAACTGCCAATCGTCTTTTTGATATTGTAAACCAGCATCAATTCCAAATCCCCAAGAATTGGCAAACTCACCAATTATTCTTCGGATAACTTTGGCATTTACACCATAACTAATCTCTTTTAATTGCGATTTTCGGGCATAAGAAAAGGTCAAAGCATAATCGGCTGTTGAGAAAAGACTAATTCGATTGTAATCAATATTTCCTTGACTGTCAATTAATTGAGTAGTGTTTAAAATGTCATCAACTCCAAAACGGATTAGTGAAATTCCCCAAGCGCTTCGGTCGTCAATTTTTTTAGCGTAAGCCGCATAATCATATTGGGCAATATTGGCAAAATAACTGGCATGCATTAACGCTGCTTCGCTGTCTTCAATTCGAAATAATCCTGCTGGATTCCAATAACCCGAATTTACATCGCCAGTTGAAGCCGTAACCGCATTTGACATTCCTAATGCAGCAGCATCAACTCCAATGTTCATAAACTCATTAGAATATTTTCTAACTGATTGAGCATGAGTGAAAATGCTAAACAGTATTAGCGGTAAAAGCACTATTTTTTTCAAGGCAATTTTTCTTTTTACAAATATCATATAAAAATCTCTAATATAAAACGTAGAATGCTCTAACATATTGTATTAAATTTGTAAAAATTTCAAATAAATACAAGTAACCAATGAATATCAAAGCCCTAATTCCCAATTTCTTTACGATGCTTAATTTGTTTTGTGGTTGCGTGGCGTTAGTTTTTGTTTCCAATACTGAATTTGAATTAGCTTTTTTCTTTGTTAGCTTGGGTATATTTTTTGATTTTTTTGATGGATTTTTTGCTAGAAAATTCAATGTGGCTGGTCCGCTTGGTGTTCAATTGGATTCATTAGCCGATATGGTAACCAGTGGAGTTGTTCCGGGTTATGTGATGTATCAATTAATCATGGATAATAAAAATCTCTACACAAGTAATTTACCATTACAAGACCAATTATTTCCTTATTTGGGCTTTATCATTACTCTTGGTGCTTGTTATCGCTTAGCAAAATTTAATATTGACACTAGACAATCAGATAGTTTTATTGGATTGCCAACGCCTGCAAATGCATTGTTTTTTACGAGTTTGCCATTAGTAGCCAATTATTTTCATAATGAAATTGATTTAGGTTTTTCATACAACAAATGGATTTTATTAGCACTAACTTTTTTAAGTGCTTATGTCATGAATGCTGAAATTCCGTTGTTTTCTTTAAAGATTAAGAATTTTAGTTTTGCTAAATATAAGTTGCAGATTTTCTTTTTAGCCATTTCGGTTTTGATGCTGATTTTTCTTCAAATTGTGGCTGTTCCACTGATAATTTTTCTCTATGTAATTCTATCTATAATAAGTAACTATTTTAAAATTAGTTAAATATGATTAATGTGAAATTAAATAATATTTTTACAAAAATTTAAAATATTTAAAAATGAAAAAAAACTTTTACCTCTTTGCTGTCTTATCGCTATTTTTATATGGTTGTTCTTCGAGTGACTCTTCAAATAATACTGCTTCAGGACCTTTGGTTAAAACCATGATTATTGATAGTGCTAATCCAGGTGACGATGATTACAATTTGCTTTTTACCTATTCGGGTGATAAGTTAATAAATATAAAAGATTCAGGTGTTTTGCTCGAGCAATACATATATACTGGAGAGAAATTAACTAGAATAAACAATTTAGAAGATGATACTTATATTGTAATTGAATATTCGGGTAATCAAGTTACGGAATTCACAGAATATGATCCTGATTTTGACTCGGCATCAAAAACAGTAGTTACCTATTCAGGAAACACGTTTACTAGAACAGTTTATGATGGAGATTTGACAACTCAAACGGATTTGAGTTACTCCGAAGTTTGTACTGTTCAAAATGGAAATGTAACGCAAATTGTAAGATCTTCCTTTGGTTCATCAGGTACTGATACCTTCAGTTTTGATACTAAAAATAATCCTTTTAAAAATATCAGTAATTTTAGTATATTTCAAATTTTAGATCTTGATATAGATGGAAACATGAATAATATAACTGCATTAAATATAACCAATCCTTACACAGTTTCTATTACTTACAATTCTGATAATTACCCGTTAACTGAACTTTCCTATGATTCGTCAAATGTTTTAAAGGAATCGGTAAGTTACACTTACTACTAAATTTCGAAATAGTTTCTATAAAAAAAGCTTCCATTTAGGAAGCTTTTTTATTTAATGAGGTTGATTAAAATCGATTTTCTTTTTACGAAGTTCGAAGTTTTGACCTAAATATACTTTTCGAACCATTTCGTCTTCTACCAATTCTTCTGGAATTCCAGCTTTTAGAATTCCGCCTTCAAACATTAGATAGGTTTTGTCGGTAATTGCTAAAGTTTCTTGAACGTTATGATCGGTAATTAAAATCCCGATATTTTTATTTTTTAATTGGGCTACAATTCGCTGAATGTCTTCTACGGCAACGGGATCAACCCCTGCAAATGGTTCGTCCAAAAGAATAAACTTTGGATCGGTTGCTAAGGCACGAGCGATTTCAGTTCTACGACGTTCACCACCCGAAAGTAAATCACCACGATTGGTTCTGATATGTTGTAAGCTGAATTCGTCAATCAAACTTTCCATTTTTGCTTCTTGTTCGGCTTTTGAAAGATTGGTTAACTGCAAAACACTCAAGATGTTATCTTCAATGCTTAGTTTTCTAAAAACCGACGCTTCTTGAGCTAAATAACCAATACCATGCTGCGCACGTTTGTACATTGGAAAATCGGTAATGTTCTTATCGTCAAGATAAATATTTCCCGAATTTGGTTTTACTAAACCTACAATCATGTAGAACGAAGTAGTTTTTCCGGCACCATTTGGACCAAGTAATCCAACGATTTCTCCTTGATTTACTTCCACCGAAATTCCTTTTACAACCGTTCGTTTTTTATAGGTTTTGATTAAATTTTCAGCTCTTAATTTCATATCTTGATGTTCCGATTTTTAGAAAGTTAGATTTTAGGCAAAGTAACAAATAAACTAATCACCAAATCAACCCTTTAACAATTATTTATTTTCTTCCAATGCTTCCCAAAACTCATATGCTCTACGCAAATGCGGAATGACAATCGTTCCGCCAACTAGAGTTGCAATTCCCATACTTTCCATCATTTCTTCTTTGGTTACGCCATGTTTATAGCTGGTTTCCAAATGATATTTGATGCAATCATCACATCGTAAAACTGCAGAAGCTACTAATCCCAATAATTCTTTGGTTTTTACATCCAATGCGCCTTCGGCATAAGCATTAGTATCTAAATTGAAAATTCTTTTGATAACTAAATTGTTATCTGCCAATAATTTTTCGTTCATTTTTGAACGATAATCGTTAAATTCTTGTACTAAATCAGCCATTTTTTAATTTTTGTTTTTCTACAAATACCGATAAAAATATACTTAACTCATAAATAATAAGCATTGGAATAGCTACTGTAATTTGGCTTACCACATCGGGTGGTGTAACGATTGCTGCAACAATTAACAGGATTACGATAGCGTATTTTCTATATTTTCTAAGGAAATTTGGGGTTACTAATCCTAATTTGGTTAAAAAGTAAATGATAATAGGTAATTCAAAAAACAATCCTGCAGCAATAACCGATGTTTTTATCATACCTATATAGGAATCTAAATTGAATTCATTTTTTACAACATCACTTACTGAAAATGTTGCCACAAAGTTGATGGAAAGCGGAACAATTACGAAATAGCCAAAAAGTACTCCAAGAAAAAATAGTACTGACGAAATCACAATAAAACCAATGGCACCTTTTTTTTCTTTTTCATACAACGCTGGACTGATGAATTTCCATAATTCATACAATATATAAGGAAACGCTAGAATAAATCCAGCGGTTATACACGTCCAAATGAAAACATTAATTTGTCCTTCCATGGATGTGTTTTGGATGGTAAATGGTAACTCGTTTACACAAATATCTCCAGTAACTCCAAGTGATTGGGCTAAGTCGCAAAAAAAGCGATAGGTAATAAAATCAGTATGTGTTGGTCCAAAAATGATATCATCAAAAATAAAATCACTAAAAGCATAAGTTACAATTGCCATAAGTACAATTACAGCCGAACTTCTAACTAATAACCATCTTAAATCTTCCAGATGATCCAAAAAGGACATTTCGTTTTTATTCTTTTTTGCCATTATACGATACCTTCTTTTAAAATATCATGCAAATGAAGCACACCTTTATATTCATTTCCATCCACAACTACCAATTGTGTAATCGAAAAATCCTCTAGAATATTCAGAGCATCGCTAACCAAATCGGTAGATTGTATTGTTTTTGGATTTACAGTCATGATTTCTTTGGCGGTTAATCCAGCAATAGTTTCGGTTTTGTTTAGCATTCTTCTGATGTCGCCATCAGTAATAATTCCGATAACTTTCTCGTCTTCAACTACTGCCGTTACACCAAGTCTTTTTTCGGATATTTCTACAATTACCGTTTTTATACTTGAGTTTGGAGCAACAACGGGTTTGTGGGTTGTGTCCAGCATTTCGCCAACACGAAGTAATAATTTTTTGCCCAAAGCTCCGCCAGGATGATATTTGGCAAAATCTTCGGCAGTGAAATTTCGCATTTCCATCAAACAAACTGCAATCGCATCGCCAATAACCAACTGTGCTGTGGTACTATTGGTTGGTGCTAAATTATTTGGACAAGCTTCTTTTTCTACATAAGTATTTAAAGTGTAATCAGCTTCTTTCCCCAAAAAGGAAGAAACATTTCCAGTAATAGCAATAAGTGTGTTGTTAAAACGTTTTAATAACGGAACCAAAACTTTAATTTCAGGACTATTCCCACTTTTTGAAATACAAATAACTACATCATCGGGTTGCACCATTCCTAAATCACCATGAATAGCTTCTGAAGCATGAAGGAATAATGAAGGTGTTCCAGTTGAATTTAATGTAGCCACAATTTTTTGTGCAATAATGGCACTTTTTCCTATTCCTGTAACGACCAAACGACCTTTTGAAGAAAAGATAGCTTCAACTGATTTCACAAAATTGTCATCAAGATAATTGACTAAATTACTAATTGCTTCGCTTTCAGCTAGAACTGTTTTTTTTGCTGTTGCTAAAATATTTTCTGTAGTGATCAAAATAGAAATTTTATAAAATTTGTGTGTTTAAAAGAAAGTTGTATCTTTATGTTGTGCAAATTTATGTAAAAATACCATTAACTAAGAATGAATTCAAACGAAATTGACATACATAAAGAATTAAAGAAGTATTTTGGTTTCTCCCAGTTTAAAGGGTTGCAAGAAAGCGTTATTAAAAGTATAATCAACAATGAAAATACTTTTGTAATTATGCCAACTGGCGGAGGAAAATCTCTTTGTTACCAATTACCAGCATTGATTAAAGACGGAACAGCTATTGTTGTTTCTCCATTAATTGCTTTGATGAAAAACCAAGTCGATGCCATTAGAAGTTTATCTTCCGAAAATGGAATTGCTCATGTTTTAAATTCTTCGTTGACTAAAACCGAAATTAATCAGGTTAAAAAAGATATTGTTTCAGGAATAACTAAACTTTTATATGTTGCACCTGAATCGTTAACAAAAGAAGAATATGTAGAATTTCTTAAAAGCGTTCCGGTTTCTTTTGTTGCCATCGACGAAGCACATTGTATCTCAGAATGGGGACACGATTTTAGACCAGAATATCGAAATCTTCGCCACATTATTAAACAATTAGGAACCGATATTCCTGTTATTGGGTTAACCGCTACGGCTACACCAAAAGTGCAAGAAGATATTTTGAAAAACCTAGACATGTCTGATGCTAGAACATTTAAAGCATCGTTCAACCGTCCGAATTTGTTTTATGAAATACGTACCAAAACCAAAAATATAGAATCGGATATCATTCGATTCATCAAACAAAACAAAGGTAAATCAGGTATTATCTATTGTTTAAGTAGAAAAAAAGTAGAAGAAATTGCCGAAGTACTTCAGGTAAATGGAATTTCTGCCGTTCCTTATCATGCGGGATTGGATGCTAAAACACGCGCAAAACACCAAGATATGTTCTTGATGGAAGATGTAGAAGTGGTTGTAGCAACCATCGCATTCGGAATGGGAATTGACAAACCCGATGTTCGTTTTGTAATCCATCATGACATTCCAAAATCATTAGAAAGTTATTACCAAGAAAC
>Ga0075154_10002290_pt1 | contig 12614 bp, 10 predicted proteins | sample JI71714BDNA_FD_70965 | JGI IMG/M metagenome (GOLD analysis project Ga0075154, IMG submission 70965) | Wastewater effluent complex algal communities from Wisconsin, to seasonally profile nutrient transformation and Carbon sequestration -... | ecosystem: Engineered > WWTP > Effluent > Algae... | reverse complement strand
TTAGCTTAGCTTTAGCTCTGCTATACTGAGATTTGGATGTGGATTCTGATATATTCAGTATTTCTGCTATTTCACCATGATCATACCCTTCCATGGCGTACAAACTAAAAATGGTTCTGTATCCGTCTGAAAGGAGATAAATGGCATCTTTCACTTTCTGGATATTGTAAGTAACGGGTTCGTCTGATATCAATGGCACATCATGCTTATCTTCTAACGATTCTACTTTCAATCTATTCTTCCTCAGCATATTGATACAATTATTGACTACAATACGCTTGATCCATGCTCCTATGGTAGACTCATATCTGTAATCAGAAAGTCTTGTAAAAACCTGCACAAATGAGGTTTGTAAAACGTCTTCGGCATCCATTTGGTCATTCATCATTCGAAAGCACACATTGTACATTGCTTTACTGTACATTGTATATAGCTGATACTGTGCATCGCGCTTCCCTGATTTACATTGTTCTATGAGTAACCTCTCGTCCATCAATGTTGTTGATCGTTTTGTTGTCCTTGGTTTTGGGCTCTTGCTTCAATTTTTTGGAATGTATCAAATCCATTCTAATCCAAAGACAAGTCATTTTTTCCATGGTTGCATTCAAAACATTATTTTTTAGCAATAATCAAAGTAGATTTGTTTAAATCACGAAAATTCATTTAAATAATGCCTTCCCTAATCAGATCATGGATATGCAAAACTCCTTTGTATCTATTGTCTGATTTTACCAATAATTGCGAAATGGAATGCTGTCGCATTACTGCAAGAGCATCTACCGCTAGCATCTGACTATCGACAAACTTAGGATGTGATGACATGATATCACTAGCTGTAAGATGAGCTACCTGATCCTGAGTTTCCAACATCCGACGGAGATCACCATCCGTAATGATACCGACCAGATTTTCATTATCATCGACAACTGCGGTAGTGCCCAATCTTTTGGAAGAAATTTCCACTATGATTTTTCTGATATTATCGCTTTCATACACTTTTGGTTTTTCATTTTGGCCCATTAAATCACCTACCTTTAGATACAATTGCTTTCCAAGACTACCTCCAGGATGATATTTTGCAAAATGCTCTTGCGAAAATCCCCTCAATGATAAAAGCGCAACAGCAATAGCGTCACCCATGGCCACTTGTAGAGTGGTACTGGTTGTCGGCGCAAGATTATTGGGGTCAGCTTCATTTTCCATCTCTAAATGGATCACGTGATCAGCATGAATAGCCAAAAAAGAATTAGGATTACTCACCATAGCTATTAGTTTATTTCCAAACCCCTTGATTAGCGGTACCAAAACCTTGATCTCAGGAGTATCTCCACTCTTCGATATGCATAATACCACATCTTCGGAACCTATCATCCCTAAATCACCGTGAATCGCATCTGCCGCATGCATAAAAATAGCATGTGTCCCTGTGGAATTTAGTGTTGCGACGATTTTCTGCCCTATGATAGCGCTCTTCCCAATACCTGTTAAAACCAATCTCCCTTTGCTTTCAAAAATAGTTTCAACTGCTTTGTAACAACTTTCATTCAGATTTTGACTCAAGTGCATCAGTGCTTTAGCTTCAATTTCTAAAGTTTTTTGCATTTTTTCTTTGATTTCTGTATACATATATCCGTGGTATGTTGTATTTTTGGCATCCATTTTAAAAATGCCTGATTTAAAGGTGCAAATTTACAAAATAAACTCCAATGAGGATATTTTGAAAGTTCATAAGAATATGTTTTAAAGATAATTACTTATGGTTTAAGTAGTATACAAAGGGTGTCAGATCATATGTCCATCACCATAGAGTAATAATAAAAGTGTACTCAAATTATTAAATTGATTAGAAGAAATATTTTTTGCTAAAAATCTGATAAAATATTTTAAAATGAATTTTAAAATGAATACCTTTAGCATTACAAAAAATAAAAAATAACATTTCAAAAAAAGATGAAATTAAATTTGGTATTACCTAAGTTGGTTTTGTTTTTAGAATCACAATATAGTATATAATAATTATATGTCATTTACAGATCAAGATATCAATTCGGCCCTCAAGAAATATTTTGGCTTTGAGTCATTTAAGGGCGAACAAAGAGACATCGTCAGAAGCGTCTTGGAGAAAAAAAATACTTTTGTCATCATGCCTACAGGAGGCGGCAAATCACTTTGTTATCAATTGCCTGCCATGATGATGGAGGGTACGGCCATCATCATTTCGCCATTGATAGCATTGATGAAAAACCAAGTGGATTCGATCAGAGGGTACAGCCAGGAAGATAATATCGCAAGCTTTCTAAACTCTTCACTCAACAAAACCCAAATGAATGAAGTCAAAAGTGAAATCGTATCCGGTAAAACCAAAATGCTTTTTATAGCTCCTGAAACTCTAACAAAGGATGAAAACATAGAGTTTTTCCAAAAAAGTAATATTTCATTTGTGGCCGTCGATGAAGCCCACTGTATCTCAGAGTGGGGACATGATTTCAGACCAGAATACAGACGTATCCGCACGATGATTTCTGCCATCGGCGATGATATTCCGATCATTGCGCTCACTGCCACAGCAACTCCTAAAGTACAAACTGATATTGTAAAAAGTTTGGAAATGATCGAACCAAACATATTTATCTCATCTTTTAACCGAGATAATCTATACTACGAAATCAGACCAAAAGTAAATAAAGATAGTACCGTAAAAAGTATTATCCAATTTATCAAAACATCTAAAGGTAAATCTGGTATCATCTATGTGCAGTCCAGAAAATCTACAGAAGAAATAGCAAAAATGCTGACCGTAAATGGAATCAAGGCTTCTGCCTACCATGCAGGATTGGATGCCAAGACCCGAACTCAAGTGCAGGATGATTTTTTGATGGAAGAAGTAGAAGTCATTGTAGCTACCATAGCTTTTGGAATGGGAATCGATAAACCAGATGTTCGTTTTGTCATCCACTACGATATACCCAAAAGTATCGAAAACTATTATCAGGAGACTGGTCGTGGCGGCAGAGACGGTCTTAAAGGAGATTGCCTTGCTTTCTATTCTTACAAAGATATCCTAAAACTCGAAAAATTCCTCAGAGACAAACCTGTGGCAGAGCGTGAACTCAGTGCTCAATTGATGGATGAAGTCATTGCCTATGCCGAAAATAATACTTGTCGTAGAAAATTCCTTTTGCATTACTTTGGGGAAGAATACGATGACTCTAAGTGTTCTAACATGTGTGACAACTGTAAGTATCCAAAGAAGAAAGAAGAAGTCATGAACGAAATGAAGCTTGCTCTTCAAGTCGTCCAACAACTCAATGAAAACTATACTATCAAAATTTTGGTAGAGTTTATCACTGGAAAGGCTTCTAAGGAAATGAAAGATTTCAAATTTGACAAGCTACCGTTGTTTGGTGCAGGGGCCGGTAAAGACGAATTATTTTGGCACACTATATTCAGACAAGCTGTACTCCATGATTTACTCTTTAAAGAAATTGAGCAGTATGGTATCCTAAAACTTACCGATGAAGGAAAAGCTTTCATAAAGAAGCCACATACGATCATGATTCCATTAAACAGGGATTTTTCAGTAAAAGATGATGGTGATATAGATTTAGGAGGCAGTCAAGGCGCAGCCTTAGATACTGTGTTAGTAGAATTGCTCAAAGACCTTAGAAAGTCAGAAGCCCGCAAACTCAAAGTACAACCTTGGGTCATATTTTCCGAACCATCACTTCAAGACATGGCCACATACTATCCGATCAGCATGGATGATATGTTACAAATATCAGGAGTAAGTCAAGGAAAAGCGCAAAAATTTGCCAAACCTTTTATAGAACTGATCAAAAAATATGTTGACGAAAACGAAATAGACAGACCCACAGAAGTCGTCATCAAGCAAGTAGCCAATAAATCTAGAAACAAAGTGACCATCATACAGTCTATTGATCGCAAAATGCCACTAAAAGATATCGCCAAAAATGTAGAAATGACATACGACGAGTTGCTTTACGAACTCAATGGCATTGTAGATGGAGGCACTAAAATCAATATAGATTATTTTGTAAAAGACAAAGTTGATGAAGATATAGTAGATGAAATATTTGATTATTTCAAAAGTTCAACAAGTGACGCGATAGATACAGCCATCCGAAAGCTGCAAGAAGACGATATTAGCGAAGAAGAAGTACTATTGACTAGAATAAAGTTTATTTCTGATATTGCAAATTAAATACTTTATGATTCAAATCATCATTATCAACGGTCCCAACCTCAACTTGCTAGGTAAAAGACAGCCTGAAATCTATGGTTCCAAATCTTTTGATGCATATTTTGTGGAGTTGGAAAATATGTTTCCTGAATTTAACTTGCACTACTATCAGTCCAATCATGAAGGTGACTTGCTAGACAAAATACACGGTGTCGGCTATAGATATCATGGTATCATACTTAATGCAGGAGGATTTACACACACATCTATTGCTATAGCAGATGCTTTGAGAGCGATTACAACCCCTGTGGTAGAAGTCCATATCACTAATATATATGAACGTGAGCCTTTCAGACATACCAACTATATACGTGAATCCGCAGTACACAATATCGTAGGAAAAGGATTGGATGGGTATAAAGAAGCCATAGAATATCTTAGAGATCATGTGATCAAAAATGATTAAATGAACTTTTTGAACGAAAACAATTTTAAAAATTTTTATTCAGAACATTTTTCTGGCGTGAGAGCATATCTATGGTCAAAGTCAGGAGATATGGACCTAGCTGAAGATTTGGCTCAGGAAGCTTTTGTTAGATTATGGCATCACAAAAATAAAGTAGAAATAAGTAAAGCTAAATCATTTCTCTACACAGTAGGTGGTAATTTATTTTTAGACCATGTCAGACATGAAAAAGTGAAGTCCAACTACAGTGCGGGTATTCATTTCCATCAAGACAACAAAGACCCGCAATACCTCATGGAATTGGACGAATTTAAAGTCAAACTGGATCATACTTTAGCTAGTATGCCCGAAGGTGCTAGAGAAGTTTTTTTGCTAAACCGAATAGAAAAAATGACTTATGCTCAGATAGCTGATTCATTGGGCCTGAGTGTAAAAGCTATAGAAAAAAGAATGCAAAAAGCCTTAGAAATTTTTGCCACGCTAAAAAAATCAAATCATTAAAATGGCGCATCCTGAGTTAGTTAGTAAAATGATACCAGTCGTTTTGCTTCTAGTATTAGGTATCCTAGAGGCTATAGGTGGTTTATACTTTGAAGATAAAAGAACAAAAAATGATTGGACTATTGAAGTCATAAGTCTTTTGACACTTCCTACACTGATACAACCTGCCATTTTTATTCTGGTATTCTGGCTAGGGCTGCAATGTTTTCCTCAGTATGAAAATCAGTATTTAAACTTGGGTATAGGATGGCAAATACTGGCGTTTCTCATTTTGGATGATATGACACAATATTGGTGGCACAGACTATCTCATGTAAATCGCATGATGTGGAAACTCCACAGACCACATCACGTAGTAGAAGAAATGGGCGTGATGGTTACGTATAGAAATGCCGTTTTATATTATGCCTTAATGCCTGGCATTTGGTTATCTGCAATGTTGATTTTTTTAGGCATGGGCTATGTATATTTATTTTATTTACCTATCAAATTGACAGTAATTATTTTGGCTCATAGTGAGACCAAATGGGATAGTTTTTTGTACAAGCACCATTTTTTACACCCAATAGCGTGGATCGTAGAACGTACAATTTCTACACCAAGTACCCATTTTGCACACCATGGACTGACAGCAGATGATGGCGTTTCGCACCCCAATGGAAATTATGGCAATTTATTGTTTATTTGGGATGTCTTATTTGGCACTGCAAAAATCACCCGTCAATATCCCACTACATTTGGAGCATGGAACAAAATTAAAGAACCTTGGTATGTCCAACTCTTATTTCCTTTGATTCGCTCTAAGAAACCAGAAAGTGAGCTACATGCTTTGATCACCAAAAATGACTACGACCCTTCGATTGAGCACAAAGAATTTAGTAGATAATTACTGAAAAATCAGTTGTAACCGCTAGGAAATCAAATTCTTTAAAGAAAAATAAACTTTTCATATTTTTTTTACAAAAAAAAAGTAGGGTTTTACCTGAGTAATTCGTTTAAGGGTTTACAATGAGAAACGAAGATAATAATATGATGGTAGATTGGATTGAAGATGTCATTGATGATGTCAAAAAAAGTAAGCTTGATACAGAACTCGACCTTGTGGCAATGACACCCGAGTTGGACTTCCTAGAGCATGCTCAGTTAAAAGGCAAATCAATTTCTCAAAGTTGGGAAGCTTTTGAAAAGAGAATAGAAACTAAAAAGTCATTATCCGAGGTTTAAGTAACGACAGCATTCACCTCAGTGGTAAAATTTGCAGTCATTCTTACTACAATCAGTGTGATTCTAAATATTGAACTTCAAACCTTTATTGCGAGAAATTATACTAATATCTATTGCCAAATGGTACACTGATACTAAGCCAAGGTGCGATGAGAAATTGGTCCTGACCTGGAAACACCGGCATGAAACCTCCGAAATCAATGGCTAATCTTTTCCCCATATAACGAGCGCCGCCACTTATCAAAGCACCATATGAATCTATCGTCAAAATATAGTTTTCGGAAATAAACGCCCAGTTTTTACTGGTCCTGATTAAACCACCAACATTAAAAACTGGATATTCGCCCAATCCAAATTCAGAACTATATCCAATTCCTACACCTATAGTGAGTTGTTTATCTCTGTTGCCAAAAGTATTAGAACCATACAGTATGCCTAAACCTTCTGCATTTTCACCTATTGCTGAGATGTAAAATGTCCCTGCCCCAAAAGCTCCCTTACCATTTTTGTAAGGGAAATTTAACTTTGGTGTAATCCAAAATGGGAGTGCCTCATTAAACCCAAACAAAAAGAGAGGCATCACACCAGCACCCATAGAAAAATGATCGGTAATGCCATAAGATACTTGATTAAATAGTACCCAAGCGTTTTGATAATACCCTTCACCTTTGCGTAAACCATATCCACTTGGACTAAAAAAATAACGACTTGAGTGTGGATTAGATGGCCAATATTCACCATCCTTAATATCTGATTTTTTAAACTTAGTGATATTTAATATATCTTTTCGCACCAGATTAATGGTACCAATAGAAGTCTGAACTTCAAATTTTTCATTCATTTCAGCACCTATTACTTTACCAATGTAAGTATTACCATCTTTCATCTCAAAAATATAGGTACTATCTTTTTTAACGATGACCTGAGCATTCATATCGCCACCCAATATCAAAAATATCAGTAAAGAAAAGTAGGCAGGAAATAATTTCATCCCATAAAGTTTTGAAAAGTAAAAAATACCAACACAAATATATGGTCATTTCGCAACAAAGTCGAATTTATCTACCTTAAGTGATAAAGATCATAGTATTTCAAAACTAAAAATTTAATAGTTTTCAGTTTTGACATTTCAAATCAATTTCCAACCCTTCTTCCTGTGGGTCTTTCCCGATTTACTTTAGTAATGCTAGATTTACGAAGATCTACCATAAGGTATGCAAATGCACTCTCGGCAGATGTACGGTAAACTTTGTTACCATAAGATACTTTTCCATACCTTCTATCCCATTCTTTTCCTAAAAGCACATACCTACCATTAACTTTATCTGATGGACCAAAAATTAGAAATTTGGAGTCATCTTGTGCATCAAAACTTATTGCGTATTGTTTTGCTTGCGGCGAAAAAACAAAAGCCCCAGGTGTCCCCCTTCTAATAACCACTTCTTCTACCTTTCTGCCTTCCACCATCTTGATCTTACCATCTGAAATTTCGGAATCTCCCTGACTAATATCTCGCCACAATACAATATCGTTGGATATATAAAACTGGATTTTACTCAACTCACTATCAGTCCAGTTATTGCTATCATGTATGTTTTTAGTGTAAAAATCTAGGCTTGGTGCACAGGAATACACAGTAATAATGAATAAGGTAAAAATGAAATTTCGCATTTTGAATTATATTTTGATTCCAATATAAAGGTAGATTTGGCAAAATAGTAACACCCTTAACGGACTTTAACACAGATTTTAACTTTTTGGTAATAAATATGTTTAATGTTTAGATACAATAAACTCATATGTCAGACATTCAGGTTTGGATATATCAATACGAAGATGATCAGAGAAAGGTATTGTTTTATTTTCATGAATTACTAACCCAAGAATTCAATCTACAAGCAAAAATCAGATATAAAATTCCTTTTTATTATGGCAGGACTTGGATATGCTATTTAAACCCATTGAAATCTGGAAAGGTTGAATTGGTTTTTATTCGAGGCAATGAATTGTCAGATGACCAAAATATATTGGATTACAAAGATCGGAAACAAGTGCGTGGTGTAGAATTTGGAAACCTAGCAGAAATACAAAAAAGTTTGATCATGGATGTGATACAGGAAGCTATATTGTTAGATGAGACCAAAGCATACGAATCAAAAAGAAAACCTAAGTTATAAACTTAATGGCAGTAAGACATCAACAATTCATTTAGAAGTTTCTTTTTGTCAGCAAACACATTTTTTTTCTCAAATATCAAATCTGGTATGATTAAGTAAATACAAGATTTTTAAAATATTCCCTGCCCATACTTTTCCTAAACCACTTCTAACGCTGAATATCCCTGACTATTTTTATGCACCCTGATTTGTGTAGTAATTCGTTCCTTCAGGCTATCCACATGAGAAATTATACCTATACTGCGATTACTTTCTGATTGTAATTTTTCGAGTGTTAACATAGCCGTTTCGAGTGTTTCTTGATCCAATGTTCCGAAACCTTCGTCGATAAACAAACTTTCCAGTTTTACATTTTGTGATGCCATATCTGATAAACTAAGAGCCAACGCCAAACTGACAATGAATGTTTCTCCTCCAGAAAGAGTTTTTACACTTCGATCTATTCCCGCTTGGTACAAATCCAAGACCCTGAAATCATCTTCGATTTCCGTCATCTTTAACAAATAGCGATCGGTAAGTCTGCTTAGTCTTTGGTTAGCTAAAAAAATAAGATGCTTAAGGCTGATATTTTGAGCAAATTTCGCATATTTATTTCCTGTTTGATCACCAATGAATTCGTTGAGATGTAGATAAGGGTTGGCTTGTTTTTCCTTTTTATCTATAATTTTTTTTAGTTGTAAGGCTTCATTTCTTTGGATGGCGTCTTGTTCCAGTTCTTTTTGAGACCCTCCAATTAAATTATTAATCTTGTCTTTCTCATTTTGCAACGACGATATTTTTATCTTCAAATCTTCTAACGTTTTATGATCTCCTTCTATCGTGCTTAGCAATTTCAGATCAGCTTCTGCTTGAGATGATTGAGCCACAAGGCTGGTTTCTTCATTGGTCAAGGCTTCTTTTTCTAATAGATATTGCCTTAAAGTGTCGTCAGGAAGTAAGTTTTGAATGGCATCTTCGATAGTCTGATACCCTAATTGTACTAAATCCTTTTCAAGTTCTTTAGACATTTCTGTCCATTTCAGAAATATACGTGAGGCATCTTCATCTTTGGTTTTTATCGTTGTAGAAAGACGCTGAGCAGATTCTTTAAAAGCTATAAATTGATTTTGAATAACATTGGCTTCATTGGATACATTTTGACCTTTAAATAAAGATTGTCTCTTGGTATGGATACTAGCATGTTCTTCTAGTAAACGATGGATTTCTTGAAGGATTTGGTGAATTCCTTCTAATACCTGAATATTTGATAAAGCTTCGATTTTGCTATTTATCACTCCTAGTTCAGTTTCTAATATGGAAATTTCTAACAGAATTTCTTTACTAGTCAATACATTGTTACCATGTTTCTTTAATAAGATATCGATTTCTTCCTTATTTTTTAAAATCATTTGCTGGTAATCAGTTACCGTAGATTGATCTTTGGATATTGAAATAGTCATTGATTTAATTTCCTCCTTTATGCTAATGACTTCTTGCTTTACTGCCCGTATTTGTAATTCTACATCCAGAACTCTTACAGGTAAATCATGTGCATAAGGATGATGCTCAGCGCCGCACAATGGACAAGGTTTTCCATCTTCTAGTTTTGCCCGATGATCATCCAAAGTGGCAATCTGTAACCACCTCTCTTTTTCTGTATTAAGCGCAGATTCTTTTTGGTCTAATAATGTAATTTTCTTTTCATGCTCGGATAGTAATCTTGTAGCATCTAGAATGGAAATATTAAGTTTATCAATTTGAAGCGTAAGATTGGCATTTTCTGTTCTATTTTTTTCTAATTGTGACACTCCATTTTGGATATTAATGAGTTGTTCACGCTTTTGATTGCATTTATTTCTATGGCTGATTAAATTTTCAATATCTACATCTCCTGTGATTTCCTTGTTTTGATTTAGAAGCATTTCCACTTCTTTTAAACCATCATTTGGTTTCATCGCTGCAATGTATGCAAAAGTACTATTGGCTTCTTTACTAAAAATTTGTTGTAATCTGAGCCTGGCTTTAACCCCATTTTCCTTTATAAAAACCAGTTGAGCGTCCAAATGATTGACTTCTTGTTCAAATTGTTTCATCACGATCATGAAGTTTTCTTCATTAACCTGCTGCCCAGTAAACTGAGACATTTTGGACAATACCTCCGAAAACGAATTTGAAACCTTTTTCAATTCCAATTGTAAGCTACTGATCTCATCACTGGTTTGGTGCCAGTTTTTTTTATCCATTTGCCATATTGAAAACCGTTCTCGATATAAGTCTAGTTTTTGATGTCTTTGCAATTTTTCAGCTTTGGAAGCATAGGCACTTTTTTTGTCTTGAAGCAAATGCAAACCTTTTTGTATTTCGATTATTTTTGCTTTCAACATCAAAAGTTGGGAAAGCTCTTTGTATTTCTCATTGGACTCAGCAATCTGAATATCCAGAAGACTAATACTTTGCTGAGCCTCCATAATGAATGCTTTTTTTATGTCTATATCTTCGTCTGAAAGATACTTTATAAAACTCAATTGCAATCTCAAGGCTTCTATTTCCTGACGTTTTAACTTTGCGGTTTCAAATGTCCTTTTTCCAATTTCTCTATATATACCTGTGTCCGTGATGTCTTCCAACAGTGCTGCACGATCTTTATCATCAGACCTGAGCAACCTCGCAAAATCACCCTGAGATAAAAGTATAGAACGAATAAACTGCTCATACTTTAACCCAAGCAACTGCTCATTCTTCTCTGGTACTTGAGATTTTTTAAGATCAAAAATATGACCATCTGATTTTCCTGCAACCAACTCAGAAAGTTGCATTTCATAATCTTTGAGATTACCTGTTCTTGCTTTGCTTATACTCCATCTAGATCTGAAAATACCTTGATTTGCTCCATACTCAATCTCTGCATATGCATCATCTGCAAAATGTGTCATCACAGAACCCAGTTTTTCTATTTCTGGCCTAGAAATAGACTCTGTTCCCTTTGAAGCAAACCTAGGTATTTTGTTAAATAATGCCAGCGTAATCACATCCAATATGGTAGATTTTCCCGCTCCAGTAGGTCCAATTATGGCAAATAAGCCAGCATCTACCAACGGAGCAATGGTGAAGTCCAACGCATGCTCTCCTTTCAATGAATGGATATTTTTAAACCTAAGTCTGAGTACTTTCAAAGTGCAAAATTTAATATATTATTGAAACATTTCTAAACATAGATCAATCATTAAATGTCTCTAAAATCTCACTGTACACGCTAACTATTTCTTGCCTGTATACGTCATCTAGTGTTTCTATATCCAGCCTTCTATTTATCATATCATTAGGAGTAAATGAAGCGGCCCAACGATCATTGTACTCTTGGTCCTTTAAAACATTTCCTGGAAGCGTAATTTTACTTTTAATAATTTTATAATCGGTATTTTGATGCTCCTTAAAAGATTCTACCTCATAGTTTATTGAAATATTATAAACATCTTCAAAAACATCAATTTCTACATATGTAATGAGATCATATGGGTTTCTATACTTATGGAGAGCATCCTTTATTTCTGACCAACTTCCCCTTAACCTCAAAAGTTGACGAAAAACTGGAATTTTTATAGGGTGAATGGCACATTTCCCATCATTAAAATCTACGGAAATAACTACTTTTTCGTATCCTGCTTCAGAAAAATCTAAATAAACAGGTGATCCTGAATATCTAATATGATCTTGTTTACTAATCCTTTGAGGCTTGTGTATGTGACCCAATGCCATGTAATCAATTTGCGAATGCACCATTTCTCCATCAATGCCTTGAAGGTTACCTACGTGAATTTCTCTCTCACTTTCTGATGTTGTGGCACCTTGCATAAAAAGATGGCCCATAGCAATCAATGGAATGCCCGAACCATATTTTTCTAAACTCATGTCTACCAATCTATCATAATGACTTTTTATTGCCGTGGCAGTAGTATCTGTTTTTGTTTTTTCTTGATCCGCGCTTATGGAAACCTTCAAATCTCTTTCTCTCAAAAATGGAACCGCTAAAACTATAGCAGCAATATCTCCGTTTTTATTTGTAATT
>Ga0075154_10002289_pt1 | contig 12615 bp, 7 predicted proteins | sample JI71714BDNA_FD_70965 | JGI IMG/M metagenome (GOLD analysis project Ga0075154, IMG submission 70965) | Wastewater effluent complex algal communities from Wisconsin, to seasonally profile nutrient transformation and Carbon sequestration -... | ecosystem: Engineered > WWTP > Effluent > Algae... | reverse complement strand
TCGTAGCACCCGTGCGTTTGGAAATGCTGACCGTGTATGCACCAGGCAGCACAAAATTGCTCCCGTTATCGTCATCATCGTCATCGCCGCCGGACGAGCGTCCAAGAACGATGTCGGGATAGCGCAGATTCCACGCCACGCGCTGCAAACCCGCACTATTGCTGAGGCTCAAACGGCGTACCACATTGCCCGCAGCGTCGCTCACAGTAGCGAAATAGGACGGTGCTTCTTCTTCCTCTTCAGCACGGAGTTCGTCTTGCGTGAGGGATTTTGCTGCGCCGCTTTTTTCTGCTTCTTGACGAACTTGCTTCTTTGTTTTAAGCGCTTCCTTGAGATACACCGTGAAAACCGCACCAAATGATAGGTTCTCGCCCAAATAGAACGTTTCACCTAAGAAGCCTTTACCGCTGCCGCCATAGGGCGATGATTGGGTATAAAGCAGTGCGTCTTTTACCGGAAAGACCGATGCTGCCTTGCTTGCGTCAAATGCACCCTGCGCGATGGCGCGAAGCGGCGTGTAATCGTCAAAGATGTAGAAGCCGCGCCCGAATGTTGCCAGCGCGAGGTCGTTTTCACGCTTTTGGATAGCGAGGTCGCGCACGGCAATCGTGGGAAAATTCCCTTTAAGCGGCTTCCATGCTTGTCCGCTGTTGGTGCTTGCATACACGCCGAACTCCGTCCCCACAAAGAGCAGTCCGGGCGCAACGTGGTCTTCCACCAGCGCAAGTGCCATGCCGCCGTCGGGCAAATTCCCTCGCAAACTTGTCCACGTCTTACCTGCGTCGGCGCTTTTGAAAATGTACGGCTTAAAATCACCGTTTTTGTGGTTGTCGAAGCAAACGTAGATGACATTTGCGTCGTGCTGCGAACATTCCACGCGGCTCACGTAGGCATTTTCCGCAACACCGCCTATTTTCTCAATTTTACGCCATGTTTTACCACCATCATCAGTGATTTGCACCAAGCCGTCATCAGTACCGACAACGATAAACCCTTCTTTTTTGGGTGATTCCGAAACGGCAGAGATATTCCCGTAAAACGCCGTCGAAGCATTTTTTGCCACGGCATCCACGCTCCAGATTTTGCCCATGACGGGCAGTTTATCGCGGTCGAGATGGCGCGTCAAATCAGGGCTGATGGCTTTCCATGAGTTTCCTCTGTCGTCGGAGCGGAAGAGTTTTTGAGCAGCAAAGTAGAGCCGTGTGTTCAGGTGCGGGCTGATGATAAGCGGCGCATCCCAATTCCAGCGTAGTGGCTCTTCGCCTTTGCCATGCTGCGGCTGAATACCGATGCGCTCGCCGCTTTTTTTGTCGAATCGTGCTAAACCGCCATTTTGGAACTCAGCATAAACAATGTTCGGATCTTTGGGGTCAATCTGTGATTGGAAGCCGTCGCCGCCTTGCGTTACGAACCAATCGTAGTTGGTAATGCCGTTTTGCGTGATTGTTCTGGAAGGACCACCAAGCGAGAAATTATCCTGCGTTCCGCCATAAACACCGTAAAACGGGAGCGCATTATCCACCGAGACTCGGTAAAACTGGGTGATAGGTAGATTGGGCGTATGCCGCCAGTTCTGAGCACGGTCGAACGTTTCGTACAAACCACCATCGCAGCCGACCAAATAATGATTCGTGTTTTCGGGGTCAATCCACATTGCGTGATTATCCACGTGTTTCGACTTCGTACCGAGCGCCTTCAGTGTTGTACCACCATCATCAGAAACCATGATATTAAAGTTCATCACGTAGATTCTATCTGCATTCTTGGGGTCTGCGTAGATAGTCGCATAGTACATCATTGTTGTTTCATAGCTATTACGCTTTTCCCATGTCGCCCCTCGGTCAGCAGAACGAAAAATACCGCCTTTTTTGTTGGCAGCTTCCACGTGAGCATAGAGAACGTCAGGGTTGGACGGCGCAATTGTAAGCCCAATACGCCCCATTTGTCCTGCGGGCAAACCGCTTTCGGCTTTCTGCCACGACGCACCGCCATCGGTACTTTTGTAAATCGTACATTCCGGACCACCGTCAATCAGCGTCCAAGCGTGCCGACGGCGTTGATACGATGCGGCATAGAGAATGTCAGGATTGCGCGGGTCAAAGACCACATCGGTAACGCCCGTATTTTCGCTAATGGTCAAGGACGCTTTCCACGTTTTACCGCCGTCGGTGGATTTGTACAAACCACGCTCACCGCCTGCTGACCAAAGCGGACCTTGCGCGGCGACATAGACGACATTGGAATTGCGCGGGTCAACAAGGATTCTGGCAATATGCTCGGAAGTCTTCAAGCCCATATTTTTCCACGACTTTCCGCCGTCGTCCGAGCGGTAAATGCCGTCGCCATAACCGACGCTGCGCTGGGAATTATTTTCGCCCGTACCGACCCAGACAGTGTGCGGGTTTGCGGGGTCAACCGTAACGCAACCGATGGAATACGAGCCTTCATTTTCAAAAACAGGTTGCCACGTAATGCCGGCATTGACAGTCTTCCAGACACCGCCGGAGGCAGCCGCCACGTACCAGACGCTAGGCTGTGCGGGATGCACGGCAATAGAGGAAATGCGCCCCGAGGTAATTGCCGGACCGATAGGGCGGAGTTTGAAAGCATCATAGCCTAGTTTCGATGCGGGGTCCGAAGCTTCTTTCGCTCCTGATTGAGCAAGAATAGGCATAACCGCACAAACGAACGTCAACGCAAGCATCCAAGCGCTACGCGAGACCAAAGAGAGAAAAGTACGATTCATAGAAAAGGGCGGAATCTGGTGGATAAAAAAATGAGATGCGAACACACGTTCGCGATAATAGCTTGATGTGAATGGTTCCATGGTAGGAGTATGCTACATCCAATCTTCTTTGTCCGTCTGTGCTGCCGATTCGTAGTGACGCACTTGGCGGAGCTGTCCGAGCGATTGCACGCCCGTCAGGAACATCGTTGCTCGAAGTTGATAGTGCCAGCCGCGTATCATAGCGGCAAGTGCAGACTGCCCCTCGTCCATGAGTGTCTGCAAGAACGGACGCGCTGCCGATGCTATATCGGCACCAAGCGAAATTGCTTTTGCTACGTCCAGCCCTGATGCGATGCCGCCGGAAGCAATGACTGTTACTTCCTTACGAAATCCCTTATGGAATTTTCGGACTTCTTCCAGCATTTGCAAACATTCCAGCGTGGTCAAGCCCCAATCCCAAAAAATCTCTTTGTAACGGTTTTCTGCCTGCAGTGCGGGACTGCTCCCGCCGTCAGGAGCATTAGAACGCATAATTTCTACGCCCGCCCAGCTTGTGCCGCCCGCTCCGGCTACGTCTATAATGCGTACCCCTGCGCCCATCAGAGCAATCGCCACACCGGAGGAAATACCAGCACCGACTTCTTTGACGATAATCGGTACGCCAAGCGTCTTGCATAAGTCTTCAATGCCGGAGAGTACGCCCTTGAAGCGCGGTGAACCTTCGGGCTGCATAAGTTCTTGGAGTGGATTCAGGTGTATCGTGAGGGCATCAGCTTCTATCATTTCAACGATGCGGTGCAGTTGAGAGCGCACCTCCGGCTTTGCCACTTCCGCGCCGCCGATATTCGCGGTGATGGGAATATGCGGGGCGACCTTGCGAACAATGCTAAAGGAATCGTGAAACTGCGATGTTTCCAGCGCTTGACGCTGCGAACCCACGCCCATCGGGATATTTGCTTCAGCGCAGACCTCCGCCAGTTCACGGTTGATGCGCTCCGCCTCAGCATAGCCGCCTGTCATGCAGGAGACCATGAGCGGCATCGCAACACGCTTTTGCAGGAATGTGATTTCTGTTTTGACATCCTCAAAGTCCATTTCCGGTAGCGCATTGTGGATGAAGGAAATTCGCTCAAAGCCGCTTGTTTTCGTGCGGAAGGTAACACGTTCATTGACGCAGAGGTCAACATGGTCTTTTTTGCGAGACGAGGTTGGTGAAGTCATTGTGGCGAAAAATGTTGAGTGGTGGAAGAGTGGATGTAAACTGTGTGAGGCAGATATGATACAAGGGAATATCTACAGAACATTTACTCTCGTATCACTTCCCATTCGCTTGCGACAGAACGCTTGAGGAAAATGACAGCAATGGAATTTGAGAACCAGCGCCAAATAATTGCCCAGTAGCCATACTTACGGAAACGGCGTGGAGACTCGTACACAAGCGCTTTGGGGAGCCATGCAATCGTGCCGAGTTTACGCAAGCGGGTATACAGGTCAAAATCTTCTCCGGCGACAATCGTGCCGTTATATCCGCCGACGGTGGTAAATACTTCATGGCGTATGATTTGGCATTCGCCGCGCCCCATGCCTATTCCAAGCAGGTTGAGCGCTTGAACGTAGAGGTTCATAAAACTGTGAAAAATCACATCCGACCAAATCCGTTCCTCCGGCATGATACGCACAGGCGTAGTGGCTGCGGGCGAGGTTTGGCGGAACGTAGCATCATTTGCCCATGCTTCAATGCTTTGGCAAAGCTCATCCATATCGTGCGGACTCGTGTCAGCATTGAGAAAAACCAGTATTGGTGCGCTTGCCAGACGTGCGCCGGCATTGCGCCCTTCGGCAATCGTTTGGCGCTTCGTCTCGGTGTGGCGTGTCAGTGCTGTTACAAAGCCGCTTTCAATAGCTTTTTCGATAATACCGCGTGTTCCGTCTGTGCTGCCGCCATCGCTGATAATAATTTCTAACCCGTATTTTTGCTGCCGCTCAATCGTAAACTGTTCCAAAAGCCGCATGAGCAGATGCTCTTCGTTCAAAACAGGAATAATAAAGCTAATGTTGTACTGGTGCATAGTGAAGTGCAGTCAAAGCAGAGCATGGCGGTAAAAAAGGGCAATCAACGGCAACGTAGGTTGGTCGATTGCCCCAAATGGTGCATCAAATCTTGTCTTGCTGTTCGTCGTTGTCGCTAGCTTTAGCCTTCTCGTTTCCACCACGTTACGTCCACAGAGTTTTCGCCACCGTCAGCGCGAATAACGTCGCCGTTCAGCCAATTAGCGTGCTCATGGGTGAGGAGTGTGATGAGCTTTGCAACGTCATCCGGTGTCGTTAGGCGGTGCGACGGGTTCCGCATTGTTGCGTTGTCCATCAGCACGTCACTGCCCGGAATTTTGCGAAGTGCGGCGGTATCGGTAACGCCCGCAAGAATGGAATTTGCCGTGATACCCCACGGAGCCAACTCCAGTGCGAGTTGACGGATATACGATTCCAACGAAGACTTCGCCGCCGAAACGCCGCCGTACATTGGCAGAACGCGGGAGCCACCGCCACTTGTCATAGCAAAGATTCTTGCCCCGGGGCTAAAAAGTTTTGCCTGAAACACGTCCTGCGTCCAATACACAAGGCTGTTCGCCATGACATCCTGCGTCATTTCGATTTGCTTTTGTGTGAGCATATCGGCGGGATTTTCTGCAATAAGCATTTTCAGCGATCCGAATGCCAGAGAGTGCATCAGTACTTTGATGGAAGGTGTTTCGCCCTGAACACTTGCAAATTCTTGCTTAATACCGGCAATCACTTCTTTGCGCCGCACTTCGTCGGCTGCGTTGACGTTGAAGAAAATAGCTTTTACGCCGGCTTTCTCAATGTCGGCTTTGGTTGCCTCAGCAATCGGCATCGTCGCTGCGCGGTCGAGATGCACGCCGATGATGTTATATCCCGCTTTTGCCAGTTCGATAGCGGTGTGTCCGCCAAAACCACTCGATACGCCCAGAATCAGTGCATATGAGTTCGGCGGTGCAATTTTTAACGTTGCCACAAGTACGTTCCCAAGAATTGTGAATAAGTTGTGATTTTACAAACCTACAAGAAATTTTGTGCGCAAAATACAAAACTCGCACTTATTCCACTACATGATTTTTGGCTATGAGCGAAACTCCATGAGACGTACATTTTCCGACGGCAAAGAACCGCACGTACACAGTTCCATACACAATTTGTACACAATTCATAAACGATTACGGCTGCACCACCAGCGTCCGAACCATGCTTACCCCGCCCGCCAGAAAGCGCACAAAGTACACTCCTCCTGCCAAGCCTTCCGTGGGCACGTGGACGTGGTGCGCTCCTTCGGCAAAAGCACCACTGGCAGGCACAGCCACGATGCGCCCCAGATTATCCACAATCGAAAGCTGCACAAAAGCAGATTGCTCAAGGGCAAAGGTGATGGTCGCAAGTGTTTGTGCGGGATTGGGGGCAACGTTTTGCAAGCCTGTTCTGAAGCCGTCTCCGGCATTGATACCGGTTGAGGTAAAGCGCAACGATAATGCCGTGCTTTCATTGTACAGTCGGTCAAGCGCAGTAACGGCGTACTGTGCTGATGCGGGGAATGGTGTAGAAAGCGATGTAGCGGTGTCATTCCAAACGCGGTCGCGGGTAATGGCAATGATTGCGCGTGGGTCGTTCAGATTGATTTGTGCGGAATCGGCGAAGCGATAGAGCACGTAATAGGAAGCCGTATCGCCGTCGCGGGCGCGAGAAGGTGCATCCCAGCTAATTGTGCGCACACGCCCGGCATCGGCGGCTCTTACGCGCAGATTGGTCGGTGCATTGGGCGGAATTGAATCTTTCCACGGCATTGTGGGTGGGAGTGCTTGCGTCCGAAAAGCCCCGCCCAAAAGCGCAGCACGAACACCCTGCAAGTCTCGTGTGAGCGAATTGGAGCTAAAAAACACCGCGCCGTCGCCGGCTTGCTGTCGGTTAAAATCCACTTGACGGGTAATATCCTCAGCAGTCCACGCCGCATCGGTGAGACGATATGCTCCCAAGCCCGTGTATAGATGCCGCGCCGCCTGCCGTGCTTGTGCATTCCACCACGGCATAAGCTTTGCATAGTCCTGCCCGCCACCAAATTTCCAATAGAGCTGCGGGATAACGTAATCTACCGACCGCGCACCAAGCCACGCCAGAGCATCGCAATACACAACCGAATACGCATCCAAGCCGCTTGTGCCGCTTGGCGTACCGCTCCGCCAAATACCGAAAGGACTAATGCCAAATTTCACAAACGGCTTAACGACACGAATGCTGTCATATACGGCTTGCACAAAGAGGTTTACGTTATCACGTCGCCAATCGGCAACGTTCCCGAAGCCGCGCGAATACTGACGAAACGTCTCCGCATCTTGTGTCGTTGTGCCTTCGTAGGGATAAAAATAATCGTCAAAATGCACCCCATCAATATCGTAACGCTTCACCACATCCATAATAACTGATAAAACATACGCCCGCACCTCCGGCAGCCCCGGATTCAGCAAACGATACGGACTGGTGTACGCAAGATGCCATGCGGGTTGTGTGCGAGAAATGTGATTTGGTGCGATACTGGAAGATGACGAAACCACAGAGCGGAAGGGATTGAACCACGCATGAAACTCCATACCGCGTTTGTGCGCCTCTTCCAGCATGAAGGTAAGCGGATCCCACGCGGGAGAAGGCGCACGCCCTTGAGCGCCTGTCAGCCACTGCGACCACGGTTCGATGGTGCTTGCATAAAGCGCATCGGCTGAGGGGCGAATCTGCACAAAAACCGCATTCACGCCCATTTGACGATGCAAATCAAGTATGCGGATAAAATCGGCGCGTTGTGCCTCCGGCGTTGCAGTGGCGCTACTTGGAAAGTCTATATTGAACACGCTCGAAAGCCATACACCGCGAAATTCTCGCTTTGGTGCAGTCTGCGCATAGGCATGGGACAGTTCCAGCAAGCCAAACAGCACGGCAACAAAAGCCCAAGTTATGAGGCGAAAACGAGCAATAATAAGCATAGACACGCAAGAAATCGAGTGATTAAAACGTAACTATACAGTGTAACTATACTATACGGTTACGAACGGAGAGCAAGCAACTGCTTTCGATTACTTCATCAGGTATTTTCCAGAGCAAGCCGCACGAAACCTTGCGCTGCTTCCAGTCGTTTTTTTGCGGTTTCGAGGTCGTGATTGCCGAGCAGCATCACCAGTGCCGTTTTGACGTGCCCGCCCGTCAAGCCCAGTACCCGTGCGGCTTCGTCGTAATCAACACCCGTGATGTCCATCACGATACGTTTTGCACGTTCCACGAGCTTTGCATTGGTCATTTGCAGGTCTATCATCACATTACCGTAGGTCTTGCCAAGTCGCACCATTGATGCGGTGGTGAGCATATTCAGTACCAGTTTTTGAGCGGTGCCGGACTTCATGCGCGTCGAACCCATAATCACTTCCGGTCCTACGTTGGGACAAATCAAATAATCCGCCGTAATGCCAAGTTCCGCTAGTTTCTCGCGGTTGGTAGTCGTGACGAGAATCGTCGCTGCGCCACTCGCCGAAGCTGCCTTGAGAGCGCCCAGCACATATGGCGTTCTGCCGGAAGCCGCAATACCGCATACAACATCGTTTGCGTCAATGTCCAGCGCCCAAAGGTCGGCAGCGCCCGTTTCCGGCTTATCCTCAGCGCCTTCTTGCGCGGTGAACATGGCTTCGCGTCCGCCCGCAATAAGCGCTTGCACCATGGAGGCAGGTGTGCCGTAGGTGGGCGGACACTCCGACGCATCCACAACCCCCAAGCGCCCGCTCGTGCCTGCGCCAACGTAAATCAGCCGCCCGCCACGCTTGAAGCAGCCGACAATGCACTCCACCGCCGTCTCAATAGCGGGCAATTCCTCGCGAACAGCAAGCGGTACGCGGATGTCGTTGTCGTTGATAAGATGTAAAATTTCTTCCACCGAAGCCGTGTCAATGCGGGCGGTGTCGGGGTTTTTCTGTTCGGTCGGAAGTCCTGATATTTCGTGAAAAAGGCTTGGAGCGGGCATAGAGTGGAGTAGTTGGGGTGTTGTAATGGAGTTATTGATAATCAAATATCTAGGCTCGTTTTTTCTCCCGCACAATCTACATTCTTTGCAGATTTTGTGCAAGCAAGGAGTGCGAGGAAATGTGCGCAGAGGAAACTGTAATACTCATCTGGGATTGATTGGGATTATTTGGATTGCCGGGATGAAAAAAGTCATGAAGTCATCGTAGAATCCCCGTCATCATTTTCATCCCAAACAATCCCAGTTTCGTTTTATTCGCAGGGAAAATTTTGTTCCGAATGTCTTGCTATCGTGGTATTCTCACGGCTACAAAGAATTTCCAAAGCTCTCAGTTCTAATTCTCCTTACCAAACTCCAGCAAATACGCCTTGATAAGCTCATCCAAGTCGCCGTCCATGACCGCGTGGACATCCGTTACTTTCGTCTCGGTGCGGTGGTCGTTGACCATTGTGTACGGCTGAAAGACGTACGAGCGAATCTGACTTCCCCACTCGATTCTCTTTTTTGTGCCTTCAATAGCAGCTTTTGCGGCTTCTTGCTCTTCGAGTTGCTTTTGGTAGAGGCGCGATTTCAGCATTTTCATTGCCCGCTCACGGTTTTGGAATTGCGAACGCTCTTGTTGGCAAGAAACGACAATTCCCGACGGGATGTGGCGCAGACGCACGGCTGTTTCGACCTTGTTCACGTTCTGCCCGCCCTTGCCACCGGAGCGGAAAGTGTCCATTTCCACATCAGCAGGATTCACCGTAATTTCAATCGTATCGTCAATTTCGGGATAAACATACACCGACGAAAACGAGGTTTGGCGCTTGCCTTGAGCATTGAAAGGTGAAATTCGTACGAGACGATGCACGCCATTTTCCGCTTTAAGATAGCCGTAGGCAAATTGCCCTTGAATTTCCAGCGTTACCGATTTTATGCCCGCTACGTCGCCTTCGACTTCTTCAGCGAGGTAAATGGTATAGCCTCGGCGCTCTGCCCAGCGCATATACATTCGCATCAGCATTTGCGACCAGTCTTGCGCTTCTGTGCCGCCCGCACCGGCATTGATGGTCAAAATAGCGTTGCGGTGGTCGTCAGGACCGGAAAGAATATTTTTAAGTTCGAGGTTATTGATAATATCTTTGGCGCGAGTGATTTCGCCGATAACATCTGCTTCCATCGAAGCGTCGTCCATTTCCTCAGCAAGTTGAATCATGGTGCCTGCATCTTCAACGGCTTTCTGCGCAGCTTTCCAGCCATCTACCCATTCTTTGAGCATAGCAGTATGCTGCATCGTATTTCGTGCAGCGTCGGCATCATCCCAAAAGTTCGGGGCTTCAGAGTCTGCCTCTAAGCGCCGTATTTCGTCAGTTTTGGCAGCAACGTCAAAGAAACCTCCGTAGGCTTTCGGTGCGTTCGGTCAGGTCTTGGAGCAAGGTTTTTTGCGGTTCAAACATAATTTTCCCTAAAGTGAGGTAAAAATAAACAGATGTAGAAAGTTGATATTATTGGAATTGCAGAAGGTACTTGACTTCTTGCTTACAATTCCGTAAAATGCTATTTGTACAACAAATGTGTGTTGCAACACTATTATCAGCGTTTTTACAAAAACAAGTTCCGAAATTACGAATTTTTGCACTTCTAAGCGAGAGAGAATTTCATAGTGAACCCAAGCACCGCCATCATGCAGCGCATACAGCGCTTTTCGTTAAAAGATTACGCGCAAATGCTTGCTTCTAAACCCCAACGCGCTGCGGAAGAGCAGGCAGAACGGGCGCTGGCGGAGCTAGGCAAAGCGCAAGAATCAGTTCGCAGCGCCATCACGGAGAATCTGGAGAAGGCGCAAGAACTCTTCACAAGCGCTCTGCCGCTTGTGGTGCGCAATATTGTTAACAAATCCGGCGCTCTCACCGCCCAAATGCTCGAAAATGATGCTGCGATGACAACGGTTGCCCACACCGCTTATACGCTTATGCCATCAGTGTTTCGGCTGGTAGTCAACGAAGAATTATTTACGAAACTTTTGTTGCAAAGCCGCACTGCACTGGTAGAATATGTTGAGAATCTTGGACAGCCAAAAGAATAAGTGCATGGCGCACGAGTAAGAAAAATGGCTCTTCAGGAAGTATTTTGTTGCTTTTTCACATAGTTCTTTGTTGCAACACCAATTTTATTCTAACTCATTCGTCAGTATTCTGAAGAGCGCAATGGTAAAATATTTTGCTCTTTTGCTTTAACTCTTGCTTTGTTGCCAAACATTACGTTATTTTCCCGTAACAACATCACACAGGCTTTCACACACAACGATTTTCATTCTTTCCAAATTTTATCAAGGAATCCGCATTATGGAAGGCAATTTTTCCAACCGCGTTCAGGATGTGATTCGCCTCAGCCGCGAGGAGGCGTTGCGACTTGGGCATGACTACATTGGCACAGAGCATCTGCTCTTGGGTATTATCCGCGAGGGCGAAGGCATTGCGGTCAAGATTTTGCGCAACCTCAGCGCTGATTTGTTCAAAATCAAAAAAGCCGTTGAAGATACCGTGCGCTCTAGCGGCGGCACGCTGACCATTGGCAATATTCCTCTGACCAAGCAAGCTGAAAAAGTCCTCAAAATCACCTATTTGGAGGCAAAGCTATACAAATCCGACGTTATCGGCACTGAACACTTAATTCTATCGCTTTTGCGCGACGACGATAATATTGCAGCCCAGATTTTGTCGCAGTTCAACGTTACGTATGATGGCGTTCGTCAGGAGCTTGATAATATCATTAGCGGGAAGCCTACGCAGTCCGTCAAAGGCGAGAAGAAACAAGGCGCTGCCGGCTCGAAGCGTCAGCCTTCCGACCGCATCAAAACACCCGTTCTGGACAATTTCGGACGCGACCTGACGAAAATGGGCGTAGAAGGCAAACTTGACCCCGTGATTGGACGCGACAAGGAAATTGAGCGCGTAGCGCAAGTCCTCTCACGTCGCAAGAAAAATAATCCCGTTCTCATCGGTGAACCGGGCGTGGGCAAGACCGCTATCGCAGAGGGCTTGGCGCTGCAAATTATTCAGAAAAAAGTTTCGCGTGTGCTCCACGACAAGCGAGTCGTAACGCTTGATTTGGCGGCAATGGTCGCCGGAACAAAGTATCGCGGGCAGTTCGAGGAACGCATGAAAGCAGTGATGACCGAATTGGAAAAAGCAAAAGACGTAATTTTGTTTATTGACGAATTGCATACAATCGTTGGTGCCGGCGGAGCATCCGGTTCACTGGACGCATCGAACATTTTCAAACCGGCTCTTGCGCGGGGCGATATTCAATGTATTGGTGCTACGACACTGGACGAATATCGTCAGTACATCGAAAAAGACGGCGCCTTAGACCGCCGCTTCCAAAAAATTATCGTTGAACCGCCGACCGTAGAAGAAACCGTACTCATTTTGAACAACATTAAAAACAAGTACGAAGAACACCACAACGTCAGCTATACCGATTCAGCCATCAAAGCCTGCGTCACAATGTCCGAACGCTACATCACTGACCGCTTCTTGCCCGACAAGGCAATTGATGTACTGGACGAAGTTGGTGCGCGTGTGCATCTGGCGAATATCACCGTTCCGAAAGAGATTCTCGACCTCGAAGAGCAAATTGAGGGCGTGAAAGACCAGAAAAACGGTGTTGTCAAGACACAAAACTTTGAGGAAGCAGCACGTTTGCGTGATTTGGAGAAAAAACTTCAAACCGAACTCGAAGCCGCCAAACTTGAGTGGGACGAAAGTGCATCCACCATGATTTTCACTGTTGACGAAGAGCAAGTTTCCGACGTGGTAGCAATGATGACGGGCAT
>Ga0075154_10002287_pt1 | contig 12630 bp, 13 predicted proteins | sample JI71714BDNA_FD_70965 | JGI IMG/M metagenome (GOLD analysis project Ga0075154, IMG submission 70965) | Wastewater effluent complex algal communities from Wisconsin, to seasonally profile nutrient transformation and Carbon sequestration -... | ecosystem: Engineered > WWTP > Effluent > Algae... | reverse complement strand
GCAGTTTGCCAGCAGATCGGCGCGGTATTTCGGATCACCGAACACCCGGTCGAAATCAGACAGGCTGCACGAGGTTGGGCTGCCAAGAACCAGCAACATCAGGGCATTGCGGAAGTAGGACTCGAACATGGGGCCAAAGCCCTCGGGCTGATCTCGGTAGAGCACCTTGCGGAACACCGCGATCAACTGATTGCACACGAAGTTCAGTCGGATGTCGGGCCGGTTGACGGACATATCAAGCAGATCCAACCCGAAGCCGCCCCCGCTCGCAGACAGGTCCGCGATACAAGCCCTCTGGCGCTGGTCATCGGACAGCCCATCGTTGATTTCGTTGAAAAGGTCGCCATGGGGGTCGATCACGATGGTCGGCAACTCGTTGTCGATGTCCTGCCGGATCATCCGTGCCATAAGTGTGGATTTCCCCACGCCAGTTGCCCCGATAATGTAGAGGTGCCGACCGAGATCGGCAGGCGCGAGTGCAACTGGAACACCGTCCAGGTTACAGCCGATCTGGCAGGCAGAGGTATGCTCGGCCTTTCCGTGCCAGCGTCGGCGCGAGAAGAAACCCAACCGGTCCAGCTCCGAAGCCGGTGGCAGCAGTGCAGGCGCCTTCATCATTGAGGCGACCGAGAGAGAGAAATCGAGATCGGGACATCGGTCATCCACCGGGGCAAGCCGCGCCTCTGGACGCGGTCCATAGAGCATATCGGCTGCGACCTTCATCAAGTTCGGTTCTGGCTGCTCTTCGAAACCAAGGCGGAATGACAGGCTCAGACCCGCGCGCGCCACCGCCCATCCCTGGAGGTAGGCAAGGTGGAAGCGAACCGAGCTCGCCTCGGACCCGTCAGCGGGCAGCGACATTTCGCGAGCACGAAGGGCTTCACGCGCCCGCTCGATGAGCTTGATGTCACGTCGCCCCAAACTTACCCGTCCCATCTCAACCGACAGCGACAAAGCCCGCCCACTGGTAATCAGCGCCTCGAGCAGCCGATCGATGCGTATCGATCCGGGGGCGAGAGCTGGTAGCCGAAGCAGTTGTGCTGAGTATTGCCCGGATTGATGGCTCTCCACGCCTGTGTCATCCAACCAGTCTTGTTGCGGGGCAAGCAACATCGCGGCGTAGCCCGGGTCAAGCCGGACCTCGTTCACCATGATCGCCGCTTCGGCCTGCTCAAGGCGAAACCCTGGCAAGCACATCGCCAACGTTTGCAGTCCAGTTGTGACAGGCTCGTGAAGAGGGATTCCAGAAAGACAATCGGGATTTTTCCGGGTCTTCAAGGTGATTGTTGCCGTGAAATCAGCTACATCCGTAGACTGAAGGTCATACTGAAGGGTGAGCGACTCACCCGGTTTGAGATGGGCCGCAGCCACCTCCAGAACCGGAATCGCCTGCGCCCCCGAAACGGTGGCAGACCCTCGCGCAACACGATATGGCGACAAGACCCACTGCGGGCCTGCCTCTGTGTGCTGTTGGGATGAAGAGGTTGAGGTTATGACGGCGGCGGGTCTGGCGGCTATTCTTCCGGGCTGGGTCAAGAAGGGCTCCTTCAGATGTCTCGGTGGCCTGCTTTCCGACGACGGTCCTGCAGGGAAACAAGGCAGACAGAACCGCGCTCGGCCAACAAGCGGATGGACTTCTTAAGCGATTCCGTTCATTTAGCTATCCGATTAGGGCAACTCGGAATCGGACAGGTCAAATGGCTATCCCCTTGCGCACTGAGATGGTCAGGGACCTCATTGCGCACCGGTTTGGCGGCGTCGATGATCTTGTCGTGGCGTGGGAAGAGCGGGTCCGTACCGGGCAGCAGAAGATCGGCAAGGCCCGAAACCGTGGCACGGTCTATCGCTGGCTGGATGAAGGGCTGCCGTCCCGCAAGGAAGATATTCTGGGATTTGCCGCTCTGCTAGACGTGGATCCGGTTGCCTTGCTTCGGATCGATGACGAATTCGTGCGCCTGCACTACGGTCGCGAGAGGCGATTGTTTCAACTTGGCATCCTTGGACAGAGTCGGTTGGCAGCGTTCTGGGCAATTTACATCCCCGGTGGATCCTGGCCCGACAGATCCATTGCCCGCTCGCTCTACGGGCGCGACTGGACGACGAGGGATTACCGTCACGACCCAGCTTTGGTTTCCAACGTGTTCGCGTGTTTCAAGTTCACGCCAAGTACAATAGCTGCCGAAGGGTCGCCATGGGTCGTGCATTTCGCCTACCGGCGAGTTGGCGCGCGGGATGGCATGTGGCGTCCCTATGGTTCAGTCTTGCGCATCGGGCTAACAGCCTTGCTGATTTCCGAAAGCGGGGATATTCAGGAACGGACCCTCGGCGAAACAGCGCCTTCGATTGCCGTGGAAACTCATTTTGGGCCAGGCGCGGCGGAGTTTCGCGTCGCCAGCCTGCATGCGTTCGAACTTACCGTAGCGGCCCCATCGCATGAGGCTTGTTGCTTAAGGTTCAGCGCTTAAGGTGCGCGCCACATCCGGTACCGCCCCTGCCCGGTAACCTCGCGGGTCAAACTCCGCGCTCCCATCCAAGCAAGGTTGCGCTGGACAGCAGCGCGGTTGGCGCCAGTCAGGGTCTCGGCCATCAGGGCCGAGACCGAGGGGCCATTAGGTCAGAACAGTGCGCAAAGCTGGCGGTGTCTTGCCCGAGAGCATGACCATCTCGGTTTCTGCCCGCGCCGACCAAGCATCGATATCGTCGAGGTGACACATGGCGGTCATGAATGCGGTTTCCATTCCATCGAGCCAGCGCGCGAGGCGCTCAATCGGTGGCCCACCGCCGCGCAGCCCCGCTGCCCCGCCCATGACCAAAGGTGCAAAGACTGCCCCCTTCCGCTCGTGTAGCGTAGCCCCTAAGTGTGGGATACGAAAGTCAACGGAAGTGGACAAAACATGGGGGTAATGCGGCGTGTCTGCTGTTTGTGACCGTCATGCGACCGTCGAGAACGTCGGCCCTGATGACGGCAACTCTTTAGGCCCTTTTTGGAGACCACCTCATCCCTCTGCGCTTTCCCATCCGGGCATTGGCAGCGTCATCGACCGAACCTTCAACGCGAGAAGATGAGATCGGTAGCCCCACTCCGATAGCGGCGGCCATAGTCCACCAAGGATTCCATGTTGTATGCAAGATAGGTGTGCAGCGTCTCGCAACGGGCCTGTAAGAGCGCGGCAGCCGCGCGGACAGCCGGCAGTTCTCCCGCAAAGCTGGCGCAATCGTGCGTGAGCCCCTACAGGTAGTCCATAGGGGGGTCACCCTTCGCGGCACCCGAGCAAAAAAGGGGCTTGAAAGCACCATGGCAGCAGATACTGTGAAGCTGAATCTTTAGCAGGGGTGAGTCATGGACGATTTCGACCGCAAGACCGACTTCGACTTGGAAGGCACAAGCTTACCAGACCTTGGCGAAGTCAATGCCCGCGAAGTAGACAATCCTGCTCTAAGCGCAGCACTTGCGCGGATTAAGTCTCGCGCTCAGACAGTTGGCGCAAGCCACTACACAAAGCATTCGAGCCATTCCCAGAAGCACTACTCAACATGGTGAGTCGGATTGTCTGGTAATGGCAGACATCGCTTGGCTACCAAATGACGTCGATACTATGGTCCCAGATGGGGCGGCAGTTTACACGTTTCTTCTGAAAGTCGCGTCTAGATGCAATCTCAATTGCGACTATTGCTACGTATATCAAGGTCCGGATCAATCCTGGCGCACACGACCGAAGTTCATGTCGCCAGAGGTCGCAAGTAGGACGTTTGAACGAATAGCTGAACACGTCCGCTCGAGGGGCCTAGGGGAAGTTGCAATAACTTTCCATGGGGGCGAGCCCATGCTGGCAGGATACGATAGAATAAAGAGCTATGTCGAAACGGCCAAGTCTCTCATTCCGGCCAGAATAGAATTTGGAATCCAGACGAATGGGACGCTAATAAATACCAAGGCTTTGAACCTTTTTGAGCAGCATAACGTTAAAATCGGCATTAGTATTGATGGCAGTAGAGAGCACAACGACAGTCATCGACCGTTTCACAATGGAAAAAGCAGTTACAATCGAGTTTTGAATGCCATCGAACTAATTGAAAGCAAAGAGCCATGGCGCAAGCTTCTTACGGGTTATCTTTGCGTGATTGATCTGGCGCACAGACCGAAGGACGTACTCGACGCTCTTTCATCCTTGGGTGGACGCGGGTTCAACATTTTGCTTCCGGACTGCAATCATGAGCGCCCGCCAACACGACCACCGGGCGATGACCAGCGCAATGCGTATGGGCGATGGCTCGCGGAGCTGTTTGATCATTGGATGGATAGTGGCTCTCAAATTGAGATCCGATACTTCGAAGAAATCATCGGTATGCTTTTCGGCGTTGACTCAACTTCAGAGGCGATCGGAGCAAAGCTAGTTGATCTAATTGTTATCGAGAGCGACGGAGAAATTGAATCTGTGGACTCACTGAAGATGGTGTCTCGAGAAGCGACGCGCTTAGGGCTCAATGTGTCCGAGCACTCCTTCGACGATGCGCTCCGATCAGTGCCCGTGGCGTCGAGGATGCTCGGCTTCAAGGCTTTGTGCGATGAATGCCGGAAGTGCAGTATTCTTGAACAGTGCGGAGGTGGCTACATCCCTCACCGCTACAGCCCTCAGAACGGATTTCTAAACCCGTCAGTCTACTGTAACGACATCAAGTTTCTTGTCGCACACATAAGGCGCGCTATTGTCGGGAACTTGCCGAGGAAGGATTGAATGCAGACTAGCGAGGAATTGAAAGCTGACTTCTTTGAATTCTGCGATACTGCTCTCGCCGACATTCTGGATGTGCTGCCATTCCTGGGCTGGGTAGATAACGCTCAGGCCGAAGAGATTATGCAGGCACGAAGAGGATACGCTGAGTTGCCCACGGATGATCGCCGCTCAATTGCTTGCGATCCTCGAACTGTGTCTAGTATTCATCAACTAAACTCTCTAATTGGGGCACCAGAACAACGATCGATTGAGAAGCTGCTGCCTCTCTTGATCCAGATAAAACGATTGGCTCTCTCCGTAGCTTACTTCCGACGGAGTAGTTTCATTTACGAAGCACAGCCCGGAGAGTGGAATTCTTTCGCACTTCCCGGGACTTCAATCTACTTGCAGCATGATGGCAGCTCCAGCACCCAGATCTATCTAGTGCAGGGAACCAGGGAGTTAGAATCTCGAGCCTTCAAACTTGTGGACCTTCGAAGCAAATCCCAAGATGTGTATCTCGCACGTCCCGAGCAAGCACTTCAGCCACCTTGGACGCATGAGCGCCTACTGTCCTTCGAAGCTGTAGAGGACGAATGGCCATCGGCTCTAGAGCAAGCGGTGCGCATCTTGGAGATTGTACCCGATGCTTACCGACTGGTCCGCGATTTTGGCTCTATGGTTGTGCCAATACAAAATGAAGACCGCTCAGTGATGTCTAGCGTCAGTTTCGACAGTCACCCAAGCGCTGTGTTTACTTCTTGGTGCGACAGGGTTGAAATGCTTGCCGAGACCCTTGTGCACGAGTCCGATCATCAGAGGTTCTACCTTGCCTCTAGGCTCAATCCAGTATGGACTAGTGATGCAGGCCTCAAGGCATCCATCTATCGTTCGCCTTGGCGAACTGACCCCAGGCCACTTGATGGAATTCTTCGAGGTGCATGCGCCTTTGACAGCGTGAGTTCCTTCTGGGTCTCGGTGTTGGAGCGTGGGGGCGCTGTAAAGGCCGTCGATCAGAAGCGATGGGTGATCGAGCGGGCTGTTTACACCAACTACCAGGCTATTGATGCTATCCAAACAATTCTTGAGTTTGGCTCCGAACTATCGAAGGGCGGACTGAGTCTTGTTGGCGATGTCGTCAGGAATCTAAAGGGTACGAGGGACCGTCTTCTAGAATTCGCAGAGACACCTAGATGCACAAGGCGAGCGGAAGAATTACAAGTCGCGCACGATATTAATTGGAAGCACCGAAATCGGGCGCCTCACTTGAAATCCACGACCTTAAGCTTCGATGGATATATGGCGTTTTAGACCCCTTTTCTATAAATCACTCCCAGTGAACCACTTATAGTGGCCGTTAACGTTCCAATATACTATCGATTCTTTTGATCGCGCAACCCTACTGATTAACGAGTACTGCCGAAGAACCTCAGTGGCTAAACGCTCTTCAAATGAGCGCATCGAATGTGGTGAGTAGTGCAAAGTACCTCCAATTGATCCCGCGATTTCCGTTATCGGAGTTATTTGACCGGCGGAGATATCTCGAAAAATGTCCATTGCATCATGTAAGAGACCATATGCATTTATGTACCTTCGGTATGATTCACGAGTTTCATTCGAAGTATTGGAAAAGAATGAGAAGGCGGTTTCTTGAACAAGGGCTCTGGTGAAGATCAGATCAGGGTTTGCCCTACCGTCAGTATCCAACTCAAACATGGCATTACTGACTCCCTGGGCGGCTAAGTCACAAAGTGCGTGATCCAGTCCAAAGTGAAAGATCTGAAACCTCTCTGCTCGACTGAATGCCTGTAGGAGAGCGGCGCAGTTCTCGCTTCTTGATCCATCGCCATCAAGGATATTGTCGAGCGGACGCCACACAAGAAACCAAAGAAGCGATGCTGCAACTTCAAGAGGTACAATCGCTGTTCCGTCAATTCTCCGTCTGCAATCAAAGAATGGCATTACAAATCGAAACAGACGCATCTGATTCGCCGACGAAGAAGAGATCGGACAACCTTCCAATATCCCTTGGTCGAAATCGTTGATTAGCTTCTCGGCGATCATGATTGCCGAACACACTTCTTGGTCAGCCATAAAGTGCGCAACTATGCGCGCCATTTCGTCGCTATCGTAGTTGATGAAGCTACCGCGCTGGTTCATTCGAGGTTCCAGATCCTTGAGTTACTGTTGTAGAGCGCATAACCGAGCACAAAGGTTCGACGGTCGTCTGTTGAGCGCCGCTGGAAGCATGCCGCCGCCCGCATGGGCACTATAGACACGATCTTGCTGATCGAAATGGCCAAAACGACATCGTCGATCCACACACTTAGCTCACCGATATCTTCGTCCGCATCTCTGACTACAGAATCACCACGGTCGATGACATACTGACGTGGCGCTGGAACGGATAGCGATCGGATCGGGCGGTTACGGCTGTCTCAACTTCCATGAAACTCAAAAAATCGATTGAAATGACTGGCAGGCTGTCAGAAGATACAATGAAGGATAACGTCAGCTATCGCGCAGTGGGCAGAAGCAGGTGGGGTGGTCACCATTCACCAGACTGTGCAAACCATGCACAGAAGAGACCCCGACTAACCCTGGATAGAGAACATGGCTCGAAGCAGCTCCCTAACTTTCATTCCTGTCATTCCGCTGTACTGGGCAGAAAAAGAGATTTCTCACATCAACAATGATGCGTTGAAAGCTCTTATTCTCGACAACCGCAACCTTAAAAAGCCCGGTAGTTGTCCTGACGACGCGAATTTTGAAGACATAGTGCTAGATCCAAGGGCCCTATGTTCAGACGTGCTTGATAGTTTGCTCGCCGAGGTCGATGCAGCAATTAAAGAGGTATCGAGCGCTCCATTGAAGCTAGAAGGCGGTATGGCATGGGCAAACATGCGGGTTAAGGGTCAGAGTCTTGCTTACCACGATCACGAGGACCCTAATAACCCGAACGTAGATAGGCTATCCTTTGTCTACTATGTGCAGGCTAATTCAGACAATCAACCCTTGGTTTACCCCATCAGCCTGTATACTCATCGCTTCGATAAAGGATTCACTCCTAAGACCGGAAAGCTGCAAATCTTCCCAAGCTTTCTTCCTCACTATACCGGACAAGAGAATGCTCCCTCCGTTGACCGAATTGTGATCGCAGGAAACTACGGTCCCGCGTGAGGCGTTATTCTGGCGTTCGACCATGCCGAGCAAGCAGGCGGTGGACCGTTTTCGCGCCTCAGGTACCTTTCGTCACCATCCCTAATGCCTTTAGACCTGCTAAAGGTGTCGATCCCACTCGTTTCGGTCCAATTCAACCAGAATCTGAGCAACCCGGCGCGCATCATCTAGGGAATTATAGGAGGAGATCAGTTGCTCGGCCTCGAAAACATCAAAAACATATCCGAGCGGCTGGTACTGGTTGGCAAGACCCGAATTTGTAACTATCCGGGCCGCACGGCCAGGTTCAAAAATCCGAATTCTCGTAACTTGGTGTCGGTAGTCACGCCTAATCATTACAGAGCCTTTTAAGCCACGTATGATCTCTTCCTGTTCAGCCGGACTATTGTCTTGGGTCATGATCGTGTTTTTTACGTGGTGAAATCTACGGGTTAACTGACGTCCAATCAGACCGTCCAATCAGACCGTCCAATCAGACCGTCAGAGACGAGCACGATTGACTTGAAGCAGTCAAGCCAGAAAATGCGGTGACAGCGCGGTTAAAGGGGTGGCCGCTTTGTGACGTTGTCCCCGACTTTTATCCAGTGTGAGCGAGACTCCGGTTTTGATGATCTGACGTCCAACGTTGGGCCGCCCGGAGGCAGAGGTTTCCGGCTTCGCTCAGGGTGACGGGCTGGTGACGCCCCCCGATTTCGTCAGCATGATCGGGACCTTGTTGCCGATCGCGCCGTGTGGCCGTTCCTCATTGTAGTATCTACGCCAAGCCTCCAACTTTTCGCTTCGCGGACCTTCGGTTCGGCCGCATTCGCAAGAGTCAGGAACCAGTGATGGTTCAGACATTCCGCACGGAAGCTGTCGTTGAAAGCTTCGATCAAGGCATTGTCCGTCGGTTTGCCGGGGCGTGAGAAGTCTAGCACGACACCGCGCTGATAGGCCCAGAGGTCCAAGTCGCGCGAGACGAACTCGCTGCCCTGATCGACGCGGATCGTCTTGGGATGGCCCGCCGTGCGGCACACCCGGTCGAGCGTCGCAACGACATCTTCTCCGCGGTAGCTGTAGCGAACGTCCAGCACGGGGACGTAACGCGAGAAGGTGTCGACCACGGTTAAAGCACGCAGCTTCTTGCCTGTCGCCAGGTGGTCGTGAACAAAATCCATCGCCCAGACATCTTTCGGCCCGACAGCAACGGCACGGTCATCGCGCAGCTTGGCCTTTACCCACCGCTTCGGTGTCTTGTGCCTGAGCTGCATCCCCAACTCCTTGTAAGTATGATAGACTTTTTTTGAGGTTGATGCCCCAGCCTTCGCGATCTAGCAGGACGTGAACGCGCCGGTAGCCATACCGGACGCGCCTCTCGCAGATCTCACGGATCCGTTTGGCAACAGCAGCCTGATCGGTGCGGCGGGATTGGTTGTGGAACGTCGGGCGGTCAAGCCCGATGGCCCCACAAGCCTGTCGGATCGACACCGCCCAATCGCTGCACATCCCGCGAACCAGTTCGCGCATCCGACCGGGGTGAGCCACTGGGCGCCACTGGTTCAAGCCCACTGGCGAACGAGCTTTCGCCAGATCACTTCCGTTCGCGTGTTCTCTTGGACCAGTGGCGTTCACACGCTCACCATCTCACGGTCGAGCGTCAGGTCCGCCACGATCTTCTTCAGCCGTGTGTTCTCGTCTTCAAGTTGCTTCAGCCGCTTCATCTCGGTCGGCAGCAGACCGGCATACTTCTTCTTCCAGTTGAAGTAGGCGCCTGGCTGATCCCCGCTTTACGGCAGATCTCCGCAACCGGGGTTTCGTTTTCGCCCTGCTTGATGATGAATGCCTTCTGCGCGTCCGAGAAAGTGCTCGCCTTCATATGATTCCGCTTCGTCGGGCAAACAGTCCCCCGGACTATTTGCTTGCCCTCCTCAGTCTCCCAGCCGGAAAAGCGTAGCGGAAAACTCCAGCTTCAAACGGCCCGGTTTCCGGGGATCAGATCAATACTTAGTGTAGTAGATCATATCATCTTTGGACGCTTTCATCAGAGAAATACTGTGCGTGCAATCGCCGCGATTTACATAGCTTTCGCTGCTGCGGGCTATCGCTTCGCCATTCTTGGCGTAGTAGATCCAGTACCAGTGCCCTGAGTTATCTTTCTTCTGCCAATAGCAAGGATGGGTAACAGCCATTATGCCTCCTCTGAAAACAGATCGATTCGAATCTAAAGAAAGTTCTTGTGAATTTTCTACACATTAAGCATCAAGTCAATCGATGAGACGCGTATCACCGCGCTTTCAGCTTTGGTCCCCATTAGGTTAGTTGTACAAGTTTCGATTGCGCGAACACTAAATGGTATCTGCGCAATGGCCATCTGAACTCCTAAGCTCGAGCACTGTTGACGACATCAAGAATAAATCCTCCTCATGGAGCGCTCACTGTCCCAATGTAAGGATGGGGTGCCATGTGGTACCATCAGCGCAATTATACGCAATTCTCCAGCATAGTATTTCAAGTCAATTTTTCCACTTGGCCGCATTAATTCATCGCGCTATTCGATTGGTATCACCTTCAAATGCGGAGATTAAGAATGAAGACTGATACAAGAACTCTTAAGGCAACAGTAAATTATATCATCAACCAGCAAATCACTCAGCGCGATCTACCTGTTTTCTGCATTACCGACTTGACTGTTGACATCGTCGTGTCTCTGCTGGCGGCGAACAGCGACGAAGAACCTATCGGTACAATTTCTTCAAGGATGGAGCGCGCTATCAATAGAAGGCAGGCGCACTTCGTACCTGCTGTGCCGATCGAGGAATCTGTTCAAGACGACTATCTCGTTTGTCTAGAAGACGGCCTACGCTTCAAAATGCTCAAGCGGCATCTCAAGGAGGCTTACGATATGTCACCTGACGAATATCGCAATAAGTGGGGCTTACCATATGATTATCCAATGGCCGCGCCATCCTACTCGAGAGCCAAGAGCTCGATCGCGCGCAAGCTCAAGCTTGGTCGCTATCCAAGACGCTGATCGCCACTCCACGTCCTGAAGAACAGGCCATCGATCACAATTGATCGGTGGCTCTTGCCATTTCGGGTCGGTCTGGTCGCGCTGGAACATGGCCAAGTCAACCCCCTCACTAAATTCTCTTAGTGAGTTAAGAGAATTCGCAGAGTTTGGAGTTCAGTGGACTGATAGGTTCACATTTTACCAGAATGCACTTTCAAACGTAGCATTCATTCGAATCGTTAACGATTCCGAAACCTGTAGATCCTAACTCGTATAGTATAAGCGTCAGGAGTTCTCATGGGTAAGCATTTCATCGCCCTTCGTGTTCGGCCACTGAAGAAATGGGCAGATGTAGCCGCTGCAACAGAACACGGACAACGCATCCGAAACGTCGCACATGTCGACCTGACGCGAAGTGATTTGAACGCTCACTGGACATACGATCCGGCTACTGGTGGTTTGGCCCCTGTAGACGCTCCCGCTGACATTGTTGCCTGTCTGCGCAAGCGAGCAAATCAGATCGGCGCCCGCTGGCACAAGACCGCAATCGTAGCCACGGAAATCATGTTTATCGCTTCCCCTGGGTTCTTCTTGAACGAAGGCGGCACCACGGATCCTGCCCGCGCGCGACGTTGGGCGGAGGCGTGCATGGGGGCCTGGGAAGGGTTGTTCCCCGGACAGTCCATTGCTGCCCGTCTAGACCTCGATGAGACCACGCCGCACTTATCGGTCTTCTTCCTGCCGCTCCATGAGCGGCACTACCGCAGTGCCACGCGTGCCCTCAAGGAACCCAAGGCAACATCCTTGAAGGTTAGCCACAACAAGACCTTCGGGGAAGCCAAGGGACCGGAGATCTTGTCAATGCTGCAAAGCTGGATCGCCGATGAGATGCAAATTGCGGGCTTTGACCTTCATCGCGGCCTTCGCGTTGATGAGACAGGAGCGACGAACAAGACACCGGCCGCTGGCCGTCGCGCGCTCGAAGCCGCGAGGCAACTTGCGGCTGAGATCGAAGAGCTGGCCCGCCAAGAAGCGGAGAGCAGCAGAGCTTCCGCTGAACAGGAAATCGGCCAGCGGCTCTTTAAAGTCCGTGATCAAGTTGACGCCGCGCGTGGCAAGATCGTCTCGGCCCGTGACCGAAATCTCGAGCAGGCCGAGGCGATCAAAGAAGCCTGGGCGGAGATCGAAGAGGAGCGCGCTGAGCTTCGACAAGCAAGCGATGACCTCCTGAAGCGGATTCAAGTGCTCGATAAGGTCATGCATCAGATCGCACGGGAGCTTGAGGTCGAGGTCACCGGCTCGTTCTGGAAGCGCCTGAGGGCCATCAGCGACGCCATCGAAGACCGTCGCAGCGGCGGTGGCCCGGCCTATCGACCGGGCTAAGTCAAATGGGCGCTCGGCTAGAACGCCAGGTAGCTCACGGTGCTGGCTGCTTTTCTGTTCCCGAGACCGACCCCCTCAAGCTCGCGAAGGAGTTCTTCTCCCGCCAGCTCACGACGTTCCAGCAAGATCTCAGTGAGGGCCAGGGCTGCCTTCCGGTGCGCCTCGATGACCGCCGCGGCTCTCTGCTCGGCATCCCGCAAGCGCTGTTCGACAGCAGGCTTTATGGCTGACGGAATACCCAATGAGAACACGGTGGCACTTGGCTGCCAGATTGGCACGCTGTCACCAAAGCCCCACTCAGCTTCCATCCGAAAGGCCTGTAAAGTCGCCTTCGCGATATCACTGTCCGGACCATGACCCGCA
>Ga0075154_10002282_pt1 | contig 12659 bp, 12 predicted proteins | sample JI71714BDNA_FD_70965 | JGI IMG/M metagenome (GOLD analysis project Ga0075154, IMG submission 70965) | Wastewater effluent complex algal communities from Wisconsin, to seasonally profile nutrient transformation and Carbon sequestration -... | ecosystem: Engineered > WWTP > Effluent > Algae... | reverse complement strand
AGTCGAACGAGGAGGGGTCCCTTGCCGTTCCTGCCGTTCTGCGCAAGTTTGGCGCGGATCAGCAGGAAGGCCGCAGGATGACCCATTTCAACCAACCTCTCGGCGGCAACGAGATGCCGCGCTTTGGCGGGCCGGCGACGATGATGCGGCTTCCTGCGGCAACGTCTCCGAAAGGGCTGGACGTGGGCTTCATCGGCATCCCGATGGACCACGGGACCAGCAATCGCCCCGGAACCCGCCTTGGCCCCCGGCAGATCCGCGATGAATCCCGGATGATCCGGCCCTACAACATGGCGACGGGGGCGGCGCCCTTCGAGCATCTGCAGGTCGCGGACCTTGGGGATGTGGCGATCAACACCTTTGATCTGAAAAAGACCGTGGACATCATCACCGCGCATTACCGCGAGGTGCTGGCCGAAGGGGTGATCCCCCTGACGCTGGGGGGCGACCACACGCTGACCTGGCCGATCCTGCGCGCGATCAAGGAGCGTCACGGCCCGGTCGCGCTGATCCATGTCGATGCGCATGCCGACATCAACGACACCATGTTCGGCGAAAAGGTCGCCCACGGCTGCCCCTTCCGCCGCGCCTGGGAGGATGGCTGCCTGATCAACGACAAGGTGTTCCAGATTGGCCTGCGCGCCACGGGTTATGCGGCGGATGATTTCAACTGGGGCCGCGACAAGGGCTGGACCGTGGTGCAGGCCGAGGAGTGCTGGCACAAGTCGCTGACGCCCTTGATGAAGATCGTGCGGGAGAAGATCGGCGATGCGCCGGTCTATCTGACCTATGACATCGACAGCCTGGATTCGGCCTTTGCGCCCGGCACCGGCACGGTGGAACCCGGCGGGCTGTCGACCTGGCAGGGGCTGGAGATCATCCGGGGCTGCGCGGGCCTGAACCTGGTGGGTGGCGATCTGGTCGAGGTCTCGCCCCCGTACGACCCGTCGGGGAACACCGCGCTGATCGCGGCGAATTTCCTCTATGAGATGCTCTGCGTCCTGCCCGGCGTGCCGCAGAGCCCGTCGCGGTTTTCCGGGCTGACGTTCTAGCTCGCCAGAGAGATCACTCGGTTGGGGCCGCGCTTTCCACGGTGCAGCGTTTCACGCCATCCTTGCCGGTCGTGCAGCCGACCTTGGCGGATTTTTCTGCCGGGGCATCGGCTGCGGCCTCATCGGATGCGCCGCCGCCAAACAGTCCGCTGAGGAAACCACCGCCGCTGGCCGCGTCTTCAGCGGGCGTCTCCGTTGCCTGTGCGGCTTCGGCTTTTGCCAGCTCGGCGGCGGCTTTCGTCGCCTCTTCCGCTTCGCGTGCGGCGACGTCGGCAAGGTAGGCGTCCCGCTCGACCTCGTCGAGTGCAGAGGCCAGAACGATCACCGGCACTTCGCCCCGACCCTCGACCTTGTCGATGACGCCGGCGTTCATCGCCTTGACATGCAGGGTTTCCAGAAAGGGCACCAGGTCTTCGTCCGACATGCGCTTGGGCGCCAGAATCCGAAGATGGATCTGCGCGCCGACATCAGCAAAGAACATCCGGCCGCGGAATCCTTCGGGCAAAAGGTCTTCGGTCACGTCCAGGCCCCGGACGGTGGCGAATTCCGTGCCCCGGAATTCGGCAGTCTTCATCTGCAGCTCCATCCGCTGCTGCATCGCCATGAAGCTGGTGAAGATGATGTTGGGGTAGCGGACCGCCTTGATGATCAGCTTGCGGTCGCCCTTTTCGTAGGTCAGGGCCGCAACCTCGGTGCCGTTGTCGGCATCGTGTTCGGCCATCCGGCGCAGGCTGGCCAACGCGTCGGGGTCGGCATTCTTTTCGCTTTTCGGCAGGAAGCCGTCGATGTCGCCGGGTTCGACCGGGCGGGTTTTCCATCCTTCGGGTGGCTTCGGCAGCATGTCGGCAAGCCGGGTCGGCAGGCCATTGGCGGCAGATGCCCCGCCCAGTCCGGCCAGGCGACCGGAGAGACCGCTGAGGTATTCTGAAAAGGTCAGCCCTTCGGCATCTTCACGCCCGGCCCAGCGGGCGGACATCTTGTAGTCCACAAACATGTAGCCCCCGGCAGTGAGGGTGAACATGACGAGAAAGCCGAACAGTCGAAACACGGGTCAGTCCTTGGATGGGTCTGGCAGCGGTGATACCGGCCAATTTTGGCAAGCTTCGGGCAAAGTGCAGGATTCCGCTCAATTTTGTCGACGGAATGAGGCCAGTGCAAAGAGCCCGGCAGCGACGACGATGATCGAGGGGCCGGTGGGTGTGTCTTGCCACAGCGAGAGGCCGAGCCCGCCCAGGCCGGACAGCGCCCCGATCGCGATGGCCAGGGCCGCCATGACCTCGGGCGTGCGGGCGAAGCTGCGGGCGGTGGCGGCGGGGATGATCAGCATGGCGGCGATCAGAAGGGCCCCGACGATCTTGAGCGCAACGGCGACGACGAGCGCCAGGGCGATGGTCAGAACCAGGCGCTCGCGGTCGGGCCGGATGCCGGCCGCGTGGGCGAGATCTTCACTGAGGGTTGCGGTCAGGAGCGCCTGCCAGCGCCAGACCAGGAGGGCAAGGACGGACAGGGAGCCCGACCAGACCAGCGCAAGTTCGGCTCGCGAGACGGCGAGGATGTCGCCGAATAGGTAGCTCGACAGGTCGGTGCGGACGGTCGGGAAGAAGCTGACTGCGACCAGACCGAAGGCCAGGGCGGAATGGGCGAGGACGCCGAGAGTGGTGTCCATCGCCCAGCCCCGGGCCGACAGTCCGGCCACGGTGACGGCCATGGCAAGGGCGACGGTCAGCGTGCCCAGCCCGATGGGCAGGTCGGTCGCCAGCGCGAGCGCCACGCCAAGAACAGCCGCATGGGCGGTGGCATCGCCGAAATAGGCCATGCGGCGCCAGACGACGAAGGCGCCCAGCGGGCCGGTGGCGAGTGAAAGGCCAACGGCCGCAAGGCCCGCCCGGACAAGGAAATCGTCAAGCATGGTCGTGCTCGTGCTTCTGGTCGGGCGCGTGATGATGGTCGTGGTGGTGATGCGGGTGGCCATCTGCATGCGCGTGATCATGTTCGTGCCGGTAGAGCGCCAGCGCACCCTGTGTGCCAAGCCCGAAGAGCGCGCGATATTCCGGGGCGTTCGAGACGACGCGCGGAGTGCCCTCGCAACAGATATGGCCGTTGAGGCAGATGACCCGATCCGAGGCCGCCATGACGACATGGAGGTCATGACTGATCATCAGGACAGCGGCCCTGGTTTCCGCCCGGACTTCCTCGATCAGACGGTAGAAGGCGGCCTCTCCCGGCTGGTCGAGACCCGACGTCGGCTCGTCCAGCATCAGAAGCTGCGGCTTGCCCAGCAGGGCGCGGGCCAGAAGGACGCGCTGCTGCTGGCCGCCGGACAGCGTGGTCATCTGTTCGGCGCCCTGTCCTGCCATTCCGACGCGGTCCAGAGCCTCTACCGCTGCGGCATCGCTGACGCGGGTTGGCAGCGACAGGAAGCGGCGGACGGTGATTGGCATCGTCCGGTCGACGGTCAGCTTCTGTGGGACATAGCCGATCCGTAGCCCCTGCATCCGCGTCACCTGACCCTCGGCAACGGGCACGATGCCCAGAAGCGCGCGCAGGAGAGTGGACTTGCCCGAGCCGTTGGGGCCGAGGATGGTCACGATCTCGGCCGGCTGCACCGACAGGTTGATGTCATGCAGGACTTCGACGTCGCCGAAGCGGACGCAGATGTGGTCGGCGGTGATCAGGTTCATGCGTGTGCGTCCCGGCAGGCGGGGCAAAGGCCAAGCGCCTCGATGGTGGAGCGTTCGATCTGGAAGCCCGCGCGGGCGGCTTCTGTGTCAAGCGATTGGCGGGCGGCGGTGGCTTCAGCCTCGGCGACCATGTGGCAGGAGCGGCAGATCAGGAAGGCCGGGGCGTGATCCTCGCCCGGATGGACGCAGGCGGTGAAGGCGTTCAGCCGTTGGATGCGGTGGGCAAGGCCTTGATCGACAAGGAACTCCAGCGCGCGATAGGCGACGGGGGGCTGGTTGCCGAAACCGTCCAGCGCCAGTCGGGCCAGCACATCATAGGCGCCAAGCGCCTTGTGTTCTTCCAGCAGGATTTCCAGCACGCGGCGGCGGACCGGGGTGAGCCGCGCCCCGGTGGCCCTGGTCAGCGCTTCGGCCCGTTCCAGCGCGTCATGTGCGCAATGGGCGTGGTCATGCGCGGCGAACGCGAGGTCGGGTGCCGCGCAACCGGGGCAGTCTGTGGACTCGTGCATGGCGGGCACCAGGGGGTTGACGTGTTATGATATTACATACATAGCTCAGGTCGAAACAGAAAGGCCCGACTGATGCGTTATATCATTACTTTTGCGCTGACCGCCACCCCCGCCCTTGCGGACGTGCCTCGCGTGGTGACGGACATTCCGCCGGTGCATGCGCTGGTGGCCGAAGTCATGGGCGACCTTGGCGAGCCGGTGCTGCTGCTGGCGAAGGGTGCGGATGAGCATGACTTCCAGTTGAAGCCAAGCCAGGCGGGGGCGGTCGCAGACGCCGACCTTGTGGTCTGGATCGGGCCGGAGCTGACGCCCTGGCTGGACAACGCACTGGAAGCGCGGTCAGAGGGCGCGGCAACACTGGCGCTGCTGAGGGCCGAGGGTACAGTCTTGCAGGACTACGCCGACGCCCACGATGCAGAAGCGCATGACGAAGCCGGGCATGACCATGGGCCCGACGATCCGCATGCCTGGCTTGACCCGGGCAATGCGCGGGCGTGGCTGGGGGTGATCGCCGGGGAGCTGGGCCGGTTGGACCAGGAGAACGCGGCGGTCTACCAGGCGAACGCCGCGGCGGCAGGCGAACGGATCGCGGCTCTGGACCGCGAGGTCGCAGAGATCCTGCGGCCGGTCCAGGGTAAGCCGATTGTCAGCTTTCACGCCGCTTTCGGCTACTTCGGCCACCACTACGGGCTGGATTTTGTGGGCAGTATCGCACTGGGAGATGCGGCGGTTCCGGGTGCCGCGCGACTGGCGGAACTGCGGGACAGGATCGAGGCGGGGGGCGTGGTCTGCCTCTTTCCGGAGGCGCAGCACGACCCGGCCCTGATCGAGCAGATGGCCGAGGGCACCGGGGCGAAGATCGGCGGGGCGCTGGACCCGGTGGGCTCGTCACTGGAGCCTGGACCGGGAGCCTACGCGGCACTTCTGACGGGACTGGCGCAGACGATTGCGGACTGTGCGGGCGGCTGAGGGAGAGCGGGGGCAAGCCCCGACCTATGCCAGCTTCAGCAGCCGGTCGCAGTCGACATGGGCGGCAAGGTGGTCGGCCAGGGCGTCCAGGGTTTCCTCGACGGTCCGGTCATAGCTTTGGCTGCCCGTCGTGGCCCCAAGGTTGGCAAGGAAGGCGCGGCGGAAGTCATCTTCGGTGAACATGCCGTGAAGATAGCTGCCCATCACCCGGCCATCAGCCCGGACGGCGCCTTCGGGCTGGCCGTTCATGGTGAACAACGGCCGGCTGCGATCAGGGCCTTCGGTCCGGCCGAGGTGGATTTCGTAACCCCTGACCCGGGTGTTGGAGGCGGGGTGGAGGGCGGTCGTCTCGGTGATCCGTTTGTCAGGGGTCATGGTGGTGGTGAGGTCGAGAAGGCCAAGGCCGGGCACCGATCCAGGCTTGCCCTCGATGCCCTCGGGGTCGGCAATCGCGGTCCCGAGCATCTGGTAGCCGCCGCAGAGACCCAGGACTCGAGCGCCCCTCCGCAAGGCGGCTGACAGGTCGATGTCCCAGCCTTGCGCGCGGAAGTGGGCGAGGTCGGCGATGGTGGCCTTGGAACCGGGCAGGATGATCAGGTCGGCCTCGACGGGCAAGGGCTGGCCCGGTTTGATGATCCGGAGGGTTACGCCCGGCTCCTGGGCGAGCGGGTCGAGGTCGTCGAAGTTGGCGATGCGGTTCAGGTGCGGGACGGCGATGAGGAAACTGCCTGACCCACGGGTGCCACCCAGGTCGGCGGCGTCTTCGGCGGGAAGGCGGTGGGCGTTCGGGAACCAGGGGATCACGCCAAGGCCTGGCCAGCCGGTGCGCTGTTCGATCAGGCGGTGGCCGTCATCGAAAAGGCGGGGGTCGCCACGGAACTTGTTGATCAGGAAGCCCTTGATCATCGCGGCATCCTGGGGATCGAGGACAGTCTGCGTCCCGACCAGCTGCGCGATCACGCCGCCGCGGTCGATGTCTCCGGTCAGGATCACGGGCACGTCGGCGGCGCGGGCGAAGCCCATGTTCGCGATGTCGCCCGCGCGCAGGTTCACCTCGGCCGGGCTGCCTGCGCCTTCGACGATGACAAGGTCGGCTTGCGCCTGGAGGCGGTGGAAGCTGTCGAGGACCGGGGCCATCAGCTGGGGTTTGAGGGCGGCGTAGTCCCTGGCGCGGACGGTGGTCAGGCGCTTGCCCTGCACGATGACCTGCGCGCCGGTCTCGGATTCAGGCTTCAGGAGGACCGGGTTCATGTCCACGTGAGGCAGGACGTCACAAGCGCGGGCTTGCAGCGCCTGGGCGCGACCGATCTCGCCGCCGGTGGCTACGGCGGCGTTGTTCGACATGTTCTGCGGCTTGAAGGGGCGGACGGCGAGCCCCTGGCGGGTGAAATGGCGGCAGAGGCCAGCGACCAGCATCGACTTGCCGACATTCGACCCGGCACCCTGGATCATGATCCGCCTGGTCATGGTTTGCGCGCCATGAGCCAGAGGAAGAAGACCCCGCCGACAAGGCCGGTGACGACGCCGATCGGCATGTCCTCCGGCGCCATGACGACGCGGGCCACGGTGTCGGCGGCGGTGAGGAAGATGGCGCCGGTCAAGGCGGAGAGAGGCAGGACGCGGGCGTTGTCGCCCCCCACGGCAAAGCGGACCAGATGGGGCATCATCAGTCCGACGAAGCCGATGATGCCCGAGAAGGCCACCATGACGCCGGTGATCAGCGCACCTGCCACGAAGACCGACAGCCGGAAGCGGGCGACGGGAACGCCGAGTGAGGCGGCCGTCTCGTCGCCGAGGGACATGGCGTTGAGGGCGGCGCTGTGCATCCAGAGCCAGAGGCCGGCCGGCAGGAGAACGGCGAGGGGATAGAGAAGGTGGCTCCACTGGGCCAGGCCAAGACCGCCAAGCATCCAGAAGACCACCGTATGGGTGGCTTTCGGATCGCCCAGGAAGATCAGCACATTGGCCCCGGCCATGATGATGAAGCTGACGGCGACGCCCGCAAGGACCAGGCGGTCGGCCGAAGTGGCCCCGGTCACGCGGGCGATGGCAAGGACGAGGAGGGTCGCGGCGAGGGAACCCCCGAAGGCCATGAGGGGCACGGTGAGGAGGCCGAGGAAAAGCCCGGTGTGGAGAAGGGCCGCGATGGCCCCGAAGGCGCCACCCGAGGAGATGCCGAGGAGGTGGGGATCGGCGAGGGGATTTCGGGTGACAGACTGGAGAGCGGCCCCGGTGATCCCGAGGCCCGCGCCGACGAGTGCAGCCAGAAGGGCACGAGGGAAGCGGATGTCCCAGACGATGGATTCGCGCCCCGGGGTCCAGTCCGGAGTGACGAGGCCGGGTGTCAGGTGGTGGGCGAGGATGCTCCAGACGGTGGAGAGGGGAACCGGAACCGCACCGATGGAGACGGCAAGGAGGATGGCAAGGAACAGCGCGCCGCAGCCGCCAAGCGCTATCCCGGCCCGGCGCGTCAGGCGCAGGGCCGGGGAGGCGGGCGTGGCGAGTGGCGTTTCGGTCATGTCGGCTGCCTTGCGGGCCGCTCATCGTTGCCTTGCAGGCACTCTTCGCTGACCCTTAGGTCCAGGCGCAAGCGAAGAGCGGCGAAGCCGTGCGATGAGCGGCAGTTCGGCATCAGTTTCCCCAGAAGCCCGCGACCAGCTTTTCCACCGCGCGGATGTTGCGGGGGCCGGGAGTGGCTTCGACGTATTCAAGCACCACATAGCGGTCATTCTTTACCGCGTCGATGTTGGCGAAGGCAGGGTTGGCTTCCAGAAAGGCGATCTTCTGCTCGGCGGTCACATCGCCGTAGTTGACGATCACGATGACCTGCGGGTTGCGTTCCACCACCGGCTCCCAGGCGACGGTGGCCCAGCTCTTGTCGAGATCGTCCATGATGTTCCGGCCGCCCGCCGACTCGATAAGCGCGGTGGGGATCGCGTAGGCGCCAGCGGTGAAGGGGGTTTCCTCGCCCGAGTCATAGACGAAGACGCGGAGGGGGGTGGTCCGGTCCACTTTCGCGGTGATCTCGGCGAGCCGTGCCTCATAGCCGGCGACAAGCGCCTTCGCGCGATCCTCGACCCCAAAGATGCTGCCGAGGTTCAGGAGGTCGGCATACATGTCCTGCATCGAGGATTTGGCCTTGGGGCCGACGAAGATGCAGCTTTCGGTCAGCTCGTAGGTCTTGATGCCCAATGGTTCCAGCGTCTCGGGTGTGACCTCGCCACCGACCTTCATGCCGTAGTTCCAGCCTGCAAAGAAGAAATCGGGCTCGGCGCCCAGCAGGACCTCTCGGGTCGGGTACTGGGCGGAGAGTTCGGGAAGTTCGGCGATGCCTTCGCGCAGTTCGGGGTCCAGCGTCTTCCAGCCGGAGACTCCGGTGTAGCCGACCATGCGGTCATGCAGGCCAAGCGCCAGCATCATCTCGATCAGGTTCACGTCATTGGCGATGGCGCGCGCGGGGGCGGCGTCGAAGGTGACATCGCGGTTGCAGCTTTTCACCGTGACCGGGAAGGCAAGCGCGGGGCTGGAGAGGAGGAGGAAGGCGAAAAGGGAGATCTTCATGTCAGTGGTCCAGTTGAAAGGAAAAACGGAGAGTCGCGCCGCTGCGGTCGATGCGCGGGATGACGTGGAAGGCCTGGGCGATGGTCGCCTCGGTCAGAGCTTCGCCGGGAGGGGCGTCGGCGATGACCCGGCCCTGGTCGAGAACCAGAACCCGGTCGGCGAAGTCTGCGGCCAGCGTCAGGTCGTGAAGGGTGCAGACCACGGCCAGGCCGAGGCCGCGCAAGAGCCGGAGGAGTTCAAGCTGATGACGGATGTCGAGGTGATTGGTGGGCTCGTCAAGGACGAGGACACGGGGCTCCTGCGCCAGGGCGCGGGCGACCATGACGCGCTGACGTTCGCCACCGGACAGCGTGCCGAACTGGCGGTCGGAGAGATGCACGAGGTCCATGCGGAGGAGTGCGGCGTCGATGATCGCCTGGTCGCGGAGGCCGGGCCCCATGCCGCGCCGGTGCGGCAGGCGGCCCAAGGAGACGATGTCGCGCGTTGTCAGGGCGAAGTCGGTGGGTTGTTCCTGAAGGACGGCGGCGACAATGCAGGCAGCCTCGCGCGCGGGGCGGAGCCAGAGATCGCGGCCTTCGAGGGTGACGGTGCCGGAGAGGGGCGCCTGATGCCGGTAGAGAAGGCGGAGGAGCGAGGATTTCCCCGCGCCGTTCGCGCCGCAGATCGCCAGAACCTCGCCCTCGGCAAGCGAGAAGGAGATGTCGTGCAGGATCGCCGGCGCGCGCCTTGGCCCCCAGGTGACGTTGCGCAGTTCAAGGACCGTCACTGGATCACCCCTTCGCGGGTGACGATGATGGCGGCCGGCACCCGGGTCGGCGTGGCGGCGCTGGCGCGCGCGGGCTGGGCGTGTCCGCTGATCCAGCCATCATCCGGCGCGGCATGGCTGCGGGCGTAGACGATCAGATCGTCGAGCGGCTGGTCGGGGTCGATGTCGCCGAAGAACCAGGTCGCTTTGGCCGTCGCGCGCCAGCCGACGACGCAGGGCTTGCCATGGGCGGGCAGGCAGCCGGCAAGGCAGGCGGTGCCGGACACTTCGAAATCCTCGGCCAGCCCGGCGGCCTGAACCGCCGCGCGAAGCTTCTTCAGAAGCTCGAAGCCCGGCTTGCAGGCCTGATCCTTGTGCTTGCAGGCCTTGCAGACAAGAATCTGGTGTGGCGCGGATTGCGCCACGGAACAGGTGTGGGCGCGAGGCCCCTTGGGAAGCTCAGCCATCGAAATCTCCATCCCGAGGCACCCCGCCCGGGTTCGGTCGTCACTTCGATGGCAGGTCTCCTGACTTCGCGGGTCGTCGCGCTCCCCCACCTTCCCGGCTTTCGCCAGTGGCAACGGGGGGCGCTCGCCGCTTACAGTTGCGGGGGCAGTCGGGGATTTGGCGGCTGATGCCTACACCTCACCCCGTTCCCTTTTCACCCGGCCGCGCGTGGTTTGGCCGGGAACCATCCTCTCTTGTGTGCGCTGGAATGTGGGCGCAGGCAAGACGGAAAGCGACGCACAACACGCCTCTTGCGGCGACGTCCAGAATGCCGATTGTGGGTTGACCAATTGGCGCTTCGGGCGTTTGTTAACGATAACATATCGACAGACAGGGAGGGCTGGACAGTCATGCAGAAGCCAGAGATCGGATTGGTGGGTCTGGGCACGATGGGCGGAGCGCTGGCGCTGAACATCGCAGAGAAGGGGTTCCCGATCGCGGTCTGGAACCGGACGGCAGCGGTGACGGCGGAGTTCAAGTCCGGCGCGGGCGAGTTGGCGGCCCGGATCGTGCCGACGGAGACATTGGAAGGGCTGGTGGCGGCGATGGCCTCGCCCCGGTCGATCATCCTGATGGTCCCGGCGGGCAAGGCCGTGGATGACATGTTGGCGGCGCTGACCCCGTTCCTTGCGGCGGATGATCTGGTGATCGATGCCGGGAACGCGAATTTCCACGACACCAACCGCCGTGCGGCGGCTGGCTTGCCGTTCCGCTTCATGGGGATCGGGGTGTCGGGCGGCGAGGAGGGTGCGCGGCACGGGCCTGCAATCATGGCAGGTGGCCGGGTCGAGGATTGGACGCGGATTGCCCCGGTCCTGACCGCGATTGCGGCGAAGGCCGAGGATGGCACGCCCTGCGCCGACCACATGGGCGAGACTGGCGCGGGGCATTTCGTCAAGGCTGTCCACAACGGGATCGAATATGCCGACATGCAGATGATCGCCGAAGTCTACGGCGTGATGCGCGACGGTCTGGGGATGGCCGCGGCAGAGATCGCCCCGGTCTTCGCGCGCTAGAACGAAGGTGTGCTGCGGTCCTACCTGATCGAGATCTCGGCAGCTGTCGCGGGGGCGGCCGACCCGGTCAAGGGCGGGCCGCTTCTGGACATGATCATCGATGCGGCGGGGCAGAAGGGAACCGGGCGCTGGACGGCGATCGAAGCGCAGAACCTGGCCGCGCCGATCCCGGTGATCGAAGCGGCGGTGATGGCGCGCAACGTTTCCTCTCGCCGCGGCGAGCGTGCGGCGGGCGAGGCGCTGTATGGCGCGGCTCCGACCCGGGCCAAGGTATCGCTGGACGATCTGGAGCAGGCGATGATTGCCGGGAAGATCCTGTGCTATGCCCAAGGGTTCGCCATGATGACGGCAGCGGCAGGAGAGTTCGGCTGGGCACTGGACATGCCACGGGTGGCGCGGGTCTGGCGTGCGGGCTGCATCATCCGGTCGGCGATGCTGAACGACATGGCACTGGCTTTGGCGGAAGATCCGGGCCGGAACTTGATGCTTGCGCCGTACTTCGCCGATCATCTGCGGCACACGGTTCCCGCCTTGCGCCGGGTGGTGGCGGCGGGCGCGTTGCACGGGTTGGGGCTGCCGGCCTTGTCGGCAGGACTGGCGTGGTTCGACCTGATGCGCACGGCGCGCGGGACGGCGAACATGATCCAGGGCCAGCGTGATTTCTTCGGGCTGCACGGGTTTCAGCGGCTTGACGGGCTGGATCACCCGCACGGGCCCTGGGCAAGGGGCTGAGGCTGCGCCGCATGGCGGAGCCAAGTCGAGGACGTCGTTGCGCCTTGCGTCCGGGGGCCGGAAGCCGCTGCCGCCAGAGACCCCGGGGCATCCTCGCATCGGGTGGGACATAGGTTCTGCCGGGCCGAGGGGCCGAATTCGGGCGCGCAGGGGCCGCCGCAAGACCTTGGCCGGCAAGTCGTGCAGGGATCTGGAGCCTTCCCGGCACTCCGGGAAGCCTGGCGCGACGCGGTCGGATATTTCGGCGGCCTTGCGGCCCGAGTCACGGGTGGGTCGGGAGAGCCGGGAGCCGGTCCTTGCGTCCCCGGTGGCGTGGCCAGGCCCGTTCTCCGGCACCATGCTTGTTGGCGACCATGGCTTGCCTGTTGTGCGGCGGGCGGGGTTGCGGGTAGCGTCGGGGAAAATGGGGAGGCGACGATGCGGAACTTGCTGACAGTGGTGCTGGTCGTGGTGGCCGCGATCATGGGATTCTACGGCTATCAGGCCAGCCAGAAGGGGAATGCAGCCGTGTCCGAGCTTGCAGCCAAGGCCGAGTCCGTGGCGGCGCTGGAGGCCGAAAAGGCCAAGTTGGCCGATGAACTGACGGCCCTGAAGGCAGAGGGCGAGGCTGCAGCCAAGGCAGCCGGCGATGCGGCGGCTGCGGTCGAGGCCGAGGCTGCGGGGCTTCTGGAGAAGGTCACGGCCCTTGAGGCAGAGAAGTCCCAGCAGGCCGAGGCCGCAATGGCCGAGAAGGTGGCCCTGACCGATCAGGTCGCCGCAATCGAGGCGCAGCGCGTGGCCCTTGCCGATCAGGTCGCAGGACTGGAAGCGGAAAAGGCGGCGCTGGCTGATCAGGTCGCAGCCTTGCAAGCCAAGATCGACGAATTGAGCGCCGCAGCCCCGGCCCC
>Ga0075154_10002279_pt1 | contig 12665 bp, 9 predicted proteins | sample JI71714BDNA_FD_70965 | JGI IMG/M metagenome (GOLD analysis project Ga0075154, IMG submission 70965) | Wastewater effluent complex algal communities from Wisconsin, to seasonally profile nutrient transformation and Carbon sequestration -... | ecosystem: Engineered > WWTP > Effluent > Algae... | reverse complement strand
CCGCCCCGACCATCATCCACGCCGGCCGCCCCTGCCCCATTGCTGCCAGCACATTGGCCAGATCGGTGGCCAGATGGCTTTTGCCGAACGCCGCCGCCACTGGCAGCATCGCGCCCAGCAGCACGATCACCGGCCAATCAATGGCGCGATAGGCATCGCGGGCCAGCCGGCCGGTAAGGGCCAGGGCAATCACGCCGAGGAGCAGCGCCACCGCCAGTGCCAACACGCCGGCCGCCGCCGCGCCAATCGCCCCCAGCAGCACCAGCAGCGGCAGCAGATCGCGCGCGCCCAGGCCCAGCCGCAGTGGCCGCTGCGCCAGAGGCAACAGGCCCAATCGTTCGGCCACCGCCGGCCGCTGATCGGCGGCCAGTTGCAGCAGCAGCACATCGCCGGCCTGCGGGCGCTGCGACGCCAGGCCATCGGCAATGGCCTTGCCGCGCCGGCTGAGCGCCACCAGCGCCGCCCCCTGTTCGGCCAGCAGCCGGCCGGCCTCGGCATTGCCGGCCAGCGGCGAATCATCGATCACCACATATTCGGCCAGCGCGCCTTCCAGCAGATCATCTTCGGCATCGCTGGCGATTTCCAGGCCCCAGCGCGTCAGCGCCTGTTCCACCATCTGGGCGCGGCCTTCCACCTGCACGATGTCGCCCGGCAGCAGGCGGCGGCTGGGGCGCGGCGCCGTGACCAGCATGCCGCCGCGATCGATGGCGTGCACCTGCAAGCCCTCGCCGCCGGTCGCAGTGGCCAGGCGTTCGATGGTGAGATCGGCCGAAACGCCCGCCGGCACCCGCAGTTCAAACAGATAATCCGCCACGCGGAATTGCAGCGGCTGTTCATCCCGGTCGGGCCGCACCGGCAGCAAGCGGACCAGCAGGATGGTCATGATGATGCCCACGGCGGCCAGCGGCAGGCCGACCCGGGCGAAATCGAACATGGCAAAGCCGGTGCCGCTGATATCGGCGCGCAGATCGGCGAGCAGGATGTTGGGCGGCGTGCCGATCATCGTCACCAGCCCGCCCAGCAGCGAGGCAAAGGCCATCGGCATCAGCACCCGGCTGGGCGACACCTGCGCGGCCCGGCAACTGCCCAGCGCCGCCGGCAACAGCAGCGCCAGCGCGCCGACATTGTTCATCACGCTGGATGCCGCGCCGCACAGCAGGGCATAGGTGGCGGCAATGGCGGTTTCGCGGCCCAGCACCGGTTGCAACGGCCGCAGCAGCCGTTCCAGCATGCCAGATCGCGACACGGCGGCGCTGATCAGCATGATGCAGGCCACCGTGATCACCACCGGATCGCTGAACCCGGCAAAGGCCTCGCTGGCCGGCACCAGCCCCAGCAACACGCAGGCCGCCAGCATCAGCAGGGCGACCAGATCATGGCGGATACGGTTGGTGGCAAAGCCGATCAGGCCGGCAGCGAACACCAGGATGACTATCAGGCCGTCAGACATTGGCCCAGTTAGGCGCGAAACCCAGGCCGTGGCCACCCAGGCTGGCGCGGCAACGGGTTCAACCGGTCAATCGCCGCGATGGCAGATGTGCAGCCGTTCAAACGGATCAAGCTGCCAGGCCGTGGCGGTTTCGGCATCATCGGCAAAGGCGTCATAGCGTTCGACGGCAAAACCGGCCGCTTGCAGCACCTTGAAATAATCATCGGCGTTGAACAGGCGGACATGATCATCCTGGCCGGTGCGGGCAATACGCTCCGCCGGGCTGCTGCCCATGCCCAGTTCGATGCTGGCGGGCAGGTTGAGCGCCAGCGGCACTTGCAGCAGCGCCATGCCGCCCGGCGCCAGCACGCGCCGGATTTCCGACAGCGCCAGCGCCACATCGGGCACATGTTCCAGCACATGGTTGCAGATCAACAGATCCACGCTGGCATCGGCGATGGCCAAGGCCGAAAGATCACCCTTGCGCACGCCAGACAGGTGGCGATAGCGGCTGGGTTCGAAATCATAGGGCACATAGGTGGCCGGAAACGCCGCAAGCAATTGTTCGGAAAGCCCCTTTTCCGGAGCGAAGTGCGCGATGCGCGTGCCCGGCGCCGGCCGCAGCCCGCTGCCCTTGCGGTTCAGCCAGAACCATTGCAGCCGTTCCCGCGCCGAACTGTGGCAGATCGGGCAGCGATCGGCCCGCCGCATCAGGCCGCCCACCACCTGCAATTGTTCCAGCACGGCAAAGCCATAGCCGCTGTCCTGCAGGGCGCGCGTTCCGGAACCGCAGACCGGGCACCGATCCGGGCCGAAATGCAGCAGCTTTCGTCCCGCGCGGATCAGCGGATAGGGGATCAGCCGGCCAACCTGTTGTTTCAATCCTGCCATGGTCGCTGCTCCAGTTTCTAGGCGGCCAGCGCCGATTTCACGGCAGCAATCGCTGCTGCCGCCTTGTCACCATCCGGGCCGCCGGCCTGGGCCATGTCGGGCCGGCCGCCGCCGCCCTGCCCGCCCAGCGCTGCCGCTGCCACGCGCACCAGATCAACCGCGGAACGCTTGCCGATCAGATCATCCGTCACGCCCACCGCCACGCTGGCGCGGCCATCATTCACCGCCACGATGACAACGATGCCGCTGCCCAGCGCCTGCTTGGCGTCATCAACCAGGCCACGCAGGGCCTTGGCTTCCAGTCCGTCCAGCACCTGGCCCTGGAAGGCGATGCCATTCACCATTTCCGGGCCGGCCTTGGCCCCGGCAGGGCCAGCCAAGGCCAGCGCCTTCTTCGCGTCGGCCAGTTCGCGTTCAAGCCGCTTGCGATCATCGACAAGCGTGGCGAGCCGGGCCGGCACTTCCTCGGGCCGGGCCTTGATGGCGGCGGCGGCTTCCAGCAGCAGCGCCTCACGCTCGTTCAGCCACTCGCGCGCGGCGATGCCGGTCTTGCCCTCGATCCGGCGGATGCCGCTGGCCACCGCGCTTTCGCCGGTGATCTTGAGCAGGCCGATGTCACCCAGCGCCTCGGCATGGGTGCCACCGCACAGTTCGACCGAATAAGTGTCGCCGCCATCGTCTGCCCCCATCGACAGCACGCGCACTTCCTCACCATATTTCTCGCCAAACAGCGCCATGGCGCCGGCTTCGATGGCGGCATCGGGCGTCATCAGCTTGGTCGAAACCGGGCGGTTGCCCAGGATCTGCGCGTTCACATCGGCTTCCACCTGCGCCAGTTCGGCCGGGGTCATCGCCTTTTGATGCGAGAAATCGAAGCGCAGATAATCCTCGCCAACATAACTGCCCTTCTGCGTCACATGCGTGCCGAGCCGGCGGCGCAGCGCGGCGTGCAGCAAGTGGGTGGCGCTGTGGGCGCGGCGGTGGGCACCGCGCTGCGGCGCATCCACATCCAGTTTCACCACATCGCCCACGCTGAGCGGTCCGGCCGTGAGGGTGACATCATGCAGATGCAGCTTGCCCAGCGCCTTGCGCGTATCGGCCACCCGCGCGCTGAAGCCATCGCCCCAGCTGATGCTGCCGCCGTCGCCGGCCTGGCCGCCGCTTTCGGCATAGAAGGGCGTCTGGTTGGTGATGACGACGATCTTGTCACCGGCATTGGCAGTAGTGATCTGCTTGCCGTCCTGCACCAGCGCCACAACCTTGGCTTCGCCGCTCAGACTGGAGTAGCCGGTGAATTCGGTGGCACCTTCGGCTTCGACAATGTCGAACCACACGGCGGCATCCTTGGCCTCGCCGGAACCGCTCCAGGCGGCGCGGGCCTGGCGCTTCTGTTCGGCCATGGCGGCATCGAAGCCGGGCCGGTCCACCGCGATGCCGCGGGCGCGCAGGGCATCCTCGGTCAGGTCATAGGGAAAGCCGAACGTGTCATAGAGTTTGAAGGCGACATCGCCGGGCAAGGTGCCGCCGGCGACAAGCTTGCCGCTGGCTTCATCGAGCAGGCCCAGCCCGCGCTCCAGCGTCTGGCGGAAGCGCGTTTCCTCCAGCTTCAGCGTTTCCTCGATCAGGGCCTGGGCGCGGCCAAGTTCGGGGAAGGCCTGGCCCATGGTCGCCATCAGCGCCGGGACCAGCTGGTGCATCAACGGCTCTTTCGCGCCCAGCAAATGGGCGTGGCGCATGGCGCGGCGCATGATGCGGCGCAGCACATAGCCGCGGCCTTCGTTGGCCGGCAGCACGCCATCGGCCACCAGGAAACCGGACGAGCGCAGATGATCGGCAATCACCCGGTGCGAAGCGCGGGCTTCGGCGGAGGTCGCCTTGCCCACCTTGTCCTCGCTGGCGGCGATCAGCGTCTTGAATGTATCGGTGTCATAATTGTCGTGCACGCCCTGCAGCACGGCGGCGATGCGCTCCAGCCCCATGCCGGTATCGATGCTGGGGCGCGGCAGATTCAGGCGGGTGGCCTTGTCCACCTGCTCATATTGCATGAACACGAGGTTCCAGATCTCGACAAAGCGGTCGCCATCCTCGTCCGGGCTTCCGGGCGGGCCGCCGAAGATATGATCGCCGTGATCATAGAAGATTTCCGAACAGGGCCCGCACGGGCCGGTATCGCCCATCGACCAGAAATTGTCGTTGGTGGCGATGCGGATGATCTTGTCTTCGGGCAGGCCGGCGATCTTCTTCCAAAGCGCGGCGGCTTCATCATCGGTGTGATAGACGGTGACGCACAGGCGGTTCTTGTCCAGCCCCCATTCGCGGGTGAGCAGATCCCAGGCCAGGGTGATCGCCTGTTCCTTGAAATAATCGCCGAACGAGAAATTGCCCAGCATTTCAAAGAAGGTGTGGTGGCGGGCGGTGTAGCCCACATTGTCCAGATCATTGTGCTTGCCGCCGGCGCGCACGCATTTCTGGCTGCTGGCGGCCTGGCTGTAGGGGCGCGATTCCAGCCCGGTGAAGACATTCTTGAACGGCACCATGCCGGCGTTGGTGAACATCAGCGTGGGATCATTCTGCGGCACCAGCGGCGCCGACGGCACGACCGTGTGGCCAGCCTTGGCGAAATGATCGAGGAAGCTGCGGCGGATATCGTTCGAGGAGATCATGCCCCAGCGCTTACCGTTGCGGCGCGCCAGCGTAAAGGGCGGTCGGTCAGAGCGGCCAACTGAACATGATGACGCCGTCGCCGTGGCGGGCCGCCGGGGTCGGTTCCCCGCCGCAGGCGGCGTATAAGCCGCGCGCCGCGCGGTTGCCGCTGTTGGTCAGCACCCAGGCGCTGCCGCAGCCCAGCGCCCGGCCATGGGCCAGCGTGGCCAGCAGCAGCCGGCGGCCAATGCCCTGGCGGTGAAAATCCTCGTGGACGCCCGCTTCGTTGATCCAGAGCTCCACCGGCTTGTCGGGATGGAGATAGGCCACCGCGCTGACAAAGCCGATCAGCCGGGTTGCGACGATTGCCGCAAAGAGATGATGATCGGGATGGGCGAGGAAGCGGGCCGCCATGTCGGGACGCAGCGGATCATCAAACACGCCTTCGGCCGCCAGCAGCAGCGGCAGATCGGCCGGTTCCAGCCGGCGGACGATCAGGCTCGAGCCGTGACCAGCCATATCGCCCCCGGCAGCGCCACAGCATCATCCGCCAGATGATCGGCCAGCGCCGCGGCCAGCAAGGGCTTGGCCGCCTCACCGATTCCGGCTTCGCGCACCGCCTTGGCGGCCGGGCCGATGCGCAGGTTGAACTGCACGGCATTGGCGATGGGATCATCGCCCTCCCCCACCAGCATGGCAAAGGGCACGCTGTGGAAGGCCAGATCATGCCAGCCGGCGGCTTCCAGCAGCGTGGCCACGCGGGCGGCATCGGCAAAGGCAAAGGGACCGGGCGCGTGCGGATCGGCCGGCGGCTGGGCCGGCAGCAGATCGGCCAGCGCGGTGAGCGGCAGGGTGGCCCACAGATTGCGCGCTGCCGGCTGCCAGCAGGCAAAGGCCAGGCGGCCACCAGGGGCGGCCAGGCTGTGGAGATGAGCGAAGGCGGCCTGCGGATCTGCAAAGAACATCACGCCAAAGCGCGACATGATCAGATCAAAACCCTGCTCCTCGGCCCAGGTGGAGGCATCGGCGGCGATGAATTCGGCCTCGCTCAGCAGGGCTTCGGCGCGGGTGCGGGCGCGGGCCAACAGGGCTTCCGAAATGTCGAGGCCGATGGCATGGCCGGTTTCGCCCACGGCCAGATCCGCCGCCAGCGTGGTTTCGCCGGCACCGCAGCCGATATCAAGAACAAACTCGCCGGCCTGCGGATTGGCGGCGGCGAGCAGAGCGGCGGTGACTGGTGTGAGCGCCTTGTCCATGCGCTCCTGCATCAACACCCAGGTCTCGCCAACCTTGCTGTTCCAATATTCAATCTGTTCGGCATTCGACATGATCAGGTCCTTCCGGGCCCTGATTGCTTGGCTTGCCGGGCAAGGTCAATCATGACATATATTTAATGTTGATCGTCGCCCGCCGGCAGGCATGGCGAACAGTATCGCGATGGAGGCTGATTGATGCGCACTGCTCTGCTGGTGACGGCATTGGTGATGACGTCGGCAGCGTCGGCCGCACCGAAGCCGATTGACGCCGAAATTGCCGTGACCGCCGAACGGCTGAGCCGCGGCGCGCTGCGGGCACAGGCGAGCAAATTCGTGCGCAGCGCCATGGCCGATGCGCGCAATGGCCAGAATGCCCGCTGGTTTGATCCCATTTGCGCCGCCGCGATTGGTGTTGAGGAGCCATTGGGCCGCCTGTTCACGGCGCGGCTGGCGCAGGTGGCGAGCCATGTCGGGCTGAAACTGGCTGAACCGGGCTGTGACACCAATCTGGTGATCGCCTTCACCAGCGATGCGCCGGCGCTGGTGAAGGCCATCAACCGTCGCCAGAACGGCGCGCTCGATACGCTGCCGGGGCCGGAACGGGCGCTGCTGAAATCCCCCACGCTGCCGGTGCGCTGGTGGCATTTCACCATGCCAACCAGCGCCGATGGCAAGCCGTTCAGCCCCGGCCCGCTGGGTCTGGGGGCATCGGCCAACAACATGCCATCCGAAATCACCTACAACAACAACGCCCGCGCCTCGCGCATTGATCTCACCACACGGGTGGGCATCACCGGCGCGGTTGTGGTGGTGGACATCAACCGGCTGGGCAAGGTGTCGATGCCGGCGCTGACCGATTATGTCGCGCTGGTGGCGCTGTCTCGGCTGCGGATGGACCCGCGGGAACGGCCGGAGGGCAGCATCTTGGCAATGTTCGATCCGGGTGCGCCGCAATTTGACGGGCTGACCGATCTGGACGAGCGCTTCATCGAAGCCATGTATGACAGCCGGGCCACGGTGGAGAATTGGCGCCAGCGCGCCGAGATGGCCGGGCGCATGGCCGATGCGGCGGTGCAATCCGCCGAGCCGGCGAAGCGGAATTGAACGCATGAAAAAGGGGCGGCGCCAGTTGCGGCACCGCCCCCATTTCTGGCCGGCAGATCAGCGGCCGTTGTTCATCACCTTGGTCCAGGCGCGGGCGAAATCGCCCACCATCTGCTTGTGGCCGTCGGCGGCGCCATAGACTTCGGCCACGGCGCGCAGTTCGCTGTGGCTGCCGAACAGCAGATCCACCGGGCTGGCCGTCCACTTCTTTGCGCCGGTGGTGCGGTCCACGCCGTCATACAGGCCCTCGGTGGCGGATTTCTGCCACTTGGTTTCCATGCCGAGCAGATTGACGAACCAATCATTGCTGAGCACGCCCACCCGGCTGGTGAACACGCCGGTCTGGCTGCCGCCGGCATTGCCGCCCAGCACCCGCAGGCCGCCAACCAGCACGGTCATTTCCGGCACGGTCACGCCCAGCAGATGGGCGCGGTCGATCAGCGCCGACGTCGGGTTGTAGGGGCTTTCGGCCGTCCAGTGGTTGCGGAAGCCATCGGCCTTGGGCTCCAGCGCGGCAAAGCTGGCCACGTCGGTCTGGGCCTGGGTGGCGTCGGCGCGGCCCGGCGTGAAGGCCAGGTTGACCGGCACGCCGGCATCGGCTGCAGCCTTTTCCACCGCGGCATTGCCGGCCAGCACGATCATGTCGGCCAGGCTGATCTTGCGGCCGCCAGGGGCGGCCTTGTTGAAATCGGCCTGCACGCGCGCCAGCACCGGCAACACCTTCGCCAGTTCAGCCGGGGAATTGATCGCCCAATCCTTTTGCGGGGCCAGTGCCAGACGGCCGCCGTTGGTGCCGCCGCGCATATCGGTCCCGCGGAAGCTGGCAGCAGCGGCCCAGGCCGTGCGCACCAGTTCCGGCACCGACAGGCCGCTGGCCAGCACCTTGGCCTTCAGATCGGCGACATCGGCATCGTTCACCAGCGGATGGGTGACGGCCGGCACAGGATCCTGCCAGCTCAGGATTTCCTTGGGCACATCGGCACCGATGTAACGGGTGCGCGGGCCCATGTCGCGGTGGGTCAGCTTGAACCAGGCGCGGGCAAAGGCATCTTCAAAGCCCTTGGGATTCTTCAGCCAGCCCTGGGTGATCTTCTTGTAGGACGGGTCGGTGCGCAGCGCGAGATCGGTCGTGAACATGATCGGCGCGTGATAAACGCCGTCGCGGTGGGCATCGGGGACGAACTTCTGGTCCTTGGCGTCCTTGGGCTCCCACTGGATGGCGCCGGCCGGGCTCTTGGTCTGCACCCAGTCAAAGCGATAGAGATTTTCCAGATATTGCATCGTCCACTGGGTGGGGGCCGAGGTCCAGGCGCCTTCCAGACCAGAGGTGATGGTATCGGCGCCCTTGCCGGTGCCATGCTTGTTTTCCCAGCCAAAGCCCTGCTTTTCGAGGCCCTCGGCGGCCGGTTCCTTGCCCACATTGCTGGCGCTGGCGGCGCCGTGCGCCTTGCCGAACGTGTGGCCACCGGCGATCAGCGCGGCGGTTTCCTCGTCGTTCATCGCCATGCGGCCAAAGGTGTCGCGGATGTCATTGGCGGCCAGCTGCGGATCAGGCACGCCGTTCGGGCCTTCCGGGTTCACATAGATCAGGCCCATCTGCACGGCGCCCAGCGGGTTGGCCAGTTTGCGGCCCTCGCTGTAACGCTTGTCGTCCAGCATCTTGTTTTCCGGGCCCCAATAAACCTTGTCGGCTTCCCAATCATCGGTGCGGCCACCGGCAAAGCCGAACGGCTTGAAACCCATGGTTTCCAGGGAGACATTGCCGGCCAGCACCATCAGATCGGCCCAGCTGAGCGCGCGGCCATATTTGGCCTTCACCGGCCACAGCAGGCGGCGGGCCTTGTCGAGATTGCCATTGTCCGGCCAGCTGTTGAGCGGTTCAAAGCGCTGCTGGCCACCGCCGGCGCCGCCGCGGCCATCGCCGATGCGATAGGTGCCGGCGCTGTGCCAGGCCATGCGGATGAAGAAGGGGCCATAATTGCCATAATCGGCCGGCCACCAGGGCTGGCTGCTGGTGAGCGTCTTGGCGATATCGGCCTTCACCGCCTTGAGATCCAGCTTGCTGAATTCGGCGGCATAATCGAAATTCGGGCCATAGGGATTGGACGCGGGCGCTTGGGAACGCAGCGGCGACAGGTCCACCAGCTCCGGCCACCAGAATTGCGGGTTCGCGTTCTGTGTCATGCTGGCCTCCGCGGCGGTCGCGCTGCTGGTGCTGGTCAGGCTGGCGATGGCCAGCGCAACGATGGATGCGAATGTGCGCTTCATCTGCTGATTCTCCCTTGGATCATATCCGGGGTGGCCCCGATGTCCGTGACCATAGGGCACTATGGTTACATTCAGGAAATTGAATGTCCTGCCTGCTGCAATCGAAAAAATCGCTAAGTCAGTTTGCGCCAACGCAAAAGGGCCGGCCTTGCGGCCAGCCCTTCAATCCTGCGCAATTGGTGCGGATCAATCCTTGGCGCGTTCCACATAGCTGCTGTCGTCGGTGTTGATGACGATGCGGGTGCCCACATCGATGTGCGGCGGCACCATCACGCGCGCGCCGGATTCGACGATGGCCGGCTTGTAGCTGGACGAGGCGGTCTGGCCCTTCACCACCGGTTCGGTCGAAACGATCGCCATGGTGACGCGGGTGGGCAGGGTGATGGTGATGGCCTTGCCGTCAAACATCAGGATCTTGCACTCGGCATTTTCCTGCAGGAACACGATGCCGTCGCCGATCATCGCCTCGGTCAGGCTGATCTGGTCATAATTCTCGTTGTTGATGAAGATATATTCATCCCCATCCTTGTAGAGATAATTGTGGCTGACTTCCTCGACATAGGCCTTTTCCAGGCTGTCGGTGGTCTTCACCGTGATCACCGTCTTCACACCGTCGGAAATGCGGCGCATGTCGATGGTGGTGGTGGGCGTGCCCTTGCCAGGGCGGAAGGTTTCGGCCTTCAGCACGACATACAATTGGCCATCCTCATGCTCGATGACCTGTCCCTTGCGGAAATTGCTCGCGATTTCCTTGACCATATAGTCCCCTATGCGCCAACGCGCCAAAAATGCTGCCCGGCGTTAGGGCATGGCAGCATCACAGTTCAAGGAAAATCATGACTCCGCGTCCGTTCTGGCATGCAGACATCCACGCCGATCGCCGCCCGTTCCTGTTGGGGCGGGGCCGCATCAAGACGGCGCTGCGCCATTGGTTTGATGCGGCGGGCTTTGTTGAGGTGGAGTGCGGCGCGGTGCAGACCAGCCCCGGCAACGAAACGCACCTGCACGGCTTTCCGGTGACATGGAGGCCGGACGGCGGGCCTGAGCAGACCTTGTATCTGCACACCAGCCCGGAATTTGCTGCGAAGAAATTGCTGGCCGCCGGCGAGACGCGGATCGTGGATTTTGCCCGGGTGTGGCGCAATGGCGAACAGGGGCCATTGCACAGCCCGGAATTCACCATGGTGGAATGGTATCGCGCCCATGCGGATTGGACAGCGGTGATTGCCGACACGCTGGCGCTGGCCCGCGCAGCCCAGGCCACTTGCGGCGGCCTGCTGCGCTGGAAGGGGCGCGGCTGTGACGCCATGGCCGAGCCGGAAATGCTCAGCTGCCAGCAGGCCTTCGCCATTCACGCCGGCATTGATCTGGCCGCCTGCCTGGATGATCGCGACACGCTGGCCGCCGCCGCCGGCCTCACCCCCCGCCCCGACGACACGTGGAGCGACATTTTCAGCCGCATCATCGTGGGCCTTGAACCGAAACTGGGCGACGGCCGCCTCACCTTCCTCACCCATTATCCGGTGAGCGAAGCCGCACTGGCCCGCCCCTGCCCCGATGATCCGCGCTGGGCCGAGCGGTTCGAGGCCTATGCCTGCGGCGTGGAACTGGCCAATGGCTTTGGCGAATTGACCGATGCCGCCGAACAGCAGCGCCGGTTTGAAGCGGACATGGACGAGAAGCAGCGGATCTATGGTCGCCGCTACCCCATCGATATGGATTTCATCGCCGCGCTTTCCCACATGCCGCCGGCCAGCGGCGTGGCGCTGGGTTTTGACCGGCTGGCGCTGCTGGCGCTGGGCGGGACGGACATCAGGCAGGTGATCTGGACGCCGTTTCCGCTTGGCTGATGGATCATCGGCCGTCCCAAATTTATTGGGATGGACGCTTTCCCTGCCCCGTGGTGGAACCATGGCCATGAACGCGATGGATCATCCCCACAGCGCGCTTGCCGGCCTGAACCCGCGCGAACTGGAAGTGTTGCGCCTGCTGGCGGCCGGCCACACCATCAAGACCATCGCGGCCCTGCTGGGCAGCACGGAAACCGCCATCAACGAACGGCTGCGCGCCGCCCGCCGCAAGACCGGCATCGGCAGCAGCCGCGAACTGGCACGCCTGCTGGAAGCCCAGAAAAATTGGGACAGGAAAATCGATCTGTCGCCGCCCGGTGACCCGGCCAACAATCAGCCCCAGCCCGCATTGGCCGGGCGAAACTGGTCGAAAGGATTGATAATCATGGCGTTTATACTACCCGCCACCACAGTTGCCCTGATCATGGCAATGGCTGCTTCCACACCCCAGGCCGCAACCCCGGCCGCCGCAGACGCCAATTCCCGTTCATCGCCGCTGGTCGGCAGCTGGGCGCTGGACGTGTCGCGCATTCCGGCCGCAGAACGGCCGGGTCGGGTTACCATCCGCTTTCGCAAGGCGCCGGACGGCAAGTGGACATCCCTGATTGAAATCGTCGCGCCCGATGGCTCCGGCCAGCATGCCGAATCCACTGCCGCCACCGATGGCGTAGCTGTGCCGATTGCGGGCACCATGGCGTTCATCGACACCGTGGCCCTGCGTCAACCGGCTGCGAACACGCTGGTGATGACGCTGGGCAAGAATGGCGCGCCCTTTTCCACCCGCGTCTATACCGTGGCGAAGGACCGCAAATCGATGACCGAAACCATCGTGTGGCCGGGCAGCACGCTGCCGAAACTGGAAACAACCCACTTCAAGCGGATCGATTGAACAGGGACATGGGCGCAGGGCTGAAACCCTGCGCCCCATGACCATCAGGCCGGCACCGGCGCAGCAAAGAACCCCAATTTCACCGCTGGCACCAGGAACTGCACCAGGAACAGCATGTTGGCGATGGCATTGCCGGCCAGGCCGGTGGCGACCGACAGGCTGGAATCGACCAGGAACCAGCCCAGCACCGCCCAGCTGACCCCGCGCCAGATGCGCCCATCGGCACCGACTGCACGGATGATGGCCAGCAGCGTCAGGCCCCAGCCAAACATCACGCCGCCCATCACTGCCACCGTGCTGCGCAGGCCGGCGGCATCGAAGCTGGCGGCATCCAG
>Ga0075154_10002275_pt1 | contig 12676 bp, 8 predicted proteins | sample JI71714BDNA_FD_70965 | JGI IMG/M metagenome (GOLD analysis project Ga0075154, IMG submission 70965) | Wastewater effluent complex algal communities from Wisconsin, to seasonally profile nutrient transformation and Carbon sequestration -... | ecosystem: Engineered > WWTP > Effluent > Algae... | reverse complement strand
CGGGCAGTTCTTGATGCACAAAATCCGCTAAAAACACTTCACCCTTGTGCCTAAAATAAGAAACCTCGTTATCATTAGGAGATAGGATTGATAATCGAGCGCTATCAGCTATAACCGCCGCAGGGTAATTCCCGTATGGATTACTGCTTGGCACGGGCGCATTATCCACGATGGTACACTTCCCAAAGTCATTAAAACCAGTATTGGTTAGGTATTCTACAATCTCCCCAGGCTCCAGGCATGGCGTACAATAAGCCCCTCTTTTATTGTTGGTAACGCAGCAGTCAATAATAGCAAGCACCCGCAGGCGTAGCGATTCCATTGCTGATTGCTCGGCCAACTGATACGTAGTGGAATTATTGGGATAGTTGTTAACAATGTACGAGATTTCCAAGGTGAGTGTCTGTCTTTTTATGGCGTTCAGGCACGACAACTTGTCTCCCATGGGCAATTTCAAGTCCACGTAGAATTTAGTATAGACGCCCTTTGTCTCTATTTGTTTTCCAAACAACAAATAATAAGGAGTCAAAGCGGCCACTTCGGCTTTCTTTTTTTCAAACGCATCAGGGTAACCGCTGGTGACTTCGTGGTGCTGGTAAAAACCAAAATCATACACCCGAAACAGGTTGCGAAAAGTATCCGGTAACGCTTGAATCAAGGTGTAGGCATGGGCTTCTAAACTGTCCTGGTACGATGCCGTGTTAAATCCAGAGGCATCTTCCAACTGGATATAGTAGTCGTTACTTTGTGTACGCGCAACAAAGGGCAACAAAAGAGTAAGAAAAAGGCAAAAAAGGGTGTTTTTTTTCATTTTTATTCGCATTCGTAAAGGTAGCATTCGCATTTAAGCATTTCTCTAAAAAAGGTCAGATTTATTTATGGCATGTATTTATCCCTGAAGCCCGTCGAAATAAGTCAAAAGCCGCCGTCTAAGAATTTAGTCCACGCCTTGCACCTACCCTACCGGATTGGAATCCATATTTTCTATTCATCCTCAACTATTTTAAAATATTTTCTAATAATACAACTTGAGTCACATTCGCATTTAGGATCCATATTTACAGTGGGTGTAATTCCAGTTGGCTGTAAAAAATATGTTCCAATGCGGTTGTCTGAATCAGTATTGCAGGAAGAATAGATGATTTTTGCCTCAAAAAGCACAAAAAACATCTACCATCCTGTAACCCCCTGATTCATCGGGGGGCCGAATGGTATTTCACAATCACATCTATCATCCTGACAAACATCACATCGTCGCTACAAGGAACGTGCATTCTGTGTTATTCATCCTGTTATCTGGGTTTTATGACCTCGGCAAAGGTAAAACCTCGGCGGGCAACGATAATTCTACATTTTCATCTTGAATAATATAAATACAATGAATCGAATTGGAACGGCTTAGAAAGCCCCTTCGGGCGCATAAATGTCTGATTTATATCCGATTTACTAATGTACATGTATTTGTAATCAAGATAAACATTTGCAGTATCAATGGGTGTTAATTCCGCTATGTTAAAGTTAGATAACTTCACTACAATAAAATCTACGGAATAGCCAATACAACTCGCAACAATACCCTTTGATTGACAACGTTTTAAACACAGTTTAAAATCTTCGTAACTTTCTTTGTCAAATTTGTAAGTATGGCTTCCATTATCCGTGTAAACAACAAAAGGTCTTAGTTTGATAATGCAATAATTTTGACCGTGAGTAAACTGATAATTACTATATAATTTCCCCGACTCGATTTTTTTTATGCAAATATTCTGCAACAAAGGATCATTAAATAACTGTTCGACATTGGAAAAAGTCATCAACGTCTTAACCTCTTTCTTGCAGCCAACAATGGCCAACGATGAAAAAACAAGAAAGAAATGAATGTATTTTCTAAGGGTGATCATAATTAGTTTCTTATATTTTCGTATCCGCTTTTGATGGCTCTTTTATCCGCCTCAGTATCATCCTGCTTCAGAAGCACCGTCGGTAAACCGCGCTACAACCCAATAGTAAAACTTATGTGGGTGTTTGCAATTAGGTATTAAGAAGAAATGCCTCAATAGTAGCGTTTAAGTTATAAACTGTTTCATTAAAATGTTCTAACTCATCTTTATCTAACCAATGAATCAAGTCTTTGTGCTTTATGTACTCAGAGTATTCCAAAAATAGGTCTATCTCTTTCTTAGTAAATGATTTGTGCAATGAATAAACAGCGGTTAAGCAATGAATTAATACTATAAAATTGGATAGACTATTTTCTTTTTCAGGGTATTTCCAAGAACTATCAAACTCAATATTTATCGCTGAATGAAGATCAATTCCTTGTCTAATTTGATCAAAAATACCAGAGTAAAAAAGCGCAATAATTTCAAAGTATTTAATTTTTTCCATGCGTCAAGATTTTAACACTACTCGGTCGTTGTGAATCATTCATGTATTTATATTTTTTATAAAAATTTAATTACATTCGCGCCATTTCTACCAACATCGCGTTCGGTAAATAGTTTTATCGTTCCTGTTGCGTTAAGGTTATGTTTTGCCCGGCGAGGTTATTGGGTTTAACAACCGTATAGGTGCCGGAAATCGCGCAATTTACCACGCTATCCCCATGATTACAACCACCCAAATCGCCACCGCCAAAGCCGATAGCACCTGCACAACCTTTTCAAAAGCAAGTTGGGCAAATCCTTCTTTTTTGATCGGATACAAAAAAGCCAAAATAACAATCACGGCCATGAGCACACGCCAGGCATAAGTAGCCCATATATACCAATCGGGTACTCTGCCTTGTATAGTGCCACCACCTAATGGAGCGAGTAAAAAATAGGAAAGAATAAGGTGAGATAAAGGCGGAAAAGTCCTCCAATATGCGATAACTTTTTTCAACATAGGGGGGCGGCCGTTTTATATTGATAACATAAACATCGTCAACATATACACCACAAACATCATAATGCAATACGAAATGAACCGTATCACAATATCGTCTAATAGGCTTATTAAAAGACCCAAAATACCGATTTTCGTCATCGCGTTAGAAATCTCCCATCCCATCCATTTTTCTTGAGATAACATGTACAACAACAAAATACTGAAAAGAAACCTGAAAAAATGCGTAACTTTTTCCTCTTCTTTTTTGAAATTTTTGTCTGTATTCTTTTCAATATTAGACTCCATAAATAATAACTTATTTTTACTTCTGACGATTGACACGCGGTTATGCTGATATTTCTCCGGTTTTGTCACGCACTCGGTTGTACCAATTCACCACAACACATTCTTCTTTATCTCTTCCCTAAAAGTCTCAATGTAACAAACCGTACACGAATTTATTAAAGTTCATCCGCTGTCTATCCTCAATAAAATACTCAAAAGCATACTTGTCCAGATCAAATGCGATGTCCAAAGATTTAAAAGTTTCACCATTGGGATTAGATAAATAAGGATACGTCAGGTGACTACTTTTGTGACAAACCCAACCCCAACCATCGTGTTCACTTCTATAAGCCTCGCCAAGGTAAGCCACTATTCGTTTAAACTGTCCATCCCGATTGTACAGAAATGCGACGCGATCGCCTTTTTTCCCTTTAAATAATTTATTAATGGCTTTTTCTAATTCCAAAATACCTTTTTTGCCCTTCCGATAAGAAGGAATAGAAAGAATTTCTGATAATTCATCGGCCAATTGTGGAGCAACGGCACTAAAGTTTTGGGCATCATTTTCAAAGCAAATATTCAGCGAAAACTCATCGTGCTTAACCTCGTAGAAGATTGTAAAATAGCGTATAAGATCTTCCCTGCTGGTAAATCCTAAACTAAATGACTCATCAAAGGTAAAAAAAACGAATAGTCCATTGGACAACTCCGCAATTTTTGCCCCGTTGTTTAAGGTTTCAACGGGTAGCCCCATTGCTTTATAATCGTCGAAGTTTACTTCTACAAACTCAAACTTAGCGCGTAGTGCGGCAAGTTGTTTCCGGGTTGGGGAATGATAAGTAATACCGTCTCTGTTAATGACTCTCATGAAAAAAATTAAAAATAATATAAGTAAAATTACAATTTATTTATATTTTGATATTTTTGGCGACGAATCCTCATCGTCATCGCCGCTTCTTGGATCAGGGTTCATAGCCTCATGCAACTCCATGAGGCGTGTCTGCATATGAATAAGAACTTCATCAATAGTTAATTCATCTGGGTCATTCCAAAAATCCACCATCCGATATATTTCATCTATATCGTAATCTGCGCATGCACTTGTAAGTCTCACGGGGTCTGAAAACGTAATTTTCTCACCACTTCTAAGTAGTACTTGATCGTATAGCATAATACAACGACTTTTTGCGTCTGAAATTAGGCCATCTGCAACAAGAGCATTACACGTTCGTGCAATGTAGAGATGCCCTTGCTTAAATCTTGGGTAGGTTGTTTTTAGTGTTTGAATAGCATCAAGCATGCCAAATAACTGCCAATCTCGATATCCCGAAGTCAATGTCTTTTTTGTTGCCTTAGTCTCATAAAAAATAATATTAACACCACTATTAGATCCACCAGGATTAGGCAAAGTAATCTGGAAATCTGTAGATACAAAATCAGGAACTACTACTTTTGCGCGTGGAAAGCCCGTTGATCTACTCTCCCTCCCCGGAGAAGGAAACCTGTAGGTATTTGGTGCTTTTGGTTCAGCATCTTTTGTCGAAAAATAATAAGCGTATTCCAAAAACTTACCAATAGCATTTTGCATATCAGTTGTAATTCCTTTTCGCCTAAGTATTGCCTTTAACGTGTCAGATGATACTGCTTCCCATGTAGTAAAAGTCCCAACTGTATAACTACACGTGTACTGTGCAGCGGCACTAGTCTCAAGCGGACTCATTGACAAACCTTTACCTTTCAAAAAAATTACGCCACTATTCACCCCTTCATCAATATACACATGAATCCAAATAACCGACTGCTTCGTTCCCCAAACACTATTAGCGATTTCCATAGTATCGGTACAAAAATGCCTATTAGTTGTAATAATTAAACTTACGGGAAGTGATACAGGGTGCCATTTAAGCACTCTGTCAAAATACTCTTCATACAAATGATATACCTCGTTATCAATTTTCAACAAGCGATTTACGTAGTCATTATTTTCTAATACATTAGAGCGTGATGGAGTTGAGTCGCGAGCAACAATCACGCTCTCTAGAGTAACTGAATCATTCATAGCAAATCTGTTTGCCTGTAGATAAGTAATTATCTCATCAGATGTAAGGCATTTTGAACAAAAATCTCCTCCTTTGTTATTTGCACAACAATCAGCAACTCTGATAACACTATTCCTTAGTGTATCCATCGCCAATTGTTCAGTTACAGCAAAAAAATGAGTATCTTCCGAGTAATTAGCATCAACATAATTTACAAGATTTAAATTCAGCACTTGCTTTTGTATATTTGTTAAGCAACTAAATCCCCCCCCCTCAGGCAATTTCAAGTCCACCCAAATCTTCGTATAAACGCCCGTTTTATCCGTTTGTTTTCCAAACAACAAATAATAAGGAGTCAGAGCGGCCACTTCGGCTTTCTTTTTTTCAAAGGCGGCGGGGTAACCGCTGGTGACTTCGTGGTGCTGGTAAAACCCGAAATCATACACCCGAAACAGGTTGCGAAACGTATCCGGTAACGCTTGAATCAAGGCGTAGGCATGAGCCTCTAAACTGTCCTGATACGGCACGGTGTTAAAACCAGAGGCATCTTCTAACTGGATATAGTAGTCGTTACTTTGTGTACGCGCAACAAAGGGTAACAAAAGAGTAAGAAAAAGGCAAAAAAGGATATTTTTTTTCATTTTTATTGTCTTTAAAGAATGATTTAAAAGTATGGTATCCATCGGTAGCACTACAACTCTACCAATACAGCCCCGGCAATGGGCGACGAAGCACCGTCGGCAAACCGCGCCACAACCCAATAATAAAATTTTACGGGACCAGATATAGTTTGCCCGGCGAGGTTATTGGGTTTAACTATGGTATAGGTACCGGAAAGAGTAGGGTTTGTGGGCGTAGGCACGGATTGATTAGGTGTTGTAGCAACTGCCGAACCAAAATATTGGTAGGTATTGATCTGCGGTAAATGTTTAATCAGCACATCAAAATCGGTAAATTCTACGTGTAATAAATTTCCGGCATCACCTACTGAATATTGCCAACCGGGATTTGTGGCCGCGTTGTTATTCGACGGATAAGGTAAATAAGCATACGAGCGGCGACGTGTACTGTCTCCAATGGCCCGTATAATTTCAAACCCAATCAAATCAGCGTCTTTTGCATAAGACCACCCTAAACTAATACTTTTGGGGGAACTGACCGGACCCGTACTAAAATTCTGGATGGAGTGCCTGATACCGTCGTCAATTTTTTTAATTTTTACAATGGCCGAACTGGACATTAAACCGGCATCATCAATGGCCACTAAACGGTATTCATACCATTTTCTTTTATTGCCGGTATTGTCACTGTACTTTAGAAGCCAATTAGTGGCAGAAAAGGTTGTTAAAGGAACCCAACCGGGGATACCTACCAACCGGCGTTCAAATCGGTATTCTGTTATAACGGTACTACTGCTTGGCTCAAAGAAAAACTCAATTTCGGCAAGTGTCGCTTTATGGCTCCTGATAATAGGAGGGGAAGGAGGGACAATATCGGGGCGTAATATTTTTACAGGTATTGACATTTCAGATTGATTTTCGCGGAAATCAATGGCCGTTACCGTAAAAAACACTTCTTCGCTGAGCGTTTCAAGATCAATACTATGGTAAAAAAACGTATCTTTAACCCAAACGGACGTAACCTGTAAATAGTCTCCCTCCACAACATTAGAAAAGTAAACCCGGTATCCCATCACATCACTACTACTGCTCTTCTCCCAATGCAGGTTAACTAATCCATTTAAATTACAACTGCCCGAAAGGTTATTGGGTATCGCTGGTGCAGTATTGTCCTTTGGTTGCCCGAGGCGCGAAAAGGTTTGATAGGTGTAACCATTAGTATCACGAGTAAAAATACTGTAATAATTAGAGGGGGCTGGAGACGGATCAATAAACGACCGGTAACTTCTACCTACCAGTTCTGAATTTATTTTAGTAAAAGGTCCGTCGGGTTGTGAACTGCGTAAAATATCGAAACCGTCAATGTTTTTTTGAAGTTCTCCCGGAAAAACCCATTTTATCTGCACATGCTCTTCGGTTTCTACCACTTCATCAATGTGCCACTGGAAAGCAAGACGCGGTTCTTTTCCTTTAGCGTGAATTGTATCAGAAGGCAAACTCAACATGGCAAAAGGAGTGCGTCCTTTCACCCTGTAAATATATGTAGTGGTATTGTCGGCCAAAGAGTCTAAAAAAGAAACTGTTCCCCGATCACCAGGTACAGAATTTTTGGCTCTCAGATACGCAACCGGATTTTTGTTAACTTTAGACCAGTTCTCACCGTCGGTTGAGCGTTCTACATCATAACTGGTAAATTCGGATTCGTTGGGCTTCCATTCCAACAATACGCCTTTATCTTGCGGCAAATAGGCAAGTTCATCTGGCTTTACGGTCACTTCATCCGGCTTTTTTGCTTCAACGTCTAAGCGACCAACGTATTGAACCCCTGTTGTTTGTAACGCAACAATATATCTGTATTTTGTCCCCTCCACCATTTCTTTGTCTTTGTATCCTAAGCCCATCGCCATCGCCACTTCAAAATCTTGGTCAGCGGCAAACATACTCCATCCAAATCGGGAGCCGGTTTCTTTAGATTTTTGATACACATTGGTCAGGGTAGCCCCTCCTGGAGGTAGGATTTCAAGGCTGTCGCCAAAAATACATCCTGCCGCTATTCCGGCAAAACTATTATTTTCTCCGAGGGCCTCCAAATTTAATAAGTTAACCTGAAATGTACCCAGATTTTTTTCACTGTCAATCATTAAAGTCCCATCCTCTTTCAAGTCGTACCGCTTTAAAGTGTAGCCATATTCATTACCTGCCTTCCACGAAGCGTAATTGGTTGGGCCCCAACGCAAAAAAGCAGTACTGGCATCAATATTAATAACCCGCAACACAACACTAAATGTATCCGTCTGGGCCGATAAATCACAGGTTAAAAAAAGCAAAAAGGCAAATATAGAAAATTTCATTTTCATTGTAAAATATTTTAAAGTTGAAGAATCATAGCGTATGCCCGATGATTTTAGTACGGGCATACGTTACGGGTCTATTACACCACTATATTTTCACCAGTGACTGGATAGTAGTACGATTTTTGGTAAATATGGAAATATAATAAGTTCCTGAGGCGAGATCAGCAATATTCAATGAAATATTCAATTGCGCTTCGTGCACCTCCGAAGTCATTTCTTTTACTGTTCGACCAGTCGCGTCGGTTAGTAATAAACGTACGGTGCCATTTTCGGGCAACGAAGTTGTTACTTGCACAACCGACTGTACGGGGTTGGGTGCAATAGTTACCGTTTGCTCCGGCTCCGCTAATGTGGACGTAGGTACCGACAGACTCATTTCCCAAAAGTCCTGTTGGTCTCCAGAGAGCGCAGGGTTATTAGGCGGATATTGTGACCCCAGGCCAAAATAACCTTTGTTATTTGCGGCAAAAGCAACGGCACCGGTTCTGTTCCAATCTAATCCTAAAAAATCGCCGAGAATAGTGGCCTGATTGGTAACCGGATCGTATTGCGCGCAGTGGTCTTTGGAGCCATAACACATGTAGCCTTTGCCGCCAACGGCAAAAGCGGGTGCCCCGTTAAATCCTAATACCACCCCTTGTGCATTCAGTTTTTTAACCCAAGTTCCCCCCTGTGGTGTATATTCCCATAAATCAGTCAATAAATTGGCCGCCCCGGTATTTGGTTTAGTACCACCAGATAAATATCCCTTTTCACCAATTGTAAACGTACTTGAATTTATGCGGGGTTCAAACGGCAGTGCTCCTTGGTTAGTCCAAGTATCAGTCGTAAAATCATACCGCCAAATATCTTCTTTGGCAGCAGTGACCCCGGCGGCATTTTTACCATTACCGGCCCCAACAATAACATGATTATCAACAGTTAAAGCAAAAGCACCAGAACGAGCATCTCCCCCAAAATCATTCATTTGGGTCCATGTATCGGTAACGGGGTCATATTGATATACATCTTTCATGTGTAAACTAACGGGAGAAGGGGCAAAGCCAAGTGCGACGTACCCTTTACCGTCGGCCACAAAAGTGACGGCCCCCCTGCGCTTGATTCCGGGGAAAGGGGCTACTGTTTGCCAACTATCGTTGGTGGCATCGTAACGAAAAAAACGACTATCAATACCATTTCCCACCAAAGTATCACATAAACCTACGTATCCGTAGTCACCAATTGCGAAACTAATCCCATTCCAACCTTTAAAATAAGGGAAATCCTGCACTTGGGTCCAGGTTTGAGCGTTTGCAACAAAAGGAAACAGTATAAGACAGAAAAAAAGAAAAAACTTGTTCATAAATTTGCTAAAGTTTCAGTAAAAAATAGTTTATAAAATTAATAACTCTGTGTGAAGTGTACGAAGACACTAACTGAGATTGTATTCCTTCACCTCTTGTTTTCAGGAAGCATTTTATCACAAAATACTCAATTAATGACTACATAAACAGCATTTAAAATCAAATGTATGCATTGTTTTAATGGCTGCAAAATTATTTTACCCATTTTATTCATTTTGATATAAACAGCCAAAAAAAAAGCCCCCGCACCAAAACAGGTGCGAGGGCTTCTATATTTTCCCGGGGAAAACTCCCCTTATTAGCCTTCTAACTACAGATCATCTTCCGTGTACACTTCTTCGCGTTGATCGCGGAACGGACGACCCGAACCGGTCACCTGCAAACGATCGTACTTGCGCATACCCGTACCCGCCGGAATCTTCTTACCTACAATTACGTTCTCTTTCAAGCCCATCAGGTAGTCTTTTTTCGCCGCAATAGCCGCTTGAGACAATACCTTGGTGGTTTCCTGGAACGATGCAGCCGAGATCCACGAATCCGTGTTCAACGATGCCTTGGTAATACCCAACAACATCGGAACGGCCGTTGCCGGCTGCGCGTCGCGGAATTCTACCATTTTTTTATCGTTGCGCTTGAGATAAGAGTTCTCTTCGCGAATCTGACGGAGCGTTACCAAGGCACCAGCGCGTAATTTGTTGCTGTCGCCCGGATCAGTCACCATTTTCTTGTCGAAAATCCAGTCGTTGTAGTCAATAAACTCGTTGCGCTCGATGGCTTCCCCTTCGAGGAAGTGCGTATCGCCCGGATCGGTAATCTCGAGGCGGCGCATCATCTGGCGAACGATTACTTCCATGTGCTTATCGTTAATATTGATACCCTGGGCGCGATAAACTTCCTGTACACCATTTACCAGGTACGACTGCGCCGCAAATGGTCCTTTGATGGACAAAATATCTTTTACCGCAATGGCTCCTTCGGTCAATGGTGTACCCGAACGAACGAAGTCACCATCCTGCATCAATACCGGTTTGATCAACGGAATCATGTACTTGCGGCGCTGACCATCTTTCGCTTCGATGATACACTCGCGGTTACCGCGTTTGATAGCACCGAAGGTAATGATACCGTCAATTTCCGCTACAATGGCCGGGTTAGATGGGTTACGCGCTTCTACCAATTCGGTTACGCGCGGCAGACCACCCGTGATATCGGCAATCTTACCCATTTTACGCGGAATCTTCACGATTTGTTCACCTGCCAACACTTCTTGGCCGTCTTCCACCGAAATGTAAGCACCGGAAGGCATGGAGTATTCTTTCAAATCCTCGCCCGTACGTGCGTCAACGATGGAGATCGTTGGTACTTTACGGCGGTTTTTGGTATCTATAATGATTTTTTCCGCAAAACCCGTTTGATCATCGCGTTCAACGCGGAAGTTAGTGCCTTCCTCAAATGCGTTGTAGCGCACCAAACCGTTGAATTCGGTAACAATCACGGCGTTGAATGGATCCCATTCGCACAATTTGTCGCCTTTGTTGATTTCCTGGCCTTCTTTTACGAAGAGTACTGAACCGTAAGGGATATAGTTTTGCGAAAGAACGCGGCTTGTTTTTGGATCAAGGATACGAACCTCACCGGTACGGGATACAACAACCTGCGTTGGTGTACTGCCCTCTTTACCTTTGTTTTCCACCACTTTAATGGAGTCAAACTCAAGGATACCGGCACTTGGAGCGCCCATTGTATTTTCGGTTTTACCAATCATCGCGGTACCACCCGTGTGGAAGGTACGCAGGGTCAACTGAGTACCAGGCTCACCAATGGACTGCGCGGCGATAATACCCACGGCATCCCCGATTTCGGCGATACGTCCGGTAGCCAGGTTTTTACCGTAGCATTTTGAACATACACCGTGGCGGCTTTCGCAGGTCAATACCGAACGAATAGTGACGACTTCAATTTCGAGGGCGTCAATTTTCTTCGCCATTTCTTCGTTGATATAACCACCGGTTGGCACCAAAATTTCGTCGGAACCCGGAACGAGAATATCGTAGAGGCTGTAACGGCCTTTAATACGTTCACTGAGTACCTGAATGATTTTTTCACCTTCTTTTACCGCTTGTGTATCAATACCGCGCAATGTTCCGCAATCTTCTTCACGAATAACTACGTCCTGTGAAACGTCCACCAAACGACGGGTCAAGTAACCCGCATCGGCAGTTTTCAGGGCCGTATCCGCCAGACCTTTACGGGCACCGTGCGTAGAGATAAAGAACTCTTGTACCGACAGACCTTCCAAGAAGTTGGAAAGGATCGGGTTTTCGATGATCGCACCGCCGGAGTCACCAGATTTCTTCGGTTTCGCCATCAGACCACGAAGACCACACAACTGTTTAATCTGTTGTTTAGAACCACGGGCACCGGAATCCAACATCATGTATACAGAGTTGAAACCCTGTTTGTGCGATGCCAATTCTTTCATCAACTGGTCGGTAATGCGGTTATCCGCGTACGTCCATTTGTCAATGATCTGGTTATAACGCTCGTTGAAGGTAATGATACCCATGTTGTAGTTTTCCCAAACTTCATCCACTTCTTCCTGAGCGGCTGCCAAGGCTTTCAGTTTCAGATCAGGGATAATCAAATCACCGAGGTTAAACGACAAACCGGCTTTGAAGGCCCAGCCATAACCCAATTCTTTGATGGCATCCAGGAACTCGGCGGTTGCCTTGAAACTGGTCTGCTGAATAATATCACCAATGATACCCTTCAGGTTGCGTTTGGTCAACAATTGGTTGATGTACGCGACACCTTCAGGAACGGCCCGGTTAAACAACACACGGCCCACCGTCGTATTAATACGTTTCATTTCGGTGGTACCATCGGGGTTGTAGTGTTTCACGCGACACTGAATGGCAGCGTGCAAATCCAACTGACCCTCGTTGTAAGAAATAACCACTTCCTCTTCGGAGTAGAAACGGCGACCTTCGCCCCGCACTGGATTTTCGGGAATGGACTCGCGCTCTTTGGTAAGATAATACAAGCCCAATACCATGTCCTGTGAAGGCAGGGTGATGGGAGATCCGTCCTGTGGGTTCAGCATATTGTGGCTGGACAACATCAGAATTTGCGCCTCCAGGATGGCCGCGTGGCTCAACGGTACGTGT
>Ga0075154_10002274_pt1 | contig 12677 bp, 11 predicted proteins | sample JI71714BDNA_FD_70965 | JGI IMG/M metagenome (GOLD analysis project Ga0075154, IMG submission 70965) | Wastewater effluent complex algal communities from Wisconsin, to seasonally profile nutrient transformation and Carbon sequestration -... | ecosystem: Engineered > WWTP > Effluent > Algae... | reverse complement strand
ATAAACGTCTCGCCATAGAACGGATGCGCCGTGCAGGGTGCATCATTACTTCTCTCGAATCGGTCTTATTTGAACTCTGCGTCGTAGCAGGAACCGAGGCATTCAAGCAAATTTCCCAATTGGTAAAGTAATGCACGAAAGGACAAGGGCAAAGGAATGAAGGACGAAGCACAAAAACACATTGTGGATGCTCCCGTGCAAACACGGCAAGGCGAAGAGCTGGACACAGAGCGCCTTGCAATTTATTTGCACAGCCATATATCGGGAATGACAGGCGATATTGAAGTCCACCAGTTCCCAAGCGGTTTCTCGAATTTGACCTATATGCTCACCGCAACTATTCGTGGAGAACGAAGGGAATACGTGCTTCGCCGCCCGCCGGTGGGTGCAAACATCAAGTCCGCACACGACATGGAGCGTGAATACAAGGTTCTGCAAGCACTCCGCACACCGTACCCGAAAGTACCGCAACCGATAGTCTATTGCGATGACATAGCCGTTCTCGGAGCACCCTTCTACGTGATGGAGCGCGTACAAGGAGTGATTCTGCGCAGCAAAAAGCCGGATGCGCTCGACCTTTCCGCACCCGTGATGAAGAGCCTCTCCACGATGCTCGTGGACAATCTTGCCGAGCTGCACGCCACGGATATTTCCTCACCCGAACTGCAAGCACTCGGCAAGCCCGAAGGCTACGTGCGCCGTCAAGTGGAAGGCTGGATAAAGCGTTACCAAAATGCCAAAACGGACGAGATTCCCGGCATGGACAGCGTTGCCGAATGGCTTATGGCAAATATCCCCGAAACCTCGACTGCGCCGACGCTCATTCACAACGATTACAAGTACGATAACGTCGTCTTTACGACCGATTTGAGTGCCATTAGCGCCGTGCTGGATTGGGAAATGGCAACCATCGGCGACCCACTTATGGACTTGGGAACAACGCTTGGATACTGGGCAGAGGACAACGACCCCGTTCCGCTCAAAATGTTCGGTCTTACCTCGCTGGTGGGCAATCTGAACCGCGAAGAAGTCGTCGCACGGTACGCAGATGAGACGGGACGCGACGTGTCGAACATCGTTTTTTATTACGTGTTTGGCTTGCTCAAAATTGTCGTCATTGCCCAGCAAATCTACGCTCGTTTCAAACTTGGCTTCACAAAAGACCCGCGCTTTGGCAGCTTGATTTTTGTAGTCCAAGCTGGCGCAGATATGGCGCACAAAGCGCTTCAGAGCGGGAGAATTAGAAACTTCTAAGCATTTTCTTTTTGCCTAAAAATTTATTCAGGCGCAACCTTGTGGGGTTGCGCCTTTTTCTTTTTTTATGCCACCCAGACCACAGGCGGATTACAAACCAAAGTGAAACTTTTTTTTGCAAATGCAGTTTAAGTATTACCCCCCAAAAATCTCCTCTGACGAATACTCTACAAAATTATTTTGGTGCTTTTGAAACCTTCTGCGAAAGCCTTCGTACTACATAACAGATTGCATAAAAAGAGTAAAATTATTTCGTTCATTTTTATTGATTTTGTACGCCATGAAAAAGAAAATTACCTACTGGTCGCTTGGTGGATTAGTTGTTGCAGGAATTGGCTTTTTTGCTGTCAATAGTTTTTCCAAAAAAGAAGAAGCTACACCCGCAAATGAAATTCGCGTTAAGCGCGGTTCTATTACCGACAAAGTGCTCGCCGTTGGCACAATTGAACCGGAAAAAGAGATTCAGGTCAAATCCCAAGTCTCCGGCGTAGTGGCAAAAATTTTCCACGAAGAAGGGGATTTCGTTCACAAAGGCGATGCACTCATTGAAATCAAACCCGCCCCAACCCCGCGCGAAATCTCGGATGTAGTGCAAGAAATTGACCTTGCGAAAAATGATGTTGGCATCTTGGGACGCGACAAAGAGCGCCTGGAAGGACTGAAAGCAAAAGGAATGGTTGCCACGCAAGAATACGAGCGGGCTTTGCAACTCTACAACGCCGCCGCACTTCGCCTCAAAACCGGACAAGACCGCTTAGAATTGCTCAAGTCCGGGCGTGTCTCTGCTGGCGGTAAGCAGTATGAAAGCGTTGTCCGTGCCGAAATGGATGGTTATATTTTGCAAAAAGTGGTCAATGTGGGCGACCCCGTTGTGGCGCAAAGCAGCTTCCAAGCAGGCGTAACGCTGATGACGCTTGCTGATATGAAAACGCTGATTTTCAAAGGTACGGTGGATGAAATCAACGTTGGGCGCGTCAAAGTGGGAATGCCGATTGTGATGAAAATAGGCGCTTTGCCGAATACGGAAATCAAAGCAACCGTATCGGAAATTGGTTTGAAAGCAGTAAAAAAAGATAATACGACGACGTTTGACATCAAAGCCGAGATTTCCAAGGAATTCCTCGCACAACTTCGCGCCGGCTACTCCGCCAACGCTGAAATTATCATTCAGAAAAAAGAGGGAATCCTGACATTGCCGGAGCGCGTGCTTGTCATGCGCGGCGATTCAAGTTTTGTGCTGCTTCCGGGCAAAACCAAAGAAGACAAACCCACCGAAAAACACATCAAAACCGGACTCAGCGATGCCATCACGATTGAGATTCTGAGCGGTATTCAAGACGGGGTCGTCGTGGCAGAACCGCCGATGAAAAAGATAGAGAACTAAATTTGGCATCTGCTCTCAGCAATCTCTTCATCTCTCAACAACACTGACCAATACTATGTTCACTGCTATACAAGAATTTTTCTTTAATATCCGAACCCAGAAGCTACGGGCTTTTCTGACGATGTTCGGTATTGTTTGGGGGACGGTTGCTATCGTCGTGCTGTTGGCATTTGGCGAAGGCTTCAAGAAGCAAACGGCAAAAAATATGCACGGTATGGGAGAGCAAATTGTCGTCGTCTTCGGCTCACGGACAACGAAGTCTTACGCCGGATTCAATATCGGACGACGAATCCGCCTGCACGAAGAAGATGCACGAATGTTGGAACAGCGCATACCGGCTATTGCCGTAGCAACAGCAGAATACCAAGAAACGACTACGAATGCTGTGCATGGCGCAAACGTGATGAAACCGGGCATTACGGGCGTGGAGGTGAGCTATTCCGATATGCGCAATGTCTATGTGGAGCATGGTGGACGGTGGCTGAATTCGATGGATATTCAAGAGCAGCGCCGTGTGGTGATTCTGGGCGACCGCGCAAAACAATTGCTTTTCGGTGCCGAAAATGCCGTCGGCAAGACAGTTATGCTGGGCGCGTCGCCGTTTTTGGTTATTGGTGTTATGCAGAAAAAAATCCAAAACTCCAATTACGGCACACCCGACGAAGAACGAGCATTTATACCGATAACCACCTACCGCACGATGTTTCCTGCTGCCTACGTGAATAATATGCTGTACAGGCTCAAAAATCCGCTGGAAGCAGAGGCCGTAAAAGCACAGTTTTATGAGGTCATGGCGGCAAAATATCGCTTTGACCCGACGGACAAAGAAGCAGTCTTTCTGTGGGACACCGCCGAAATGGACAAATTTGTGTTCTACTTCTTTCTGGGCTTGAACGTATTTTTGGGCATCGTCGGCACGTTCACGCTGGCAGTGGGCGGCTTGGGCGTGGCAAATATTATGTTTGTTGTCGTTCAAGAACGCATACGGGAAATTGGCATACGGCGGGCTGTGGGGGCGCATCGCACAACGATTTTGCTGCAATTTCTTGCCGAAGCAATTCTGGTTGTGATGGCAGGCGCGTTCATTGGATTCCTCATTGCGCTTGGTATTATCAAACTTCTGGCAATGCTGCCCATTCAAGATGCCGTCGGAACGCCCGATTTATCGTGGTCGGTGGCGCTTATTGCTGTCGGATTGTTGATGGCTATCGGTGTGGCGGCGGGCTTCTTTCCTGCGCGGCGGGCGGCGTATCTGGATGTGGTGGAATGCCTCAGAACATGATGCGTACTTTTCTTCTCAACTCATCGAAAAATAATCATGCTTCAAACATTACTTCAAGATTTTTGGTTCAACATCAAGCAGCAGCGCACACGCGCCTTTCTGACCATGAGTGCCGTTGCGTGGGGCACGATGACTATTGTGCTCCTAGTCGCCTTCGGTGATGGCTTGGGGCAAGCATTGGTGCGGAATATGCGTAATGCGGGCAATCAGGTAATGATAGTCTATGGCGGCGAGACGGGCAAAGAATACAACGGGCTTCCGAAGGCGCGTGAAATCGCACTCCAAGAGGAAGATGTAAAAGTCCTTACGGATGCAATACCGTTTATCGCTGCTGCCAGTCCTACATACGGGCGCTCGGTGAATTTGCGCTACGGCAAAGAACCCAAAAACACGTTCTGCGAAGGCGTGAACCCTAGTTTTGGCTCACTGCGTTCTATGTACCCGATAGCGGGCGGGCGATTTCTGTCCGAAAAAGATGTTGCCGAAAAGCGCAATACACTGGTTCTGGGTTCGGATATTGCCAAAGATGTTGTCGGTGCGGGCATTGATGCTATTGGTAAGACCGTATATTTGAACGATGCTCCATTTACGGTGGTTGGGGTTTTGCAGCCGAAAAAACAAATGGGCATGAGCAACGGACCCGATAACCGCCGCGCAATCATCCCCTACACCACTTTTAAGCAAATGTTCGGCGTAAAACGTTTGCGCTCTATTGTTATCCGACCGACCGACCCCGATAAACAGGAAGTCGTTAAATCCCTTGTTTATAGAACGTTGGGGCGGAAGTACCAATTCCACGACGACGACGCACGTGCGCTTGGTATCTGGGATTTCTTGGAGGGTGAGAAAATGATGAACATTATGTCGCTGGGAATACAGCTTTTTCTGGGGTTGATTGGCTTAATGACGCTGATTGTAGCGGGTGTGGGCATTGCGAACATCATGTACATCGCCGTCAAGGAACGCACGAAAGAAATTGGTGTTCGCAAGGCGCTTGGTGCGCGGCGCTTCCATATCATAGGGCAGTTCGTATCGGAAGCAATTTTGCTGTCGCTCACCGGCGGTATGGTTGGAGTGGCTATGTCATGGGGGCTAGTGCGGTTGGCATGGATGGTTCCAGCGGGCGATTCGGTCGTTGACCCGATTTCTCTTCTGGCACGACCAGTGATTCAGGTATGGCTTATGGCATTTGTGACGTTTGTACTGTCGCTTATCGGTTTGCTGGCGGGCTACTTTCCCGCACGGAAGGCAGCTGTGGTGGAAGCAGCAGAATCGCTTCGGTATGAATAATCAGCATCAGTGCGAATAAAACGACAATAAATAATGAAGCAAACGATATAGCGTTTCCCAAGCTGCTTGAGAAACGCTATATTGCTATATGGTACGGCAATCTTCTCTGACGATATGCAGCATACCACTCACGCAGCAACAAATTTGCAATTTGCAGTTTTACGCTATGACACAATCACGGCATTTTCATCAAGAGCAAAGACATCTGCGCGGTGCAATTCTTCAATTAGTGCGGTATATCTTTCTGTCTACCGTATTGATCGCATTTCTTGTTTGCTTTGCCGTATCTGCAAGCGCTCAAACGCGGATTGTTCCTCTTCAGCAGCCTTCTACGATTGCTACGGTCTTGGCATTTCTTTCGCTTGAACCTCTTCAGCAGTCATCTTCATTCCGGCAAACACTTCCTGAGAGCAATATTTTCGTTATCCCGTTTCGGACAATGGGCAAGCTCATGGTTGTCGAAGCCAAAGTCAATGGGGTGAAGGGATATTTTATCGTGGACAGCGGTGCGCCATTTTTGGTGCTCAATTCCAAATACTTTCCGCATCTTGGCACTCCCATCCGTTTTGTCAAAGTCTCCGGTGTGACCGGCGATGTGGGCGAGGTTCGGACGGCGACAGTCGGTTCCTTTGAATGGGGCGGTATTAGAGCAAACTCGCTCAATTGCCACATAGTAGATTTACGGCATTTGGAACGTCGCCCGACCGATAGTATTTTTGGATTGATTGGATTCGAGATATTTCAGAATCTGGAGATGCTGATGGACTATGACGATAACAGAATCGTCTTGTACAAATTAGACAGCGAAAATAATCGCATTGAATATGATGCAGATTATCACATACCGGAGTACATTGTTCCCTTCGCATACAAAGGACACGTACCGATTGTCGAAGCAACCGTAGCTCATCAGCCCCTGCGCTTTGGTATTGACACGGGTGCAGAATTTAATCTTTTGTCCAATGCGCTCGACTCTACCATATTGAAGACGTTCATCCGCGAGAAAAAGATTCCACTGCGCGGTTCAGGAAAATCTATTTTGGAGACATGGCTTGGACGTGTTGACGATATGAGGCTTGGCAAGGCATCGTATCTTAACCAACCGACACTGCTCACCGACATTCGAGAAACCAACGAGACGTTCGATGCCAAACTTGATGGCTTGCTGGGACAACCATTTTTGCGGTATCGGCGAACTGTTATTAACTTCCGAAAAAAAGAGCTTCATCTATGGGATTTTTCGTATTGAAACGCTTTCGTCGCAATTCCCGTATGCATTCCGGGCAGCGTCACGCCATGAGAATTTGGCTGGTCGCTGTATTCGTTTGCCTATTTTTTGGGGTAGCGCTTCCGAATAACCCGCCGTTAGAATCGGAACAATATACATTTCGCTTGTCAGGCTATCCCAATGCCCGTGCGGTCTATCTGGCTGGGGCGTTTAATAATTGGAGCGAACGCTCAACCCCAATGCTACGCAAGGGAAACGAATGGACGGTATCGCTTCCTCTGAAGCCCGGCAGCTATTCCTACAAGTTTATTGTGGATGGCATCTGGCGGCTTGACCCTGCGAATACAGAAACAGTAGAAGACGGAATGGGGCATACAAATTCGTTTCTCGTCATTCCGAGTGTGAGCGGTGCGACTCAATTTATCGTGAAGGGATATTCAAATGCAAAAAAAATAGCTGTTGCCGGCACGTTCAACGGCTGGAACCCTGAGCGGCACTATTTCGCACGGCAGCAATCCGCATCCGATAGAGGCTGGACGTGTCGCTTGAATATTCACCCCGGATATTACGAATATCGCTTTGTAATAGATGGGAAATGGATGATTGATTCGCTCAATCCTATCACTTCAAAAAATGAATTTGGTGAAAACAACTCGGTTCTTCTGCTTCCCAGCAAAGAAGGTAATATTGAATTTTCGCTCAAAGGGCACAGCAAAGCCAAAACGGTTGCTCTTGCCGGTACGTTCAATGATTGGAGTCAGCGCCGTCACCTCTTTTTCCGGCAGGCAGACAAGTGGATATGCCGTGTTCGCTTGCAGCCGGGAGTGTACAGATATAAATTTGTGGTGGATGGAGAATGGATACTCGACCCGGGAAATAAACAGATTGAAGAGAATGAATTCAATACAGGCAATAATGTGCTGACGGTAAAATAACAAATGAGAATAAGTCAAGCCAGCACTGTAGCTCACTTCTCGTATATTCAGAAAGTTTTATGAACTTCATTGTAAAGACGACTTCTACCCACGTGGTAACGCTGTGTACAGCACTATTTCTCTACAGCACCTGTTTGCTGCATACGATTGTTCTCTGGGGACAAGAACCCAAAACACGATACGAGGGAACAATCAAAAACATTCCTATTCGCATGACACTTCAGCAAAAAGGTGCGGGTGTGATTGGCACGTATCAATACACCAAAATTGGCAAAGATCTTGGTCTGGAAGGTGGACTGCGCGGAAAAGACAGTCTGGTCTTATTTGAATACGACCCCAATGGCAAGCAAACCGGTATTTTCAAAGGCGTGTGTAATGGTTCAGCCACCATACCTATCGAAACCATTACCGGAGCATGGTCAACGCCCAACGGCTCTAAATCACTCTCCTTTTCCGTGCGTCGCGTCGAGCAGTGGAGCGCACTGCCGAGCGCATCACCGCCTGTCGTCGGTGGTATTCGCGGTGATGTTATTTCTGGTCTGTATAAGCGACCGGGCAAACATGGAGCAAGTCTGAACGTGTGGCTCAGAAGCGAGAATGAAATAGAAATTGAAGGTCAGGCATTTTGGCAGGGAAGCTCGGAGAACATCAATATGGGTGATATATTCGGCAAATGCCGCATCGAAAACAACCAAGCAGTGTACACCGACAAAAATATGCCATGCCGTTTAACACTGACATTCAGCAATAAAAAACTTGTCATTAGCGGCGACGACGGTGGATGTGGTGGGCAAAATGTTACCTTTAACGGCTCTTACTTGCTTGCCGGAAAGCCTGCGAAACCTAGCACCGATAGAAGATAAAACACGGATACAACCTTTCGCAATCACTCCCGTGCATTCACGCATCAAAGAAATCACAGAACCGGCGTTTATTTACCGTGAACAACACCAAGCGGTTTATTGGTATTTCCGATTATTTTTTGGATATTCCATCGTCCGCAGAAATACCATCTCGGAGAAGATTGAGCAGAACAACCACACCCTCTCACGTAAGATTCTGAGCAGAATAGAATCTTGCCTAATCCCAAGGAGATACCTGATGTATCCTATTCTCATCAATATGCTCAAAAAATCGGAGCGCACGCCAAGAACCGCCTCGCAGTATCAAAAAGCAAAAAACTTCCACCAACGAAGAAAGGTCTTTCGGAATATTATTCAAGACTCAATCTTTATGGTATTAGGGGTATTGACTGCAGGATTCGGACTGAAGGGATTTTTATTGCCGAACAGCTTTATTGACGGCGGCGTAACGGGTATTTCCTTGCTCATCGCCGAGGTGACTATATTAACGCTACCGCCGCTCCTTATTATCATCAATGCGCCGTTTATTATTCTGGGATATTTTCAAATGGGCAAAGCATTTGCCTTCAAAAGTGCACTGGCTATATGCGGTCTGGCACTTGTTGTGGCTGTTTTTCCTTATCCAATTATTACCCACGACAAACTGCTCATAGCCGCTTTCGGTGGCTTTTTTTTAGGTCTTGGTATCGGTTTTGCAATGCGTGGCGGTGCAGTTCTCGATGGCACGGAGGTATTGGCAATTTACCTAACGCGCCAAAGCAGTCTGAGCGTAGGGGATGTTATTCTGGGATTTAATATCGCCATTTTCTCTGTGGCAGCGTATTTGCTCAGCATCGAAACTGCGCTGTATGCAATTCTGACCTATTTTACAGCCTCAAAAGCGCTTGATTTTATCTTGGAAGGCATCGAAGAATATACGGGCGTAACGATTATTTCGCATCGTAGCGAAGAAATTCGGCGGATGATTATTCACACACTTCGTCGCGGTGTCACGATTTATTCCGGCAAAAGTGGCTTCGGTAAACGTGGCGAAGGTCATGCGGAAATTGATATTATTTACACCGTTGTTACACGTCTTGAGGTATCGCGCCTCCAACAGGAAATCGAGGTAATTGACCCGCTTGCGTTCGTCGTCATGTCGAGCATCAAAGATACCAAAGGCGGTATGATAAAGAAGCGGGCACACAAACTCCTCCATTAAATTCTGCCGCTTAGTTCAGTCACTCTGAATTCAATCTCGAAACAACAGAGCCAATTTCATACTCACCATGCAACAACAACCCTCACGACATAGGCTTCCTCATCGGATTCTTTCAACTATCAAGCATCCGTTTGAGCAATTCATTCACGCCGAAACCTCAAGTGGACTACTTTTGCTATTCTGCGGCATAATTGCTCTTCTCTGTGCAAATTCTCCGCTCAAGGAAGCATACCAGCACCTCTGGGAAACACCCTTTAGCATCGGCTTCGGCAAGGCGGTGATGGCGAAACCACTCCACCACTGGATAAACGACGGTCTCATGGTAATTTTTTTCTTTGTGGTGGGGCTGGAAATCAAGCGCGAATTGCTCGTAGGCGAACTTTCCACGGCAAAAAAGGCTGCTCTGCCTGTTATTGCGGCATTAGGCGGGATGGTCGTGCCGGCGCTTCTCTTCGCATCGTTGAATGTGGGCACCCCTGCCGAGCGTGGCTGGGGAATACCAATGGCAACAGATATTGCCTTCGCGCTTGGCGTGGTGGCGCTTATGGGCAAGCGAGTTCCTTTTGTGCTGAAGGTATTTCTGGCAGCACTGGCAATTGCGGATGATTTGGGGGCGGTTTTGGTAATTGCCATTTTTTACACAGCTGATATTCACACCATGATGGTTCTTGCAGCCGCAGGCGCATTTGCACTCGCACTTCTGGGAAATTTGCTCGGAGTTCGGAGTGTCCTCTTTTACTTGCTTGTGGGATTGCTCCTTTGGTTCTTTGTGCTGGAATCCGGTATTCATGCAACGATAGCAGGTGTGCTTCTTGCAATAGCGATACCCGCCAAACAGCGCATCAATGCTGATGAATTCACGGACAAAGCACGGGTGCTTCTCAACGAATTTACGCGCCAGACGCACGAAAGCAAAAGTGTCCTTGCGAACCAGCAAGCACAAAGCGCTGTGCGCGATTTGGAGATTTCCTGCGAGCAAGTACAAACGCCCCTGTCGCGTTTTGAAAATAATCTCCACCTTTGGGTCGCTTTTCTCATTATGCCGATTTTTGCTCTGGCAAATTCCAGCGTTACATTGGAAGGAAATCTCGGTGAAATGCTTATGCGACCAACCACAATGGGTATTTGGCTTGGATTGGTCGTCGGCAAGCCCGTTGGGATAACGCTTTTCTGCTGGGCTGCTTGCCGACTGAATTTGGCTCAACTGCCCGAAGGAGTGGGCTGGTTCGATATTCTTGCCATTGGCGCGGTGGCAGGCATTGGCTTCACCATGTCGCTATTTGTGCAAGGGCTGGCATTTTCGGATGCGGCACTTGCAATGGAAGCAAAGGTAGGAATTTTTGCTGCGTCGTTTTTGGCGGGTACTCTGGGCTTTCTTCTCTTTCGTCTTCGGCGCAGTGGGAAAGCAGCACTTTCATCGTAAGTTCCGCCTAGCGCATCACCAGTTTATACCCCGACCCATGCACATTCATTATTTCCACAGTCGGGTCGAGTTTAAGATATTTTCTGAGCTTGGTAATGAACACATCCATACTGCGCCCGTTGAAGTAGGAATCATCACCCCAAATCGTTTTGAGCGCCACTTCGCGCTTCATCACGTGGTTTGCATGGAGACAGAGCAAACGTAGAAGTTCCGCTTCCTTGCTGGTGAGTTGTGTGTTTGCCTCCGGGTGGCGTAGAAACTGATTAGGATAGCTAAAGATATAATCGCCGATAGGAAAATTATCAGGGAGATTTTGCTCGGAAGTAGCGGGAGAAGTCTTTGCACGTCGCAAAATAGCTTGCACGCGCAGCATCAGTTCTTCGATGCTGAAGGGCTTGGTGATATAATCATCAGCACCGATATTAAAACCCTCTATTTTGTCGGTCTGCATAGATTTTGCCGTCACAAAGACGATAGGCACGTGCTCATTATTTGCACGGATAGAGCGGGCAAGCGAGAAACCATCCTGCTTAGGCATCATCACGTCAATGATGCACAAATCAAACGTGCCCTTCTGAAAAGCAGTCCAGCCCGCATCGCCATCACGACTCAACTCAACGGCGTAGCCTTTGATGGATAAATATTCCTGCAAGACGCCGCCCAAATTTGTGTCGTCTTCTACAAGCAAGATTTTATGCTGTTCCATGATTAAGCCTTCGTTTGAATATGTAGAAATTACCTTCTCCAGCGCTGTACGCAAAATGGACGCTTTGGTTACAGGAACTTAACGCCCCGCCAATGCCCCCACGCGCTTCTTACGCCACAAATCCCGATTTTGAAAGCGGCATCATCACCTCAAACGTACTGCCTTTACTTTGCTCGCTTTTTACCGATACCGTGCCACCATGCGCTTCTACAATCGTTTTGACGTAGTTCAGCCCCAAGCCAAACCCTTTCACATCATGCCTGTTACCGGTTGGAACACGATAAAATTTCTCAAAAATCTGTTTCTGCGCTTCTCGTGTCATACCGATACCGTTATCTTGTATCGTTACCGCAAGTCCAGACGCAGTGTTGCGCGTTGAAACGACGATGTGTGGCGAATCTGGTGTGTATTTATTCGCATTGTCCAGTAAGTTGACGATGACGTTTCTGAAATGCGCTTCGTCCGCTTGCAAAATGGGCGTGTGTGCCTCTAAGCGCAGTTCAATACAACCTTGCTTTTGCTCTAGCTGTAGCGCCAATGACTCAGCGACCGTCTCGATAAGTTGGTGTATATTGGTGGGAACAAGTTTGAGATTAAGCTCCCCCCTGTCCATCTGTGCGGCTTGCAGCACTTTTTCAACGTGACCGGCAAGGCGCTTATTTTCGTCGTGGATGATATTCACAAAGCGCTCCACACGGACGCTTTCGCTCCGCACGTGGTTATCTTTTAGCGCCTCGCTTGCAATGGAAATAGTCGCAATCGGCGTTTTGAGTTCGTGCGTCATGTTGTTGATAAAGTCCGTCTTCATATCCGAGAGCTTTTTTTGCTTCACGAGCGCAAGGAGTGTAAAGCCAAAGCAGCCCATAATCAGCATCAAAAACAGCGCCGACGAACCCAGCACAGGAGCGATACCCGCAAGCGTCAATCCTTGCTGTTGGTCAGGAAAATGAATAGTCAGATAGTCTTTTTCGTCGCCACCCAGAATATCATTGGGAAAAAGCTGCACCCGAAATTCAGAGGTGCGAAGTGCTGTTGAGGCATGAACCGTTACACGCTCAGGGTTGCTCGCGGTAGAAGCACGTACTATCAGCATAGAATCTTGCTTTTTAAG
>Ga0075154_10002272_pt1 | contig 12688 bp, 7 predicted proteins | sample JI71714BDNA_FD_70965 | JGI IMG/M metagenome (GOLD analysis project Ga0075154, IMG submission 70965) | Wastewater effluent complex algal communities from Wisconsin, to seasonally profile nutrient transformation and Carbon sequestration -... | ecosystem: Engineered > WWTP > Effluent > Algae... | reverse complement strand
GTCCTCCTCTGCCACCGTCCCTAGGACTGCGACCAAAGGATTGGCGACCTCCACGCCCTCCTCGTCCCCCGCCTCCGAAACTAGGTCTTTCGCGAGGTGCTGAAAAGTCTACGCGAATAGGACGACCCATAAGGTCCTGTCCAGCCTTAGCAACAGCTTTCTCTGTGCTATCAGATTCTGCGAATTCAACGTGACCAAAGCCTTTGAATTCGCCTGAATCTCGGTCTGTCGAAAATCGAACTTGGTCAATTTGACCACAATCTTGAAAGAATTCGCGTACGGCTTCCTCGTCAACATCCCAAGCCAAGTTGCCTATGAACACTTGTGTGCAACCTTCAGGTTTCTCAGATGGCTGTCGTGACCTAACTGGTTTCTCGTCAGCGTATTTTACATTGACCCAACGTTGGCCATCATAAGTTTCACCATTGAGCTTAACTGCTGCAGCAGATGCGGATGGAGAATCGAACTCAATCAGTGCAGTACCACTTGACCGGCCATCATCATTAAGTGGCAATTCACAAGATACTATAGTGCCACAGTCCTTGAAAAATTCTCTGACTTCATTCTCGTCAGTTTTCCATGGGAGACCCTGAACAAAAATTTTGCATTTAGAGGAGTCTGCAGTCGAATCGACCGTTTTAGTCTCTTTTGCCTTCTTAGACACCGGTTCAAGTTGATCTTGCGTGTTTTTTCCTTTGCGCTTTTTACTTTCTTCTATTTCCTTCTTATCCTCCTCTTCAGAATCAGAAGAGGAGTCACTATCACTTTCACTGGCATCTTCAGTTTCCATCTTTTCAACATTAGTTTTGTCACCATTCGCATCTTTCATTTTTTCTTTTGTTTTGTCTTCATCACTGTCATCACTTTCTTCACTGCTGCTATCAGATGATACCTTCTTGGATTCATCTTTATTAGACTTCTTAGAAGCCTCAGGCTTTTCTTCGTCATCGCTGTCACTTGCTTCCGAGGATGATTCTTCTGATGATGACGATGATTCTTTTTTAGCAGGTGTTTTCTTTACTGCTATAGGCTTTTTTTCAATTGGTTTCTTATCGGATACAGAGATTTTTTTCGAGACCTTCTCTTCCTCATCTTCGTCACTACTCTCAGAGGATGGTGACGAATCAGAAGATTTCTTAACCTGCTTCACAGTTTTCGTTTTCTGTGGCTTTTCGTCCTCAGATTCGGAGCTTGAGCTGTCGCTAGAAGAACTGGACGGTTTTTTTGTTGAAGATTTTCCGTCAATTTTCTTGGGCTGTACTTCAGCGTCACTGTCTTCACTTTCGCTGTCACTATCATCACTTTCACTGTCACTATCCTTTACAGTAGTGCTCTTTTTACCCTCCTTGCTAACTTTTTTCTCTTTGGTAGCAGATGAGGGTTTCGAAATAGATGAGTCGCTGCTGCTCTCTTCAGCCTCAATTTTCTTCTTAAGTTCCTCAGCCTTTCGAGCTGCTTCTTCAGCTTCTTTTTTAAGACGAGCTATTTCCGCCTTCTTAGCTTCCTTTTTACCCATTTTCTAAAGTGCGAAAACAAATCCTATTAGTGATGTATAATACAATTCGATCTTTCTAGTCGGAAATCACTTACCGTTTTGCTTCCCATTTTGCGCGTATTGTTGACCGAACAGGAAAGGAAAAAGGAATTTTTGAGCTGAAACTAAAATAACCTGCGCCTTGTTGCTAAAACGGCAATTCTGATTTGTTTTTGTTAAAAAGATTTGTTTTAACCTACTTCGGTAACCACCAATTTTGTTGGCTATTATGAATGCTGGACAAAACAAGTTGAAAAACCCTGCTTAATAAACGTACGGTTGGCGGTTTAGTACGGTAGTTGACGATAAGCTCGCCTTCATGCTTCTAAAAAAGGATAAAAAACAACACCAATCATGCATATGCTTGTGCTACACAAACCCGATAACTGAAATTCGTCAATTTTGATTTGGGTTATGGGAAAGCGATGAGAACCCTAACCCTCACCCTAACCCTAACCTGAAAGACTCTACAGTCTCACGAAACATCAAGATAATGTTTAACTTCGGTTAACTTAATTGGCATCTGAGGATATTGCTGATTAAGCCTAAATTATAATGGAGGTTATGTACAAACACTCTCATAATGGACTAAAACCACGTAGCTTTCTGGAGGTGCTTCACAAGCAAAGAAACCAACAATCAGCAACTCAATTGCCAGCTCTACGAACATTCTTGTCAGGTCCGGATAAATGTGGGAAAACTAGTATTGCATTGGACTTGGCGCATTCGATTGCAAATGATGGTGTTAAGGTTGTGTTTGTTAGGCATGCCTCGCAGAAGGAAGCGCACGAAAGATCTAAATTTGTTTCATTACCTGTGAAGCTGCATGAAAGGGAGGAAATGGGAGGCAAAGAGTGGGACAAAGAGGCGCTGCTAAACATTTCTATTCAATATCCAACTGACTTTTCAGATCTTGTGCAATTATTGGCTTCTGTACAATTATTCAATACTCAAGATTCAATTGTGGGTGGTATTATAATTGATGATCTGCATCTTTTTTTGACCTCAACATCATTCGAAATTATGATGATTCAACTGCGTAAGTTTTGCGAATCTACTGCATGGTGAATAGTTCCGACTTCTTGGACTCAAATTAGTTTCAGCAGTCGGATTAACTTTGGATGCTGTCCATTGTCTTGATAGTATACAAGCGAACAGTGGTAATTCAGTGAAGGTACTAGTGACCATGAATACCTCCGCCATAGAACCTGTTCCGAAGCTGGTAATGAACTACTTGCCTACAGTGACAAACATCCAACTGAAAACAGACGACAACGAGAACGACAAGAAAATTGTCAGCAAACAACGAGTTGAATTGACAGTCCATGAAGAAGAAGTCGTGGCTCAAATCAAAGGATCCTGTCTTATTTCGTACGCTGAAGATGTTAATGGTCTCACGTTCAAAGAGTTTATCAATTTGCGTTACGCGCCATGGTTTGTTGCGAATCAATAAGACCACTGGTGTAAATACTAACATTACAATTATAGAACGAAAGGTTGCATATTTCACGCACGAAAATATGAATTATATTTATGAGTTATAGATTTAGATTGCGAAATGAGTTCTCAAGAAACGACTACGCTTTTACTACGACGAAACGCTTCCCTCGCTATTGCTAGCGCTTGCTTCGTGCAATTCATCCGTAGTCTGTTTTGGGTTAGAACGTAATCTCTTTCTGTTATGTTTTACTTCCTGATAATCGCTCATTTCTTCGTTTTCTTGATCGACACTGGGTTGATCTAAAAACTCGTTTTCTGAAGCAGAATTGGAGTCCAATATTTTTGGTTTGAAGGGTGCAGATGCGGGCCTGTCAAGTATCGAGTCATCATGACTGTCTTCATCGCTATCTCCATGAGTTTTTTTACTTGGTGACTTTATTTCAGACTCTTTGCTGTTACTATCCTTTTCATCAAGCGCGCTTTTACTAATTGGTTTTTCCTTCCTGTCAAGGTACGAAGTATCACTCTCTTCGCCATCGCTATTGTCTCCTTCAGTTCCCAATGTGGTTTGTGTCTTCTGAGTGGATTCATACAATGGTGACAAGGAACTTCGATTCGAATGTTGTGAACGAGCCGATATGGCAGACGTCGATGATTTGCGTCGACCAAGAGTACTAATGGGGGTTGCAAATGCGGAAGATCCAGGACTCTTCGAAGACGATGCGGTGCTTTCTTGAGTTTGACGGAAAGAGGTTGCGGCGGTCGATGTACCAGTCATGATGGTACTTTCTGAACCGACTTGCTTTATACCAAACGCTGCATAGAAATTGGATAGACTCCTCAAGTCATCCTCGTGTACTTCGAGAAATTCAGGGTGGCGTCTCAAAGATCGCTCGCGCATTTGCAAATCTATCTCGATCTCCATTCTCGTCGCCTTTATCTTTTTAACCCAGATTGCGTATTTTGCAACCAAACTCAGAAAGCTCAAGCGACTTCCCAAAATAAGCTCGCCGTCGTCATCTGTAGAAAAAGCAAAGCGGATGCCTTCTTTCAGAAACCCTGTTATTCCCGTCATGAGATTACTAGGAAGTTTTCCTACGCCCAAGGTTTGAGATAGTTTGGAGCTCAGTATTTCAAGCGCAAGAAAATGTTCGTTATGTGCCTTTTCTGCTTGGTCGTAACGGGTCATCTCCTCTTCAGTTGGATGATCAGATTCCAAATCTTCGGGTTCGTTATTTATCCACTCGTCATATGCTTGACGCAAACAAGCCATTTGAGCCTCCAAGAACCTCACGGGTTCTCCTCGTTTGAGAATTTTATTCATGGTACTGATCAGAGCAGCACTCTCTTTTCCACCCTTTGTTAGATAAACGAGTGCTACGCCGGCCTCGCGACGATTGCCAAATCCAATCCAGTTGGTCACAATGCTACGCGCAATCGGGAGCAAAAGAGCCTGAACAGATTCACGTTCTTGGTCGGCTGTGAATTGCAAGTGCTGTTCATTTGCTCGGAGGCATCGAACCGAAGCTGCTATTAACTTGCCTTCATTGTTGAGAGCTAATGAGCGCAGCTCGTGGGATGCAGAATGAGCCCATTCTTTTGGAAACAAACATCTGAGGTCGTTGCACACGTGAGAACATGTCAACTGTACTGAAGCTGCAAATGCACGCTCAGCGGGATGAGACACGTAAGTAGATTCTTCGTCACCATCGTTGATGACTTCATCCTGATTCATGGCATTTGAAATAATAGAAATGATGTTATCTCTAAGCTCTAAAGTAGTTTGCGTGATGGATTTCAGTACTTCATCGCCTTCCACATTTTTAGAAGCGGCATCATCAGAATCAGTGCCTGGTAGAAGCCCGAGTACATTCAAAATTGTATGCACTTTCCAGCCGGCACAACACAACAACAGACCTAAACCATCTTGAAAGGAGTTAGCCATTGACTGATAGTATCGACCGCTCTTGCGCTGACGTTTGCAGTTTTGCGGCATATCCATCAAATATTGTTTTAAAATTTCCATCATATCCGAAGTAATCCATTCCAGTGTGTTCGTCCGCTTGGTCAAAATTGTGAGACGTCTCAAGGTCAAAGCAAATGAAAAACTAGCATTTTCTTCGGCTTCGGTGGCCAACGTGGCGGTCTGACCAATATCAGTAGAGCCTTCAGAGGATTTTGACGACAACCGAGCGGAGCGACGTCGACTGGTTAGGCTCTCCGCCACTTGAGTAGGTGTTTCGCTTTGATTGGACACTTCCTCTTTTGCATCAATAAACTGCAGGGCTTTTTCTTCCAGATTTGTCACTACATGCTTTAAGTGAATTTGGACATCACCAACACGCATATGACCACCTTGAGCAAAGTGTGCCAAAGAGATGGCGACATTGCCTAAAATCTCGTCATCCTGGGTCTGCAGAAAAACGCTGGACAAGTTCTGCAGCAATTTTGCAAATTCTTGTTGTCTTTGAGGCAGACTGAACACGCTAGGTACTGTAGAAGAACAAAAGCGGTAAGATAAATTAAAGTAATTTTGAAGTATCCAGAAGAATTGCCTTACACAAATATCGAGGAAGGCGCGTCAAGCTTTCAAGAATGGCAGCATCACTATTAAATTTCACCAAGAATTCTGGCAATGCTTTCAACAGAGCCACAGACAGGGTTTCATGCGGGACATGGGAAGATGCACGTCGATTAATTTTTTTTGGTTCAATGTGCGAAGGGCTTGTTAGGACAAACTCCGAATTGTTTTCGTTAGAAAGAAATCCGCTGTTTGCCACAGCCCCAACTTGAGCGAGGGCGGCAGTGGCTAAAAATCTGACCAGAACCCTCTGCTTGGCGACATCGACGCGATCGCCCATAGTTGTTCCATCCATAGAGGCACTAGAATCTTCGCGGATCGCTCTAAGCATAGCAGACCAGTTATCGGCCAGATCCTTGTGTTCGTGCATATTGCGTAGACTAACAACTAAAAAATCGGTTAGTTCGATCCTTATGTTGTCCAAAGGCACAGGACCATCAGTGAGGCTGCTTGCCAACCATGACGCCAACGCATCCAAACGTTGAGTGGCCAAGCGCTCAACACTTTCCAAATTAGTTGCCTTTGATTTCTTTCGGTTGTCGGCGACATCACTGTCTTCCTCAAATGGTTCTAATTGTTCCATTATAAAATAGAGCGCGTCGCGACGGACTTTGTGGCTACAATCATGCGCAGCAATTGCTCGTAAGTTTATTGAGTCCCAAACTAAGTCATCCTCCAAATCGTCCAAAAATCCGTTCCTTAGCATTAGCAGCAGCAGGCGCATAGCTTGCTCTTGTACATTGACAGATGCGTCGCGTGCACATTCTGCAATACGTTTGAGAAATTTGGCCGTCACGTGTGCCATAAGGCTTAGATCTATGTTGCTTGAGGCATCGAAAGGATGAAGCAAGCCTTGGAGTGCATGGAAGCGCACTACCTCAACCTTGTCGGACATCATCCATCCAAAATACTTGAGATATTTGTCTCGCAAGAACAGGTCTGGACGAGTCAATGTCATTTTACTTAAAGCAGCGAGGCACGTTGCACGAATGTAGGGATGCGAATCGCGATAGCGATGCATAAATAGACCATTCGTCACGGGTCCTAGCACAAGCTCTTCCAATTCTTCGCAAGCTCTTTTCAAACTTTCCACGACATGTTGCAAACTTTCAGCCTTACTTCCTGGTTCAATAGTCTTTCTTCTTCCCTTCTTGGCAGCTTCCAATTGTCTTTGGGCAACTTCCAATTTGTGTCTCAGTTGAACCGTTCGTTCTAAAATAGCGTGGCCCATCTGAAGAGTTGCCAAAGTGGCGGCTGCCCTGATATCAGGTTGACCCACCGACACCAGCTCGGAGACTCGATGAATGACATCTCTTACAAAGGCAGCTTCAAATCTACTGGGTGTACCCAGGGACATGCGTTCTTTAAAGGAGGTATCCTTCTTACGTGTGTCTAGCTTTTTCACCTTCTTTTTCTTGTGCTTGTCTAACGATTGTTCATCGCCCGTGGAAGAAGCATCTTCAATCTCGTCATCTGAAGGTTCCATTCCCATATCATTCAGAGTTGACGTGCCGCCGTTACTTTTGTTGCCAGATCCCTCTGAAAGAGCCAGCAGAGCAAGCACATACCAAAACTCAGAATAAAGTCGTCTGTATTCTCTCGACACAGTTTCCATCACTGACAGAGGAAGATTACGCTCTTCTAAAGAAAGCACGGGTATAGCATGCTTGTCTGAGCCCTTTATCCCATGTGGATCCGCACTGAGGAGCACATGATCGGGAGGAGCGCTGCGCATCCAGTCAACCGCTTGATGTAACAAATCTATCCAAGCTCCATTAGTCATGTCTTCCAAATTGTGTTTAGCCGGATCCAGCAGCTGTTGCATTCCATCGGTAAATCCTCCTATTGAACTAAACAAAAAGTTTAATAGCAAGCAATGGGCCTCGTTGACGTCTGGCATTTTTATCACAGATCGCGCCAAGTCTTCCACTTGTAGTGCTTGCGGTTTGGGACTCGTTGTCATCACTGATCCTTTGGAATCATCAAGAGGAATGCAGTCTCCCGTCAAGGCGTAATGATACGGTGTTTGTGGTGCACTCTCAAATAAATGGTGCAATAAAGGAGTGGTATTCGAGTTAGAGGTGCCTCCCAACTTGTAGGTTTGCAATAATCGTACTAGAAGCGGCAAGCCTTCACTATCTTGCTGCTGTAACATCTTAGCACCCAATATCCGCTTTGCAGCATTCAGCATGTGCGTTGCCACTTTCTTCCGAGGGGCTGACTTGTTTTCTGTACGATGACTGCTCTTCTTTTGAAAAAGTGGTGATTTTGTTAATCGAATGATCTGCTGTTTGGGAGCAGCCGGAGTTGAAGGGGAAGCGATAGCCTTCTTCTTAGGAGATACAGTTTTCGTGGCATACACAGGCTTGAAATCGTCGTCTTCGCCCTCAGTTGACGAAGAGGAGTCTTCCATGCTTTCCTCATCTTCGTCGGAGTCAGTAGGCTCTTCTTCCTCAACAGGATTGTCTTCAACCTCTCCGCCATGGTTTTCCTCGTCATCGACTTCTTCTTCTTTCTCAGATTTTTCTGCTTCCTCCTCGTCGTCAGATACAGCTCCAGCAACATACTTCCTGAAATAAAATGTCGAGATAATGCCTCATTTATTCTAGAGTATGGTTGTGTTAAACACCAAGTCACAAGAATGCTAAAGACTTACCGCTTGATTGCAAAAGTAGCTTTTTGTCGAGATTTCTTTATCTTTCTCTCCGAGCCCTTATGAGGTGTTGATATATCATTTTCATTCAAAGCAGCTTCTGCATAGATGCTTTTGGGCTGTTTTCGCTCTCTGGCGCTCCGCCTCAGTGAAGACATGGATTAGCTTTGTTATCAATTAGATTCCGAGTCCCAATATTAACTTGGAAATAATTTGTTCAAATTTATGTAATCGAAACGGCATGAACAAGTACCTCATTAATTGTAAGGGAAATGTTTTGATGTTGGCGTTCGGTGGGAACTAAGTTGTCCATACAAGCGCTGTTTTCACGTCGTTCCCGTCACGTCCTTCCCGCCAATTCAGGTTTTGTTAGTTCCCACTTTTTGACACCTAGTAGAACCAACTCGCAAGTCCCAAAAAGGGGTAAAATAAATCAATGCTTGTTTGATGTATGTCATTTCGAGCCTTTAATCTCAAGCACAAAGTAAAATATGCTCACCATAAGATTGAAATCTTTAAAAGTTGAAGACAATTGATTTGAGTTACACAACAAAAAGGTTGAGATCAATTTAAATGAAGAAAATCATAAGAGATAAATACCTATATGAGAAGGCATGCTTCACATTTTATATCAACTAATGCTTGCCGTAATAAATCCGCATCTTAATTTAGTGAAAAGTGTTAGGCTGTGATAAGAAGCAAATACAACTCTTGCCTCTGCACACCGATTGTAATAATTATCTCTTCATTTGCTTGTAAATCCCAAGAAGCTGTGAATTTGTAATCACTTAGGCATGGACTTGAATATGAGATAGGGAACATCTCAAAGCCTGGGAGAAATCTAAAGTAATGAATTGAATTGGAAAAATATTCAAACCTTTAATGTGTTATCCAAGCATTGTCTCTTGGCTGTAGAATTTGTTGATCCATTTTCACTCAAACAACCATATCACACATCTTTTTGAATAGTCTATTGCCGAGGTAGCTATATTTGTATTTATATTAGATACGTAAACTCATGTTAGACGAAATAGATGAACGAATAAATCTGTTACTCGCATATGCACTAAATCATATTCAATTTTATCCGTTGAAACTCGATGTGGGTATGACAGCTTTCTTGGCGATGAGGCGAGACTTGTCTAGAGGCGATCTATGTCATTTCCATATTAGCGAGGCCGCCGCGACTCATTGTTTATACATGGTAGCTTATATATCTTCATTGAACGGTTTCTTGCAAAAACGAGGTGGACGTCAATATCTTAACAAAGAATAGGAATCATTTAGCTGTCTATTGCATTTATATAACTGAACAATCAGCAAACATGTCGATGGTACCACCCACCCGTATGAACCAGCAGGTCTTCAAGACGAAGAAGAAGGCTGCTGAAGGAGGTCACAAGCTATTGAAGAAGAAGGCTGATGCGCTTAAGGTCAGTTTAGTCATGGACTACCGTAGACATGAATTAGCTCCTCAGATGTCGACAGGAAGCAACAACCCAACGACAATTCATCTCATCAGCACAGCTTAAAAATGAAGTTCTCGGCTAATACTAACGCGGTGCTGTTCCATTTCTGTTGATGATATTAGGTGAAATTCAATGACTACGCGAAAAACATCGCTGAGACTAAGCAACACATGTCCACAGATAGTGCCAACGCATTCTTTTCTATGACGCAAGCTGAGTATGCTGCTGGAGACTTCAAGCAGAAGGTTGCTGAAGGATCGATGACAGCACGGGTCCGTGTGGGTGCAGGCGTTGATAATGTGGCTGGTGTAAAGCTTCCTGTTTTCACCAAGTATGAGACTGGAGCTGTTGCTTCCAACCAAAGTCTGGGTCTCGTAGGTGGTGGTAAAAAGATCCAGCAAGTGAGAGAAAAGTTCACAGTACTTTTGGATATGCTCATCAAGCTGGCTTCCCTTCAAACAAGTTTTGTTACACTGGATGAAGCCTTGAAGGTTACCAATCGTCGTGTGAATGCTCTGGAAAACGTGACGATTCCAAGAATCCAGGATACTTTGGATTACATTGCTCGTGAGTTGGATGAGCTCGAGCGCGAAGGTAAGCGGGTCAAAGTTTTTGTTAATGCACTTTAGAAGCAACGATCTCAGATTTCTCTGTTTATATTACAGATTTCACACGTTTGAAGCTCGTGAAGAAGCTAAACGAGCAGCAAGTTGCAGCTGCCCTTAAGAAGAAGCAGGCCGAAGAGGCATTGGAGCAAGCGATGGAAAAACTCAAAGTTTCACAGGACAAGGACATGACCGCCGCATTTGATGCCGAGGATGACGAGGATGTTGTATTCTAAATCTGTTCGAGTTGTTTGATGTTTTTACGATGGCACTTCTTGATCGAGAAGTAATATTTTAATCTCGAGCTAGCGGCTATCCTAAATAGTATTACATTCTCTTACGTAAATTCAGTTAAGAGTTGATGCTTGTCGAAGGCACTATCCAATACACGTCTACTCCTTGCTTTGCAACTTATCCTAGTTGTACACATTATTGAATGACTTAATTAGACGTGTGCAGCCTGAAACAGATTAACTAAGGGATGAGGAATACCCATGTTTTCGGGTACTTGTTCACATTGGAATTGAACCAATATGCACTGAAAAAAAGTCAATTTTGTTGTTCGGTCTACCCAAATGGTATTCAAATTAGATTCCACGTGCAACATGATTTAAAAGCTAAGCTAAATGTTTATTGAATGTAATAAATGGTGCTGGCGTTCCAAGCGAGTTATTTGGAGTGAGAAATCTAAGACCTTGTTTTATTTCATTTTTGCCCAAAGCCTATACGCGATCAAAAGTACTGTTTGCCTCTACTTTTTGGCTGCTGATTTTAATGTTTTCTTGAGAAAAAGGGACCACATGGTTGAGTTGTCGTCTCAAGTTTGAAATAGTCAACATTTAAAACTCTACTCATACTTCATAACCGAATACAACTTGAAATCTTTCGAAACTAAATCAGGAATAGACTTAGCCAGATGACAAATAGCGCAGGCCTCTTGACGGCGACAACGCTTGAAACTGCTGAATCTCATATCAAGCTACATCAAACCAAGTCATCTAAACAAGAGAGGAATCGGTGTGTGTTTGAGCGGCGTTGGACATTGTTTTTATTCTCTTTTCTCAGCACTAGTTCAGTCGCTGGTGTAATCTATGGATGGCCAGCGCTGAGACAAGAGCTGATTCTAGAAGGATCATCACTATCGGAAGCACAGTTGGGAGCTCTATATACTGCAGGTTGTTTTAGTGCCACAGTTTGTCGATTTTTTTGGGGTTTGGCACGAGATCGTTACGGTACGAGACTTGTGGCTTGTGCATCACTAGGATTGACTTGCGTTGGGGCGCTAGGGATAGCTCTAGCTGATGCAAGTAATGGAGCTACACTAGCTTTCTCTCTGGTTGTTCTTAGCTGCTGCGCTGGAACACATCTTGTTGCGCAACCGGTTGCAAAGCTTTTTCCTGTATACTCCAGTACTATCGTATCGAGTTTGACAGGCGCATTCCAAATCTCTGGCTTAGTTTTTCTTTGCCTAACAAGCTTACCTATCTCAAGAAAAAACACATTCTTAGGGTATGCAATTTTTGTAGCTGGATTAGGGGTTTTTTCATGGTACATACTTCCGAAAAGTAAATTTTACGATGTTTTACCCGATCTTGAGCTTGAATGTGCTGAACCATTTGAAGAAACCGGTTTGGCAACTGTTGACATTTGCCAAGAGCCCGATAATAAAACTGAACCACGTAACGACGAAAGTGGGTTGCTGAGTTTGAAACATCAATTGATTAGCTCGGAATACATTGCTTTATTGGTTTGGTTCTCGGTTTCTCTAATCCCCATGCAATACTACATCGGGTCAATAGGATTTCAACTAGAAGACAAGGGTGATACTAATGGTTTCTACGCACGTTTATTTTCGGTAATCTATGCTTCTGCGGCAATAGTTGCTCCGTTTGGCGGATATTTGTCAGATGTGATTGGGCTTGGACTGACTCAGGGTCTTTCAACTGTATTAACAGCTGCATCATTCTTTATTCTTGCAAATGACCGTTTCCCTTTGTCCATTCATGTTGTCGGTCTTGTGATTTATAGCGTCGGCCGCATGTTCGTTATAGGAACCTTTCTGAGCAACTTGGGAAAACGATTTGGATATTCTAATTTTGGAATCCTTAGTGGATTGGGGCTTTTAATTTCAGGGGCAATTAGTATTCTGCAGTATCCACTCATCGCAGCAGCATCAGACGGATATGCATGGAGTGTGAACATTATATCAGGATCATTGTTATTATGCATGACCCCTTATTGCATGTGGCTAAGCATTGTTGAAAATAAAGACGCGCTGCAAAGAACTTGAGTTGCACTTGTGCGCAGATATTTCTGGGATGCGCGTTATTGTCAACCATTCATTTTTAGTACATGAAGTATGCGAAAACTGTGTTTGCTCAGTGCGAGTGGTTCCCTGTTCCTCGA
>Ga0075154_10002271_pt1 | contig 12699 bp, 10 predicted proteins | sample JI71714BDNA_FD_70965 | JGI IMG/M metagenome (GOLD analysis project Ga0075154, IMG submission 70965) | Wastewater effluent complex algal communities from Wisconsin, to seasonally profile nutrient transformation and Carbon sequestration -... | ecosystem: Engineered > WWTP > Effluent > Algae... | reverse complement strand
GTCAAATCTAGCGCCTCATTTTCAGATAAAGTCCAGAATTCTGGTGCAGGATCCTTATATTCTCGACCGTATGATGGTACGAATACAACATGTCAATTCACTACAAAATTTTATCAACCGTCCATGCTGAAATCTACTTCAAGGCCGAATTCGTCTGGATCTACATCACGATACAAAAACATAACTTCAACTACGCCAATACTCCCAGATTTAAAGTCTGGCTCCGTTCTCCTGAGTGAAAAAAAAGAAGCAACAGAAGAATTGAATGCAGGCTCGTTGCAAAAAGTGATCCGAGGTTTAGGCAAAGATACTAAAGGATCAATTGATGTTCTTGCGCGTGAACTAGATCGAATTAAGCTTGTTGACATGGTTAAGCTGCGTAAAGAAAGCTCTGATGAGTATCAGTTAGGTGTATCGTATGTTTTGCAGAAACTCGACACATCGACGAAAACATTTAATGAGGCATTGCATGCTATGAAAATCCAGTTGACTGAGAACTGGGATAGCGCTTCTAAGAGCTTTGCGCAAATCTCTGAATCTGTAAAGATCCAGGATGTAGATAACATTTCTAAATTCCGCGAAGTCTACGAGACCTTGAAACAAAAGTATGAACCTTTATATGTTCAACAAGAGGAAATTACCGAGAAGACTTATGATTTAGAGATTGCGTTATCCCAAACTAGAAATAGGGTCGCCGCACTTGACACCGAGCTTGGAAAGTCAACTGATTCAACAGCTGTTCTGATGAAACGCATAGAAATGTTGGAAATGAAGCACAGGCATACAGAAGAATCTTTGATTGCTCAAATAAATACTCTGAAAACAGACTTGGGCAAGGCCGGAGATGCCATTGTTGTCGTTGAGTCAAGATGTGAAAAGCTGGAAAACCTGTTAGCTAAAACGAGCGAGTCTTTGGATTCGATGTCCCTAGATTCCAAGAATCAGTTTCAAACCATTCACGCGGTCCTAAATACGCCAGGGGTTCGCAAACCACCGTATCATCGACTCATCGGTGAGTGTTTAGTTTTTGAAAAGGACTCTCACGAACGCAAGTTTGTCGTGGGCTTTAATAGTATGAAGGAACATGATGCTCGCAATGCGTCAGGAAAAAGTACTAGTATAGCAAGTGCGATAGCAGCCTTTGCCCAGGATTATGCTTCCTGGATTGCTTATCAGGCAGACCACGAAGCTGTGATGAGAGAGATTTGTTGCGCCAATCCGGATGAACTTGAGTACAACAGTGATGAAGTAGTGGGACGTCGCAAGATACTTCTGGATGTTCTGCGCAAAGAAATGGGGGCCATGCTTGAAGAGGCGCATGCTTGTCCAGGCGCCTTGAGATTGGAAGCCAGGACAAAGTTCATCGCCAAACTTGTAGAAGCCACAGACACCGCACTAACAAAACATGATCGTGCCATGAATAGTCTTAATACACGGCTGGGAAAGAAAAATCTTCTCAACAGTTCCGAAGCAATTGTGTGTATGGGGTGTGATCGGCCTCTTCGAAGCCGAGGAGAAGCATCAAGACGCGATGAAAGCGTGGCAAGTCAAGGGGAACGAGTTTCCAGCGCTATGGAACACACATTACTAAAAGGTGATGCAATATCGCCCAAAAGCAAACCCACTTCTCCGAGAGGAAAGCGGGATGGTGTTAAAGCCCGGAGTGGAGGATTCAGAACATTTCAACCAAACCTATAGAACTCCGGGGGAAGCCCGTTAATGAATAGAATTTCTTTTGGTTGATGTGTATTGTTATCGTTTCAAGATTTTTTCCAATCGAAATGTTCCAAGAGCTTTAAACAGAGTCTTCGAGGATCTCTACTCTTAAGAGTTGACGTCGATAGTAGCGATCGAATACGAATTATAATTTGATTTATTTGGATAAAATATGAAATTTTGAGTTCGATGAGTATTTCCCTGAACAAAATATTTTCGATCGTGACAACGGCTACATAGCCCGCGACCACAACGATGGCGTTCGCTGACAACTCGCTACAAGGATCAAATAAATTGTTGAGTGCGTTTCCCATCAATCAGCTCGAGCTTCTTTAAGAGCTCGTTTGAGCTCTTCAACTGTGCCTTTAAGATCTCGAACTTCAGCCTTTAATTTTTCGTTTTCGGAACGTATGGCTTCATAATCAACCGCTGAAATACTTGCTGACGTTCCTAGATACTTTTTGACATAGTCTATTGCGTTGGGCGGTCTATCTGGTTCTTCATACAATCCCACCAAGACCTTGGTCATTGCGTCCACTACGCCACTCTTTTCCAGATACTTTCGAAATTCCTCCTTTTTGCTTTCAGGTGTCTTGGAGATATGAGGTCAAGTATAGTGAGTACCTATAGCACAAGTGATTCAACAAATTTCGGCCAAACAGTCCTCTAGACGTTTGGCATTTGTTTCCTTACCTGATAACTAGTCATGGTAGAAATTCAATTACTGCTTGCTTGAAGTCACAGAAGGTGGTCTTATCCAAGGCTATCTGTTCAATACATGAGCCTCGTGTTTGCTTCGTCGCTTTCTCTTTGAGCTCGTTCATAAAAGGTAGAATTTAAGGTCGGATCCTACCAAAAGTCACATTTTCTGCCGTACTCTTATCTCGTAGGCTCTTAATTTTTGGGTGAACTGGTAGGGGCAAGTTAATACAGCAAATATAAGATTGAGCAATTATTTCACGCGTGTATCTGTAGATCAAAAGCTAGATGGAACCCAACAAGCTATTTGAAAGCCTTGATTGGGGCGAACTAACAATTCATGGCGATGAACTAAAGGATATTCAAGGTATAGACAAAATTAGTCAGCAAGCAAAAACGCCTTGAGTCAGAGAAAAAAATTTTGTTTATAAATTTTGCAGAAGAAAATGAATCCATAGCACTTGTGTTATAATTAACACCAACCAGTTCACCTTCGATGGAGCTCTTTCTGTTTGGTTTCGTGAGGTGGAAATTCCATAAATTGTGCCCTTGCCTAATGTAATCACACCATAAGTGTGACTACACTTGTCAGAATGCACTGTGAAGTTCATCAACCCACCATTTGATGATTGGAGTATTGTACTTTAACAGGACTAGAGGCGGTTTAATGGTTCCTCTCAGGTACTGCTTAGTGCTAGCTAGCTTCTTGTATTCATCTGTATCTGTATTCTTAAAATTTGTTTCGAGTAAAGCAGATCTGTTTGTATCTTGGGCTTTGGCTTGATTGTATTGTGGTGGTACAAACTAGCCAGTTTTCGTTCAATTTTGCAGCTTCTTCGTTGACATGAAACAGGTGCTTTCCAGCTGGGTTGATTGATGTTCCATAAATATTTTAGGGCAAGTTGTCAAGCATATTCTTAATACTATCAATGTTTATTAATTTTACCTTGCGGTGATGGTATTCATGCATCCGTGAGTTTCCTCGATTTCTTAGTCAAACATTTTGATAAGTTCACTGACCAAATCTGCATCCATATGTGATATTTAATAATTCAAGATCAGCAACGGCAATATATACTTGGCTCTCCAATATGAAAACAAGTTGAATGTACCTAATGTGCTGGAATTTCGATTTATAAATCTAGAGCGGCCTTGATTTGCTATGATTCGCATGATGTGTTTATGAATCATAATTCAGGAACCAAGGATATGTTTACTGAGTAATCGATGATAAAAGAGGAAAAAATTGCAAAGACTAACATTTGTTTCTATATCTGATCTAAGGATTCATCATATCGGCAAATATGAATCTCATCAATGAGAATATGACCAACCACACAACAGTGAGATTGTGGGAGAATTACCTGGAAGCTTATGAAAGTTATACTCCCAAAAAGCACATTTGACATTTCATCTTCATCACAAGATCAAATTGCTAGTGAGTAATATCTAAGCATCAGTAACCTTTTTAAAAGGTACCATTGAAAAAATTAGGATTACGGATTATGGATTATGAAGGAGAAATCTGGTTCGCGCAGTCAGCCACATATTGGCTGCTTACAATTGACTAAAATCTGTTCAAAAAGTTTATGGAGAATTTTTTTAAGAATACTTGTTACAGTTTTCCGAACTTCAACAGTTCCTGAATTCAATGAACTATCTTCTAATCCTCAACGCAATGATGAGATTGAAAAACAATGAATGGAATTGTTCGTTTTCCTTCTGCTCAGAGTCTATTGAGGCTTGTCAAAAAGAATTATTTGGACTTCAACAATACTTATAAGTGGGTGTCAATGGAAAAAAGCCAGACAAAGTCCATATCGATCTACTTAAGAGAGTAAGTGAGAGCTACGTTGTTGGAATTATCGAAAAACTGTCATACCTAATATGGAGCACAAAGTTGAGGCTATCTCTAAAGCACAGAATGAATTCAAATAGAGACTCAAGAACAAGCAGAGCAACAATTATACACCATTTCAGCAACAAAACAATACAACCAGAATTGCAGAACGAAAAGGATCATTGATTGAAAGCATAAGTTTTGGTTAAAAGGGAAAACACATAGATTCCCAATCGAAACCCATATTTGCCAAATTCATAAAATTTTATTGCTCAAGCTTCTCAAGCAATGAAGCAATAGGGGTTGAATCAACATTGCTATCAGCAATATGTCTCATTCCATCAATTTTTCATTGAAAAACTGCTCAACATTATTTACTTGACTCCTGTGACACTCCTTTTGTAGTTTATCCCATATCCAATGGTACTTTGGAGGTTGTGCAACAATCTCGTTGCTATTTGAGTGTTATTTGATTGGGTGATGATGATATATTTCTTGACAAGTGATTGCATCTCTCTGAGGGCATTTTATAAATGGTTGTTTATGGGAAGAAGTTATTTCTATTTGATGAATATTCCAGAAGGATAACCATTTAAAAATCAAGCTAATAAAACTTCAACACAAGCCAAGAAGGAAGAAAACAACCAGGCAGAGATTGATTCAAAAATGTCACCATAATCTTGTACATTCCCAAACCTGATCTACCACAGTGAACAAAGTTCTGCAGATGGATTTTACTTAATAGACCCTATCATCAAATTGGCGTGGCTGAGCGAGTCATTATACATTAGCGATTTGGGTAATTAATTATATTATATATTGGCCTGTAAGTACGGATTTGGCGCTGTGGCAACTTGCAGTTGATTATGCAGTTTACTTGTGAAACCAAACGCCACGACATTTGTCCCTGATGGCTCCGATTGAACTGTTTACAGGTGTTAAGATACATCCATTTCCATGAGCCTGCGTGGCAAGTAGTTTCAAGAGAAAATTGAATTAAAGTAATTACTTCAACTTGGGTTTCTCCATAAAGATTGCATGTTAAAAGCGCTTTTACAGTACAACTTATGTTTATTTTTTCATTTGATTTTGGCCTTGCTGTCAAAACGGGTGATCATATAGCAGATATTCTACCTGCTCCGATTGATATTGATCCAAATTTGGGTCGAGGATCAGAAGATAAAAGTTGTATTTGTTGCAATGTCTTGAGGGTTTAATCAAATTGGAAAAGTCTTGAAGTTGGAAAGGTCCGAATATAGTCTAAAGCATGGCGAATAATCTTCTTTCAATATTTGAAAATTAATCCAGTCCATTGGAATTCTGAATTAGATATATATTATTGTCTATTCATCTCGGAAGATTTCATTTGCCTTGTGAATGTTAATTACACTTTTTCTTTTCTTCAATTCATTATACTATTGACAATGTCATAAGCTGATACATAAAGACATGAAGTTTGAATTGGAAAATATTTTTGCTGTTTCAAGGTGTTTACATTAAAAAACGAATCAGATGGAACAATAAAGCTCACTTAAAGAAATCATCGATCATATCTCCGAAGATTGCTTATAGAACTTTAAGGCCAAAACAAACTCCAGCTGCTAGAAAATTTAGTTACAGATAAACAATGAGAGACTGCATAAAGAGTCCATAATTTTCCAGTCATGGTTCGAATGGTGCAATATCTAAAGTTTCACTCAATACCAGAAATATCCTTTGCGGTGTGCAAGATTTACACAAAATCTCATGAGGTAGGATTTGAAAGTAATTGACAATATTTTAAATGCATAATGCAATAAGGACTGGTACCTCCACTGATAGCTATTCTGAATATTGTCTGCTTTTTTGACGCAGATTTTGCTGGACTCTGGCTGCGTGTAGATAAGTTAGATCCTTCTTTTGTCAAGAGCAGAACAGTATTTGTTATTTTTGTTGCAAATTTGCTTAGAATCTGGAAGAGTAGGCTCCTAACTGATATCAGAACATCTACAATGGAAGCAGAATTCAAAACTTTGAGTTTGTAAAATCAGTGTCCAGCCAATAGGGATGAGAAAGGAAACTATTTCGACTTTCAAAGCAATCGTTTGGAAGGAAAATGTCTTGGAATTAACTTTGACAAGAATGGAACCTGGCAGAAAAGTTATATTCTGTGGAATATCATTGGTTTCATACAAATCTGAAGCCTAATTCAATCGAAATTTAGATGATTAAGTCCGTCAAACAAGAAAGACAGATGTTATGACAAAATGGATTTGCATTCGACGGATTCAGAAAATTAAGTAAATTACTCTGTGGACGGTCAATTTCAGATCACAAGATTGAAAAATGAATAGTTGAAATGAAGATGGAACATTTTGATAGAAGATTTAGAGAATCAAGAAATTGTGATACCTGAGCTGATCACTGAGATTGTTTATATTTAATTTAACTGGCTAAACTATATTGACCGTTACTTTCTTTAAGAGACAAGATCAAGTGAGCTTCATTCAAATTTGTTACAATACTTACTGAACCTCCTGCAGAAGTTGCTGATCATGAGGCGGATTCTGCTGGAGATCCAAATACTTCACGTGTCATCAGAATCGCTTCACTACATGTGTTAGAGGACTGTACAAAGAGATAGATACCTGGTTGGGGCTGACGAGGTGACAAATTTCAGAAGATATGGGGAGATATGGGAACCACGTGAAACAATCCGAGGACTGATTTATACAAGACCAAACACAAAAAATGATGGGATACAAAAATATGACAAGAAGAGAATAAGAGAAATCATCGCATGGACTAGTTCATAATTTCTTTATTTCTTTGAATATGCATTAACTTTAGTTTATCGCTAGGTTATTGCTATATTATCAACAACCTGCAAAAAATTGACATGCTTCATCATAAGGCTTCTGACCTCCACATGTGTAAATTTCTCCCATGGCAGGCACGGCTGCTGCAGCATAACGAAATAGTTCTCTTGGGGAAGCCACATATGATACCCATTCAGTCATACCGTCTCCAAAAGAAGGAATGTATACCTCAAATCAGCTTGAGGCAAGGAACCAAATGCGGGCTCCAACAGAGTTTCACAGCTTGATTGCTTGAATTTGCCTCTGCTAGCCACAATCTTATGATGCAACGGCGCAACTACCATATCAGCATGTCCCAATGTCAAATTATTCAGTCTCTCCCAAGTATCAGTTCCAGATGCTAGAGCTCAAAATCTGTCAGAGATGTACACTATGGGAAGTATGACTGAGTCCGTCCTTTGCGTAAGCATAGCCAAACAATGTTAGAGCATGGAAGTCACCACGCAGAGCAGCGTTTGGAGGCATTGTTTCATAACTCAAGATTGTATCTGAGTTCACAGTGAAGTTGACACCAAACTGATTCATATCAAGACGAATGGTATTCGCTGTTGCTTTCTAGTCGAGGACAAAAAACATCTGATATGTATATGAAATTTTGCCAGGACCATGCCGTGTACTTTGGTAGAGATCCTACAGTGGTCCCTTTGGTCCATATCAGGATCATACATCTAGCAAGATCAAGATATTTGTTGATAGGACATGTATTGAGTGTAAAATAAAAAATTCGTAAAAGACAAGCATAGACGTGTGTCATAGCAATATTGAGAATTTCCCATACATCTCAGGTGTCTCAATTGGATGTACCGATTCGTCTTGAACATCTCGGCCACCAAATACAAAGAGTTTACCAATGGCCAAAGCGACACGTGATGGTAGCATTTGGAGTCTATTTACTTTGGATGGGATAAAACTTGAAGATTGTCGCTCATGAGCGAAAGCATTATTTCATTGAAACATCGGGATCTTGCTGATTTCCAAGAGGGTCGTCACAACCTCCTGTAATGATGATGTACCCATTCTTGTCTCCCAAGCTTCCTTGAATGTGAGGAGACATCATATACCACAACGGTTTTAGAGGTTGATACTTGGCACCACCCCTAATCACAACATTCTCTTTTAATTCAATTACATCGAATATCATCTTGAAGGAAATGATCTTGAAGCATGGTATCTCCTGATGAAGAGACGAGGAGAAAACTGACAAAAGTTAAAAGCCTGCAGAGTCCACTTCATCTTAATTGTGTTCTTGATTATTGTTATTTGAGTGAGATTATGTTGATAACATAGCAAAAACCTAGTAATAAACTAAAATTAACGCCTGTTCTAATAAATTTAGAAATTAGGAGCTAGTCCATGTGCATGACAATTACTTAATTTACTTACATCTTGCCTGTAATTTCTTCTTCTGCCAAATTAATCTAATTTTGGACTTGTATACTTTAATCTGTTCTTGTAAGATGCTACTTTCACTTGGCCTTTTGTATTTGATTCAGATGCCACTTTCACTTGGCCTTTTGTATTTGATTCAGGTGATGCGTCCTTCTGCTGCTTGAGGACTTCCCATTTTCTGCCAATAGGGTTGTACTCTTGTTATCTTGGTGAGTTGTCAGGATGTATTTGCCTTTCCCCTCCAAGAAGTGACATGTCTACAATATTTGCCCCATGTCGTCATCTATAGTTACTAAATCTGCTTCTGTGGAACTCTTTTATTCAACTTATGTTTATATGATCCACTATATGTGCCCCTTCCCCAGTGTCACGTATATGCCACTGTGACTGTGCATATCTGGGTGTACTGAGTATGACCACCCACCAATTTGGGTGGTCACCCAGCTAAATGGTTAGTGTAAGCTCCTGTGTACCCCATAAGTACTGCATGACAAACAATATAATCTTGTAGTCATCTGTGTCCAGACATTTTTTTACACAGAAAAGGCACTGCCATTTGATTGTCCTACCTTGTGCTCTTGAATTGGTATAACAACTTTGCTATTAGGTGGTGAAATATCTGCACTGTTCTCTCTGGTAGCTTCTTACATTCTTGGTTGGGCATGAACAAATGGCTGCTGGTGTATTTGCTGTACCTCCCATCCTGCGGGCAATTCTTCTATTAATTTTTAAAGTAGTTGAACATGGATTCTTTTCCTTCCCTTTTAGTCAATGTTCAGGCCTAGGTATTCTAAAACTTTGCTTCTCGTCATCGGCAGTGAGCTTTCTTTTCCAAATTTCTTATTAAGGTACTTAATGATGTATTAAGGTACTTGATGATGTCTTCTACTACATTCTTGTCTATGTGTGAAATTTTCAAGTTGTCCACATGCCATATTATAGTACATTGTTGGATGCTTTCTATTTTTGTTCACCCGTGAGCTCATTCTTTTTCTTAGGCACCATTGCCTCTCTTTTGTGAATTTGTCTCAGTTCTTTTGTTTGTGCGTAATTTTTCTCTTCTGTACAAATATTTTATTCCAGCATTCATGCGCATTCGCATCATCATAATGTATGCATGCAGTTTTGAGTATTACACGTAAGTTGATTGTTGATTGGTCTGTAGTAGGATGAATTGCTGCCGGGTATTAAGGGCCTGGGTCATAGGTTGTATCGATTTGTGGCTACATTGCCCTCTGTTCTTTGTTCATTTGATATTCCTCCCCAGTTTCTAGGTCAACATTCATATTTGCTGCGATCATTTCAGTGACAATATTCATGTCATATGAAAGTATATCCTTGTCCCCTACTTCAATGTATGTTTTTTCATGCTGCTCTTCAGGGTTGGCATGGACATGTAGACTTTCTGGTTGGTCATACTCTCTGTTCATTCAGTATTGCTGAGGTTGCTGTATGCGTCACTGGTTTCTTTGTCACCTGAATTGTCTTAACTTTCTAGTGTGTTATGTGTTTATTCTCGATATTCTGATGTGCTACTGTTTTCTCTGTTGTCTTGATTCTTATTTATTGTTGTTATTTGTGAGTTCGCCCACTGTGGTGTCGCTGCCTATTCCTGTATTGCGAGTGCTGTATGCCCCCACTACTGTATTGCTGGCATCATAGGTGTCATTGCCGCTACTGTATGTATCATCCACTCCTGTAATTTCTGAATTGTCAGCATACATTTCATTAGTGTCATTGATAATATTGCAATTTTTATTAGTGAACACAATTCCCTTGTATATTTTGCATGCAGAAGTGAGTCAGTGCACAGTTTCTATTACCTCAGTAGACATGGGAAATACAGTCCAGTTGTTGCATGTGATGCAATTTCTAGATTTTATGTTGAGGAAATAGTGTGAGCCCTGTGTATTGCCAGTTGTTCTCAGGGAGAAAACACCAGTGGTGCATGATGCCAGTGAATTGGCATTTTTCTCATGTATGTTCCCAGAATTACAGAACAGTGCCAGACTTCATTTTACATTGCAGATGTTTGTTAGTAACTTTTCATTTGATAACAGGATGACCATGGACTGACTGTCCATTAGTATCCACCCTTTTGGAATTGCTGCTTCATCCTGGATAGAGCACACAACATCATGTTTCAGGCTTCCAAACCCCTCATACTCTTCATCTTCATCTTCAGAACTGTCCTCAATGTCATTGTGACATTCTTCAGACTCTTCATCATTTTCTTTTTGAACATCACTATACTGCCCCTTGTATTTATTAAGCACTAGGAAACTGGATTCTTTTTTGTTACATGTCTTCACCATGTCCTTCTCGTCACACTTGTTAGTGTAGCATCCCTCCATTTTACACTTGTAACATGCTACCTTTTTCTTGTTCTTTCCTTTCTTTGGAGAGCTTCCTGTTGTGGTGTTAAAGGCATTTCCATCAGTTGCATTAGAAAAACAATTGTACTTATTGCCTTACCTGGTTTTCCAACCTGCCAGTACACAACACATGTCAGACACTGCCTTTGGGAAAGGGTATTTTTTCTGGAGGAAATTATTTTCAATCTCTTCAATCAGTTTGCCATATTTCTGCTTGTATACAATAAATTACCTCGAATGACCGCAACAGCTGTAGCATCACACTGGTGTTTGCTTGAATGGACACCACTTGAACTTACCAGTACGTATCCACTGTAATCTTGCAGTAGGTTTTCATAGAATCCTCACTAAATCATGTGCAAGAATTACTTTACAAAAATCACTTGTAAAATTATAATAAATTAAGTTGATTTTTCATGACTCTTCTATATGAAGATTCAATAGTTTTTAAATATAATTCGATTGTATATCAAGAATATTTAAAATGGATTAAATTGTGAATCATTTTTTATCTTATAATTATATGTTATTTAATTATACACTTATAATAAGTATGTTTGAAAAATTCACAGAAGGTGCAATTAAAGTAATTATAATTATATTTATAATAATTATACAAAGATTTTAAAGATTTCAAATGAAATTCCACTAACCATTATACATCAGGTGTATTTAAAACGGATTAAATTTGTGAAGAGAATCAGTTTTAATCCTATAATTATATTTTATATTAATTAAATACTTATGATAAGTATGTTTGCAAAATTCACAGAAGGTGCAATTAAAGTAATTACAATTATATTTATAATAATTACACACAGACTTAAAAGTTTTTAAATATAATTCCATAAATCTTTATTCATCAAGTGTATGGATTAAATTTGTGAAGAAAATCAGTTTTAATCTTATAATTATCAGTTATATCAATTAAATACTCAAAATAAGTATGTCTGAAAAAATTACATTATGTGCAATTAATGTAATTATTCTTACACATGAAAAACATGTTCTGTCGGCAATGACCCACAGAAGTGGTGGACATAGCACGACTACCGTGTCAGCCGCAGTCCATCCCGATAACTTTTACAGTTATTCCAGGTGGATGGAAGAGAAAGGTAGATATTGAGAATGCTAGTAAAATAATCTGTTTCGACAAACTGCAAATACTGCTTTAAGTTTGTTTTGAACGCATGGCAACCAAATGTGCATGAAAATAACTTTTGGAGCTTATCCATCATGGGTGCTTAACTGGCGTGAAAAATGGTAGTCAGTCAATCTTGTACACATTCTGCCTGTCCCTCCCTATTCCGAATAGGATGCCTTTGAAGTAGTCAGTCTTGCTGCTAGGTATGTTGCTATTACCACTTTTCTTTTGAAACCGCTGTGTATGCCACTGCATACCATATCTGACATGGCATCAGGCTTCTCTTCCATGCTATCCTTCATGCTCACTATCTTGTAGTGCATAATTTCAGAATTTATGTTGATAATATAGTGAAAATCTAGCAATAAACTAAAATTAACGCTATTCTATAAATTAAGAAATTATGAGCTAGTCCATGCACTTGACAATTTCTTAATTTTCTTTCATCTCACCTGTCATTTTTCTTATCCCTCATTACTCTTATTTTTGGTCTTTTATACTTTAGTATGTTATTGAATATTTAGTTCCCTTGAACTTCTGCCACGATTGTCGGAATGATTTGTTAGTGTAAGAAGCGAATAAGTCTTAATTTAGTAGCTTAGTTGATTAAATGACTCTTGCTGTAAGTTGGCCTGGTGTGTGACTGCATGTAAATGTGGTCTGACGTTTGTGTAGGTA
>Ga0075154_10002270_pt1 | contig 12707 bp, 6 predicted proteins | sample JI71714BDNA_FD_70965 | JGI IMG/M metagenome (GOLD analysis project Ga0075154, IMG submission 70965) | Wastewater effluent complex algal communities from Wisconsin, to seasonally profile nutrient transformation and Carbon sequestration -... | ecosystem: Engineered > WWTP > Effluent > Algae... | reverse complement strand
TTCTCCCCTCTGATTCTATCTTTGTAAGCAAGACCAAGGTTATTTTGGGTTTCTGCCCAGTCTTTTGGAAAAGCTTCGCGGGTGTAAACCTCTAAAGCAGCTTGAAAAGCGGAGATAGCGGTTTCTATATTCTCTGCTTTCTTACCTTTGATTCTGTGTGAGTAAGCATTTCCCAGGTTGTTTTGGATCATTGCCCAATCTTGAGGAAAAGCTTCGCGGGTGTAAACCTCTAAAGCAGCTTGAAAAGCGGAGATAGCGGTTTCTATATTTTCTGCTTTCTCACCTCTGATTCTGTCTTTGTAAGTCAGACCCAGGTTGTTTTGGATCGTTGCCCAATCTTGAGGAAAAGCTTCGCGGGTGTAAACCTCTAAAGCAGCTTGAAAAGCGGAGATAGCGGTTTCTATATTCTCTGCTTTCTCACCTCTGATTCTGTCTGAGTAAGCATTCCCCAGGTTATTTTGGGTTATTCCCCATTGTTGTGGAAAAGCTTCGCGGGTGTAAACCTCTAAAGCAGCTTGAAAAGAAAAGATAGCGGCTTCTATATTATCCGCATTCTCATCTCTGATTCTGTCTCTGTAGGCATTCCCCAGGTTATTTTGGGTTATTCCCCATTGTTGTGGAAAAGCTTCGCGGGTGTAAACCTCTAAAGCAGCTTGAAAAGCAGAGATAGCGACTTCTATATTTTCTGCTTTTTCTCCCCGAATACGCTGCTTGTAAGCTATACCTAGATTGTTTTGACTCATCGCCCATTGTTCTGGGAAATTATCGCGGGTAAAAATGCCTAAAGCAATTTTGTAACCAGTAATAGCAATCTCCAAATTACTTGCCCTATCTCCCAAAGGAAACTCGGAAAGCAGATTGCTAAGTGTCGTAATAGTTGCTGCGATTCCTTGTGCTTGTTCTAGCTCGACACTTGGTAGAATAGTTGCAGCCCAGCTACGCAATAACTCAGCTAAACTGTCATCTATCTTGTCTAGATTCTCACCCAAGATCGGATAAACTATTTGTGGATCTCCATTGCTATCTAAAATAATCTGTAGCAGCCTTAGCAAAAAATCTAGTTCGACTGTAGTTAGAGGAACTTCGGGGGGAATTGATAAACTTACTCCATCAATATCTACCAAGCGATCGCGTCTTGGCAACTTACTGAATTGTTCTGTTGCACTTTCTACATCTCCAACCGTAAAACTCGCCATGCCACGAGCGTAAGTAATCAATAGTGGAGCAAATTCAGCCAGTGGTTCGGAAAAAGTTTCTACTAATGAAGATAAGCGAAATAGTTCTTTCCAATTTTTTTCTTTCAATCTAGAGTTAATGGCTTCTAATAGTTCGCGGCTAAGTTGCTCTGGTTTAGTATAAGCAAGTGCTGTCCAATACTGTCCCTGTGCTAAATTTTTTGTATGAGGATTGTTCCCAGCAAATTGTTGGGCTACGTAACTTGTTAAAAAATCTGCCAATTCTTCTAATCTGGGCTTATCTTGATTAAACTCCTCATTATCCTTAAGTTCTGTTAACAACAAATTGCGGACAGAAATATCCATCTCGTAAAGCTCATACCCTACCTCACGACACAAACGAGATAGAAGTACGCGAGCAACTGCTGTCCAAGGTGCTTGTGGTACGAAGCGCAGCCATATTTGGTAAAGTAAGTCGGGCGTGATTACCAGTGGAAATGCGGCATGACAAGCTAAGTCGAAATGTGCGGGATCGAATTGTTGCAGAAACCCTACAACTCGCTCGACAGCAATTTCATAATCTGTTGTACTCGCTTCACTCGTCATGATTGCACCATCCCCTGATAAGGACGCTCCCAATAAACATAGCGCCCTCGCAAAGTATTAATAGCCGCATTCAATCCCTCACGGCTCATTTCAAACATTGGTACGAAACGGGCAATTTCGCCAGCAGTAGTATCCTGCCAGCTATCGTTCGGCATGGGATTCAACCAGGCATAATAACGGACTGACTGTTCGAGCTGTTTTAGGAATTTTACCGTATATTCCACTCGGTCTTCATTAAAGTTTCCCCGTGCCGCTCCTGCATCGCTGACTATCAATACCGCCGTTCTGCTATCTATTGATTCTAAAATGTCTGTAACTAGCTGATATCTTAGCCGATTGGGGTCAGTATATAGATATTTTTCAGGATAGTTATAAAAGTAGTAAACGCCGATTTTGGTGATATTTCCATCCTGCTTCGCTTTATCTATTAACTGACGGGACAAATGATGAAAAGGCACCATCGAACCGCCTTGGTCAACGAGTAACACGAGTTCCGCTCGGTTTCTGTAACTTGGCATCATCACGGGTTCTAGTAAAACCCCTTCGCGACAAATTTTTTCTACCGTACCCTCCACATCCAATTCTTCTAGCGTACCTTCCCGCACTCGGCGGCGGAGAAAACGCCAACTTTGCTTGATCTGTCGAGGTGTAACGGGCAGGTATTCATCGACTGAATTTTGGCGGTAGTAGCTCATTTCTAAGCTGTTAGACCCACTTTGCCGCATAGCTTGAATGACCTGTTCTGGTTCGTCTATGTCTAGAGGAATTTCAGGAGGCGAAGTAGGTTGAGATACAGGTTGTTCGGGTTGTTCTAAAGGAGTTAGAGGTGAGGACTGTTCTGATATTTCTGAAACGGGTGAAGGTGTAGAAGAAGTGGGAGATTTTTCTGGTTCTTTTGATGAGGTTTGAGGTTGAGTTTTCTGGGATAGTTCTCCTTCCGTTTGTGGCAATTCAGTAGAGGTGGATTTAGAAATTTCGACAGGCGATCGCTCTATTATCTCATCGAGCAGTCGTTTTAACAAATCAGCTTCTTTTTCGGATTTTATCCACAATGTGCAGCAAAGTCGTTTTAGGGAATTGCGATCGCCGATACCAAAACCAGCTTGCAATGCCTGTACCGCCAACATATACTCTTCCACACCTAGAGGAAGACCCCACTTTCGCAACTCCTTAAAAAGACTCAGCAAAACATTTAGTAAATGCACTTCAGCCAGATTCATTTTTTCTCCTCCCCTGGCGTGCTCCCGTAGTTCCGATAATCTTTCCAAGACTTCAGCAAAGCGCCAGCAAAAGGCAGTTCTCCATTGAGTTTAGCTAAGGCTTGGTCTTCAGGATGTTGTCGCAGAATAGTAAACCAATCAATTAATTCGCTGGTACTTACCTTTTTACCCGTTCCGCTATAGTCCTTTTTCATCAGTATTCGGAGGTTTTTAAAGCGCTCAACTGCTTTGTCGATGACTGTTGATGATGAATTGGGAAAGTGAGCGTGAAGAATTTTCACCAATTCTGATTCAGAAGGAAATTCAATATAGCGGAATAAGCAACGGCGTAAAAAGGCATCTGGTAAATCTTTTTCGTCGTTACTGGTGATAAATATAATCGGTGGCTGCTTTGCCTTAATTTCCTCTCCTGTTTCCTGAATGATAAACCGTCCTTCATCTAACTCCTGTAGTAAATCGTTGGGAAAGTCAATATCGGCTTTATCAATCTCATCGATTAGTAGCACAGTCCGCTGCTCATTTTGAAAAGCACGACCCAAAGGACTTAATTTAATGTACTCACCGATCTTTTTTACTTTAGACCGCTGTTCGTCATCAAACCGTACCAATTGAGCATCGTGAAGGCGACCCACTGCATCGTAAGTGTACAGTCCATCTTTTGCCCTAGTTGTAGACTTGATATACCAGGCTTCATAAGGTAATCCTAACTCGCGAGCTACTGCCTCTGCCAGTCGAGTTTTACCGCATCCAGGTTCGCCTTTCAGCAATAGAGGACGTTTCTGCAAAAAGATAGTCAGGTTGACCGCTTCAATCAACTCTTCTGAAGGGTAGTAAGGCTCTATTCCATCACGTTCCCGCTCTTCTGGAGAAGGTTGCTTTGTACCCGTATAGATGCGAGGAATCACTGAATTAATCATTTTGCCAATCTCCTTTCCAACTACAACCGTAAGCTTCACAAATTTTTTGATACACAAGTTCTGGAACACCGTCTTTAGACTTTGCTCCCAATGTATCAACACATAAACCTTGATCTACTACCCGATCGTTGACTGCTGTTCGTAACCATTGAATAAGATGTACGCGAGTAAATTTTTTTGCTGGGGGTAAACATAAGGGAATATTGGGGTATTGTGGGTGATTAACTTCCTCAGCCAAAGGAACTCCTGATTGACACACTCTTCCTTCATTATCAATTAAAAACATTACCAAATATGTTTCTTGGTGATTGGCTTTTTCTACAACAGGTTGCCAAAAGTCTTGAATTAATTTATACCAAAAAACAGGAAGTTGTTTGGAGCCTGATTCTTCTTCCATGACTTTTTCATAAAAGATAAAAATTAAATTTTGAGATTGTAAAAAATCAAAAATGCTCTCCTTAATTTCTTCTTGCGAAAGCGAAGCGGTTTCTTTCAGCAACCCCAATTTTTCCGCAACTTTATTCCATATATCAAAAATGTCGAACATTTTACTAACTTCAACTGCGATCGGGGGTCGTGCGAGTCCATTCTGTAAGGGTTGTAACTGCAACAGTCTAGTAACCAGAGTTCCTTGCCCAAAGTTCTTTTCGCCATGAACTAGGAAAGCTGCTGTTTTGTGAGGTAATTTTTCCCAGTCAAGAGCTTCTATTACTTTCGTTTCCTGATCTATAAAGTCAATATTGAGAATTGAGTTAAAAAGTTTTTGTGGGGATGAAGTTTTTGGTAACTGACCTGATTTAGACTTTTTCATAAATTCTTGAATTTCCGTATATAACTTATTTAGATCGTTCAATAGATCTTTCCCTTGATGACAGTTATCTTGTAAAGCTTTCACAAACACAAGAAAGACATCGCCAGTTTCATCTGCGTCCGCAAGGAGACTTAAAAAAGAGTCAACTAAGGCCGAGCGAGTTTTTTCTTGCACTATGTCTTCCACCAAAAAACCGAGTTCTTCTTGAGGGTTGCAAAAATCAGAAAGCCTCCGATATTCCTCAAACTGAGCGCACTTTAAAAATAATTTCCGGCATTGCCAATACAGGAGACCTGGTAGCTTCACAAATTAATTTCCTCATAAATTATAATCTGCTAGTAATTTCTGCGATACCTCTAACGCATCCTGATAATCTCGGACTAATTTTTGCAAGTCTTGCTCGGTTTCTATACCCAAAATATCCTGTAACTCATAAGGAAGTTCGTCGTCTGTTCCAAAAAATTCTGCTGTAACTTGCGGTCTTAATTTTTGCTCCACCTCTCTTTGAGCAGTCGCAATAATATCTCGAATTTCATTGTCTAGAAATTCCCTCCGTTTCCGAGCTGATTCTCGAACCTGCTTCAAGGCAAAATACCATTCACCTAAGAGTTTGCGGCGTTCGAGTTCATCAGTCGAGTCCGTGTCAAGTATATTTTCTTTGACCGTCTGTAAAAGCTGCCACCAAGATTCATCGCGAAATTCTTCGATTCCTAATCTCTTGAGTCCCAAGACTTGAATCACTGCATAAGAAAGACGCGAAAGCGAAATATCCGAACTTCGCTCCATTAAACGCCCGTTCGCATCAATTCTCAGGAATTGAGGAGCCGGCCAAACTTCATCGCTATGGGAACCACATACAACATAGTAGCCTGTTCTTAAATCCGCTACGTTGAAATCCATGACCAAGGAAAACAGGTCTTGTTGGCTGCCTTCCTGCGCCAGAAAACTCAATAATTTGCCAACGATATTAGTAACCTTGACAGCCACAGCCCAATCCGGTCGTAATGACAACTTTGCGACTAAATCGGCTTGTTGCATATGATCTATGAACTTTTGTATGGGCCTACCCTGCAAAACTGTATATTTGATATTAATCTGCAACGATGCACCAGGCAGGGCGGGCAACCATTCAGTTAAATTGGTGCTAATACCCAAGCGACAAGGAGTGTTCCTTTGAATCGTAGATATTTTATGCAGGCTTTGGGTAGGAGAATTAGGTTGAAAAGAGCTGGTAATGGAAGAACTAAATATAACTGAATCAGCATTTTGTAGGAAATTAGCCTGAAAAAATGCTTGAGCATCGTGCAGCTTAACCCGAAAGTAGCTGTTCTCTAACTCAAGTCTGGATGGAGGGGGTGGTTGCTCTGGGTAGTAAAGGGGACTAGCACCTGTGGGCATAATTTACTCCTGATTGGGGTTTTGTACTGCTACGATTTCATCGTACAATTCTGGACGATGTTGCTTTATATCAGCCAAGATAGCTTTAATTGTCGTGGCTTCTCGTAATTTTTCAGATTCTCTTTCACCATTATGCAATGCCACTACCCGAAAGTTAATGGCGTTTAACACGGGCGCTCCTGACGTACCAGGCTCGGTGGGAGAATTATGAAGTATTTTGGTATTTGAGGCTTCTTTGACAAAGACTCCGCCAGAGCGATGCTGGAGCAGTCCTTTGGGATGTTGGATTACATAAAATTGAGTTTTAAGCGTCAGGGGTACATCTGCATCTAATTTCAAAAATCCCCATTTTTTAAGGGGAGAATCCGTGCGATCGCGCAACCGCAGCAACGCATAATCTAAATTAACATCCTTATGTTCTAGCCGCTCTATACCGTATTCAATCCCTTCACCGGGCTGCGTAAAATCAAAAGTAAACGTGCTATTGGTAATTTGTTTCTGGAGGTCAGACTCACGAATTAGTGAATCTTGTCTGGGGTCTCTGGCTTCGATTACGTGCCAGCAAGTTAATGCTAAGTTGGGAGTCACTAACCATCCCGTCCCTGTAGGAATTTTCTTCAGGTTGTCGCTAACAATTTGAGGAACGCTGACGCAAGCAACAGAACGAGCGCAATTCAACTGTTTTGCATCGGCGACGATGGAACTCATCGGTTCGCCTTTTGGGTTAGCTTCGAGCGCCAATTCCGCTTTAGGTAAACTTTGTGAATTTATATTAGTTTGCGTAGGAAAAGGTACAACATTAGAGTTACTACTAGCACCTGAAAGTATGGGAGTCAGTTCTTGTAATAGACCGGATAAAGTTTGATAAAGTTGTTTAATCGGGTCGATCTGGTCTTTTAATAAACATAGCAGTATTAGCACATTGTTTTGACCATCGCTTCGGGGGTTACGAACAAGGTAGCTAATTATTTTTTCTGCTCTTTCAGTTCGATTATCAACTTCCGGCAAATCATCGCACCACTGTTGGAGCGGCTCATTGGCATCAAAGAAATCGAATAGTCTGCCATGATTCTTAAATTGATCGCAATCTGACAAAGCTTGTCGCAGTCGGGGATAGATGTCACGAGGAATCCCAGGCATATTAATTTTTAAGGTATTATTCCCATAATAATGTAATTCTTTTTGCAAAGCAAGTGCAGATTTACACTCCTGCTCTCCAGACCCCTGACCAGACCAAGGTTCGCTAGCAACGGGTTCAGTGGTAATACTTTCCCTGACTGTGGCTTTTAGACGTTGCAGGCGATCGCGCCCCATCCCCAGATAGTCCCGATCTACTTGTATTTGCCGTTGCAATTTATTGCCGACGTACTGCAAAAAATCTTGACAAAAACTCAATTGTGTGGCGGGAAGCTTCTCTAACTTTTCCAAGTAAGTTTTGTAATTGATGTAGTTAATGGTGATCGTCTTTTCGTGTTCTGTCAAATCATCTAGGTAGTTCGTATAATCTAGTTCCAACTGTTGTAACTTAGCGTGCAAGTTTAGTAGATGCGAGCGCCTATTTTCTTTTTCAGAAACTTGACTATAGTTGTTTCTATACTGCTCCAAAATACCATAAAGTTTCTTGGCTTGAATTACGCACCAGTGAGACTGTTGATAGACATAAAGAATTTTATGACGACACCACAGCAGATGAAGTAGGGTTTCAGCGACTCTATCCATGTGGTTGGAACTCATATCGTGGCATTTTAACCAAACTAGGATATGAAGTTTATTGGCTGGGTTCGTTAATCCACTTTCATACTCAAAAATTGGATTGCCCAACAAACTGCCTGTATCGACTAAATGGATTGAATGTTTTCCTGGACATAATTGAGCTACGCAAGCATCTGCTAAAACTTGATAATTATCTTTTTGTGCTTCTTTGGGTTGACCAAACAGCAATAGTGTTTTTCCCAAAGAAGCCTGAATATTTTGTAATATCAGGTTTTGGGGATTAAGATAATTTAATTGTGCTAGAGTCAAAGTATCTTGAGAACATAGGGTCAGATCGATCGCATAAGTATCGTGCAAGCGAAAAGGACAGAGCAATCCCTGAAGTTCTAATCCGCCTGCTTGAAGAGGGACTTGGAAGTATAGGCTGGGTTCGTTATTTTCTAATAAGGTTAAGTATTCGGCTCCCCACAAATCTTCGGCTTCTGGGAAATAGCGATTGCCTTCATAACATATCAGTTTTTGTCGTAAAATTTGTAGTTCTCGAATGTGGAGGACATTTCCCAAATCGACTAACTGTTCCCATAACCGAGGTGCTGCTGATACAGTTGGCTGTAGTCCCTGATTGATGCTATTGCGGAGGTGGAAGGCATAGAGGGTAAGACTGGGACATTGCAGCGCCATCGTCTGGGGAATTTCGTTCATGATTTGGGCAGCTTGGGCTGGAAATATCGGGTCTGTGCTTCTATTGCTTCATTATTGACCGATCGCACAAAATGCTGCCCAATGAAACGGGTCTTCAAAGGGTTTTTGGTCATCTTGCAACTTGTACAGCCTTTTATTGAGATTTTGCCACATTGTGGGGTCAAGTGGAAGTGAATTAGTTGTTATCCAGGCTTTTAATTCAGCCTTTGTGAGATCCCGCAGCCAGAGTTGAGCTTGATTGAGAGCAACTGCAACTGAATGAACGCCTTGCAGATTCTGATAAAACTTAATCATCAAAAAAGCGGTGGATAAGTCATTTACTACCCAAAGACTGCTCACAACATTGGAAGTACCTGCATACAGGAAACCACCAGCAATACTGATATATTCATCACTGATGTTATAAAAATCTGTCATACCTGTTTCACAAGCAGACAGAGTAACCAAACAACATTGAGGTAGTGTGAGAGTATAGATATCCCTGAGAGTCAAGCATTTATTGAGAGAAATTTTCGTACTACTATCTTCTTCTGTTAGATACAATTCAGAATCAAACTCTTCTGAAGCAGCAGGCACATAACAATCGGCAAAGAACAAGGCAGAACTCTTGAGGGTAAAATGAGGATTAAAGAAAGCATGAGCGGAAAAATGAATATAGTTACCAGATGCTAAATTATGGCTAGACAGCTCTTGATAAAAAGCTGCTTTTATCGCTTGTGATTTAGCTAAAACTTTAGTTTTACGAAAAGAGCGGCAGATAGCTTGGACTTCCAAATCAGCATACGACAAATCTTCTGTGGGGTTTTGCATGGCAAAAAGGTGAGGTAGAAGCGTATCTGATGTGGGTTTATGGCGTAGCTGATTTTTAGTCATATGCAATAGTTGGCAGCTAGGAGCGTAGCGCACACCTCGACTGAATTTATCTAAAAGACATTGGTTTTTCCCACCAGCCAACGGTAAAGCGTGGAGGGGGAACAGGTGTAAAAACCGATGCGGAATCAGAATAAGTTGATCGCAGCCTTTTGGGAGGAGAGAAAAGATTTCATCAACATGGAGAATTGAAGCAAGGTCGTGAAGGGAATTGTTTAACAGTTTTTTCCACCTTTTTCCGCCCTCTCCATCATCTTCATAGTCGTCAAGATACCTATTACCCCAATCAATTAAAGCTTGTAAAACTGCTTTACGCTCTGCTGAAGGAGGTTGCCAAACAATAGGATGTTGTGTTTGGCTGCTAATTATAAAGACAATCAAGGTTTCAGAGGTAATGTACCACTCAATAATGCTAGTGCGATCGTCAGGTAAGATATCTAGGATCTGGGGAAAGCGAATGAACTCAAAGTCTAAATAGCTGTCCTTCTGAGCGAGGAATTCAATTAAGTTACGAGTTTTACTACGTTCTACATATTCAATAGCTTGCTCGGGGCAACCTAATTCTAAACATACTTCTACCATAGATTGGTAAAGTAAGTTCCATTCTTCCGCAAATTTTTGTTTGACTTCTTGCCCGGCTTCTTCTTCAGATAAAATTTTAATTGAATTGGATTCAAGAGTATTGATAGCAGTCGTTAAAGTAGTGTAATCTTTGAGGACAATTAGGCCGCGCAGAAATTCAACTGTTTCGATGGCAGCAGCAAAAGTGGTGTAGGCAGAATCAAATTTTTGATGATTTTTGTAAGCAATACCGAGATTGTATAGAGTCTTAGCATGATCTAAAGGAAACGAATCTTTAGTATAGACCATTAAAGCATTTTTATAGCATTCATCTTGCTTTTTTAGATTTTCCATTGCCTTACCAAAAATGCGCTTTCCGTAAGCAACTCCTAGATTACTTTGAGTCATAGCCCATTGATCTGGATCTGATTTATAAGTGTAAACCAGCAAAGCCTTTTTGTGATAAGAGATCGCTTTTTCCAGATTCTCTGCTTTTTCTTCTAGAAGGCGTTCCTGATAAATATTACCCAGACTGTCTTGAATTGCAGCCCAATTTTTTGGGTAAGCAGCACGGGTGTATACCTGCAAAGCATTTTTATAATGCTGGATTGCCCGCTCCAAATTATTGTCCCTTTCACCTAAAATGCGATCGCTGTAGGCATTCCCTAAACTATATTGGATACTTGCCCACCTTTCAGGAAAAGTGTTCTGAGTATGAATACCTAATGCTCGTTTATGACATCTAATTGCCCGTTCTAAATTTTCTTCCTTTTCCCCTACAATACGGCTACAATAAGCATTGCCCAGATTGTTTTGGGTTTCCGCCCAATCAGAAGGCAAATCCTTACGAGTGCGAACTTGCGAAGCCTTTTTGAAACACGCTATTCCTTGCTCTAAATTATGCGCCTTATCTCCCAGAATCCGAGTACAATAGGCAACTCCTAGATTGTGTTGAGTCACAGCCCAATATTCCGGATAATACTCACGAGTAAAAACGGTACTAATTACTTTATAACCAGCAATAGCGATTTCTATATTATTGGCTTCAAAAAAACCAGAAAAACTGCGTATTAAAATACATAAATTACCAATATCTTTTGCAAGATTAGGGCGTTCTTCTGGTTCTAACTGTGTTAATATTTCTTGCCAATATTTAATTGGGTCAGGCAACATATTCTCTAGTTTATCTAAGTTTTTCTTTAGTATTGGGTATACAACCTTTGGATCGGCATCACTTTCACAAACAGCTTGTAATACCAATTGCAAAAAATCAATAACCGAAAAAGAACTTTTTGATGACATAAGCTACCTCAGCGATGTATATATTTATAGTTAATTACTGACCAATAGCGCAAAAGGCTGCCCAGTGGCGAGGATTTTCAAATGGTTTGGCATTATCATGTAACTGATGCAACCTCCGACGTATATTCATTTTTAGAGTGGCATCAAAAAATTCCTCATTTGTTTTCAGCCAAGCTTCCAATCCAGTTTTATTAATACCCAGTAGCCAGCGCTGAGCTTCGTTAAGGGCGATAGCAGCCACCACTCCCTGCTGAAAAAGTTGGTAGAACTTCACCATTAACAAGGCGGTTGACAAATCGCCTACTGACCAAAGAGAGACAATTACACTTTTCACTCCAGCAGCGATCAAACAACGAGATAGCCCCACTACTCCATCTCCAGTAATTTTACCCTGTCCGGTACTGCAAGCACTCAGCACAACCAGTTCGGCGTTTAGTTTCATGTCGTAGATTTCCCCAGCAGTGAGGAAGCCATTGTCACCATCACCAGGAGCAAGAGCGATTGCTCCTGGCATACCTAACTGTTTGATATCACTTAATAACCCATGAGTGGCTAGATGAATCAATCGTGCTTTGAGCATCTGTCGCACAATCTCTACCTTAGTTGCTTGATGACCTGTGAGTGCTTGAGTATTGAAGAATGATGCGATCGCTTTCGCTTCTGTTTCGGCTCCTGGTAAACGCTCTAAGCATTGAGGTGGTTGCGAGAGAGGGATGATTGGCATTATTGGATTGCCGACTATAAGAGCATCGACGAAATTGTCAGCAGCTTGTCCCTTTTTCTGCTGACAGATCGACTCCAACACCAGAATGGATGGAGCCGTTAGAATCGCGTGTTGTTCGATTAAATAAATACCTGTGGCATCTTGCAGTGCTGTAAAGGGAACAAGAAATAAGGCTTCCTGGGGAATGAAGATTACAGGATCATTGGGTTCAGTAGGAAGAAAGTCAGCAATCGGCTCAATTAGGTATTGATGCAGTTGCCGTAAAGGCGGAGAAATATTTGTAGCTAATGAGATAGCGTCAAAGCTATTACCTGTTGCACCATCGCGCAGCCTTTCCTCGATACCAAGGGATTGACGGGCTTGCAGAACTAGATTTAACAAAAGTGAGCGAAATGGGATAGTAGAGGATATATTTAGTGACTGTTCCAGCGGTTTTAAGTTAACTGAGCGAAAGATAATTTCACCACTGGGGCGGATAACCCAAATATAGAGTTCTTGCTCGAAAACAAGTGAATATTCAACGAGAGTTACATTTTCTGCCTGAGCAATTTTTTGGATTTGAGTAATGGATGGGGTGGGCGCTGTAGTTGAGATTTGCTGTGTTCTTGTGGATAACCGTTGGTCCAATAACTCTACAAAAGCCCGGGTGCGCCCCCGCTCGGCAATTTCCAGAGCAGTTAATGGTAGATTTTGTGCAACTAAAACGTT
>Ga0075154_10002269_pt1 | contig 12708 bp, 4 predicted proteins | sample JI71714BDNA_FD_70965 | JGI IMG/M metagenome (GOLD analysis project Ga0075154, IMG submission 70965) | Wastewater effluent complex algal communities from Wisconsin, to seasonally profile nutrient transformation and Carbon sequestration -... | ecosystem: Engineered > WWTP > Effluent > Algae... | reverse complement strand
CGTAATATTTATAAAAATCCCTAACGAAATATTCACTTCTGTTACCCTAAATACTGAATGTAAAATACCAACATTGCGTAGAATGGTTTTGAACAATGATGTAGACAAAAACAAACTTCTGGACAATAATTCAAGGATAAAGCTAAACGATTTATCAATCCCTTTACTTATGGTTCAGTCGTCTTTACAGCCCATTTATATTAGTTTTGCCACAGGTAAAACTCCAGATCAAAAAACTTCTTTAATATTAAGTTTTTCGGTTGATTCTGGAAAAAACCCTTTTAAAAAATTACAAACATGGATAAAGTTAAACCAAATAAAAAAAGAAATAATTGCGTCCGTAGATAAACTATACAAATATTGTGAAAATACTGCTAATACTTATGGTTCTGAGATTGTTCAAACAACCTTAAAAGACAGTACTATTTTAGTTATTAGGGGTACTTCCCAATCATTTCCAGCAATATCAGAGATTTATTCAAAAATTGAGCTTTTAGAAAACTATGCAAAAAAACAGAAAGCTAAACCTACCAATAATCCTATGCTCAATATTAAACAAGAAAATGATAAACAATACACTTATTCTGTCGGCTTGCCTATTGACAAATATTTGCCAGACTCAGATCAAATAAGTACAAAAAGAATGCTTTCAGGAGGTAAATTTCTAACTGCTACAGTTGAAGGCGGTTTCCATAAGGTAAGATCGTCTGAAATTAAACTTCAGCAATATCTTCTAGACTATAGTTATTCGTCGCCTGCCATTCCTTTTCAGTCATTAGTCACTAACCGAATGATTGAACAAGATACTGCAAAATGGATAACAAAGCTTTATTACCCTATTTATTAGCAAGCTTTAAAATGGAGAGATAATCATTGTTTTTAGCCACCAATAAACAACTTGCTCCATTAATTTTAACCGATTCTATTTTCCTAACTTCTCCTGACATTACATTTCCTTTAACTTTAACATAATCAAAATTCAGGTTACCTTTATTGACTAAAATAGCTCCATAGTCAGCATCATATCGTCCCATCTGAATGTTGTTATGATAAAAATTGCCACCTATTATGAAATCGGGTAGTTTATCATGGTTATAATCAATTTCCATTATAGATTTTATAGGTGACAATTGTGTTTGCCAAGTCAAATCTATGCCTTTAAAATTGTTTTTACCATCATTTTCATAAATCATATTTTTGAAATTCGTAGCTTGGTATTTTATAGAGCCTGAAAGATATTTTGGTCCAAGCAAATCTAATACACTTGCTTTTGCAAAGTCTGAAGCATATAGGAATTCTTTTTTTAATCTCGGCAACTGTTTTAATAGTTCGTCATGATTATTGAATGGTATCTCTTGTTTGTTTAAAAAATAAGTGATTATCTGTTCCTTTGATCCATTATTATCAAAATCATTAAAATACATGGACAAAGGAGTCCTAGATGATGCATTAAATTTATTATTTAAACCTAAATTTCCTGCCATGACATCAATATCTCCATCTCCATCCAAATCTTGAATTACCGCAGTATTCCACCATCCTTTTTCACTTGTGATTGTATTTTTATTGAAACTTCTTGAAGTATTTTCAAACCAATAAATTCCATTCCACTCGGTGGTTAACACAAGGTCATCTTTTTTATCATTATTCATGTCTATGACTCTTGACGATGTTATAAATCCAACGGAGGATAATATTCCAGTACTTTTGGAGTCAATTTTGAACTTTCCATCACCAACATTTATCAATAAATATGAAGTAGGCCCAGCTCCATATCCATTTGGCAAAGATCTTGCTCCAAAAAACAAATCTAGTTTTCCATCAAAATTGGCATCAAGAACTGCTACAGTACTGGCATTTAAAAAAACACCGGTGCTATCAAATGCATTTTTAGATTTTACAAAATTGCCTTTACCGTCATTAACGTATATTCGAGGCTGTAACATGATACTATTTAATGAATATTCGTTGCCTCCGCTTGCTACAACTAAGTCAATAAAACCATCTCCATTCAAATCTGCAAAATGTGCATCGATATCTTCGTAATTATTGTCCTCTTCCAAAACCATCTGGCTTACTTTCGTAAATTTGTGATCCTTGGTTTGAATAAAAAAATAGGATGTGTCGAACTTGCAACTGCCTACAAAAAAATCTTCTAAACCATCACCATTAATATCTCCTACTGCTATTGCCGGTCCTTCTCGGGATACCATATGAGGTATTAGTGGTTCACGGTTGAATTCTACAAATGGATTTTCTTTATGTCTATGGTCTACACCCTGAGCTTTTGAAATATCCATAAGGTTTGCAATTCTATGATTTCTATGGATATTACTATAATCAAATTTTGGTAAACCTTTCTCATAACTTAAGGACATGGAATTTTGATTGGTATCCAATTTAACTTTCTGGAATGTATTATCAGGCCAAATTACATGAATACTGTCAGGTTTTGTTTTACCCAAACCAACTATCAAGTTATTCAATGAACTACTCATAAAACCTCTTGTGCTAAAATATTCATTCATACAGATTTGCTCATTATTGTAAATAATTAGCTTAGCCCCTACAGCAAGAACATTTTCAGATGAACCTTTTAGAACTATTTTCAAACTTTTGTTTTCAAGGTTTTCTTCAGCTTTATTTTCATAAACCAAAGCAAAGTCATTTATATTATTGACTACAATATCCAGATCTCCATCATTATCAAGATCTGCATAGATTGCACCATTGCTGAAGGTTTTTTTGTTATTTTTGATGTTAGCAACATTTTGAAACTTTGCATTTCCAACATTTTTGAAAAAGACGTTTTCAATTTTTATCTCTGGAAATTGATCCACCATTTTCATTTCATTGTCAGTGATTTCATTGTTATTAATTTTTTGTTGAAATTTTTCGTCACTTATGAATTTTATATAATCAATATCATTCATTCTTTTAGGAATACCATTACTTACAAACAAGTCTTTTAAACCATCATTGTCAAAATCTAAAAATAATGATGACCAACTCCAATCTGTAGCATGAACACCAGCATATCTCCCTATTTCACTAAAGTGTCCATCACCTCTGTTGAGTTGTAATGTATTTCTGGCATATTGGTGTTGATAACCCGCCTTTATCTTATGATGAAATAGGTCATAACTATCTTCTCCCAGTGACCTTCGCAAAAGATAAGGATCGGATGGGAGCATATCCATTGTTATAATTTCCGGTAGTCCATCATTGGTAATGTCAGCAATATCCACACCCATACTAAATTGACTGGTTTGTTTTATAGCGGTTGTGAGGTTGTCAGTAAATGTCCCATCACCGTTATTGATATACATATAGTCATTTTCATGAAAATCATTGCCAATGTAAATGTCAGGTAGCCCGTCCATATTGATGTCGGCGATACAAATACCCAAGCCATAGCCAATGATATTGCCTTTGATTCCAGCTTGATCGGAGACATCTACAAATAATCCATTTTCATTTTTTAGCAACCGATCACCGCTCAATGCATTTCTGGTATTTTCATAATTTTTTCTATCAAAAAAGGTCCCATTGTATCTCAGTGAATGATTCATCATATACATATCAAGGTCACCATCAATATCATAGTCAAAAAAGGCTGCCTGTGTACCAAAAGCAGAAAAATCAACACCCATTTCTTTAGCGTTGTCATTATACTGCGGTATACCATTGACGATGCCTGTACATATTAAAAATTGGTTTTTACTTTGCAGCCTTTCATAATTCCCTACACGGCTTACATAAATATCCAATAAGCCATCATTATTTATATCGACGATACTCACACCAGTACTCCAAGCACTGTCTTGAGGTATTTTTGTTTGGTCTGTCACATCTTCGAACTTTAGTTTTCCTCTGTTTAAATACAACTTATTTTTGCCTTGATTGCTCGCAAAATATAAATCTATCAGCCCATCATTATTAAAATCTCCTGCACCCACGCCTGCTCCATTAAAAAAATACATGTACTTAAACATGTTAAAATCAGAATAACTTGTCAAGTTATTAGCAAAGTCAAGCCCTGTTCTGTCATGTTCCAAAACTTCAAAAAAAGGTCTGTTTCTTACCTTTGAGCAAGCAAAGACTATCAATGTAAAAATTATAAACGAGAAATAAGAAATACATTTATTAGAAGGCATTAGTTTATTTTTTCTTTTCAAAAATATATGGCGTATCGTCATTTCTGGCAACGATATATTTACCATTAGCTTTTAGGATCCCAGTGGATCTGCCTGATATGTTGATGCCAGATTCATCAGAAGTTATAGGAACAAAACTGCCTTTTTTATTATTTAAAAGCACCATTCCTTTAGTTCCATCCAAACCACCAAATTGGGGCAAAAATCCATCCATATTCCCTACAAGAATTAAATCTATAAAACTATCACTATTGAGGTCTTCAGCGTAAATATCGTTAATCGAAGACCATTGAGCCTGATAACAAAAAGGAATAAGCTGATGACCCTTTCTACCATTATTTTTAACTATGAAGCTTTTCGTGGTTTTGATGCTATTCATTAAAGCATTTTCGATATTTTTACCTAAGAGATCCTGAACTGATTTTTCAGCATATTCTGAATGTTTCAAGTTTTTCTTTTTTATCATAGCTAATTGATCTGCCATATCTCTCTTCATAAAAAGCGGCATATCCTTCCCTAACACAGTTCTTGAAATAACCTTTTCTGGCAGCCCATTTTTGTCAAAATCTCCTATAAATAGTTTTAAAGGTAGATACTTTTCATCCTGCAGATAACCATTGGTTCCCGAATTACCCAAAATCAAGTCTTGATCACCATCATTGTCTATGTCCAATAAATGTACGGACTGCCAGAATCCACTAAAATTTTCAAATGCAGAAATGTTCTTAACTGCAAATTTTTTATTTTGATAGGTCAATGCTACAGGAGACATCCATTCGCCTACAATAATTAGTTCGTTAATCTTATCGCCATCTACATCTCCCCAGGTGGCATCAGTGACCATCCCTAATTTACTCAATTCACCGAAATTTCTCAGCACCTCTATAAACAAACCTTTTCCATTATTTTCGTAAATAAAACTTCGTGGAGCTACTCCATATTCTCCAGGAAATGACCTACTCCCAACAAACAAATCCATATCCCCATCATCATCATAGTCAAAAGGCAGTGCAACTGATGTATTATAACCATTTGGCGGCAATGCTCTTGTATCAATACTAAAGTTGCCTTTACCATCATTGATATAGAGCCTGTCTTGAAGCTCTCTACTTCCTTGGGGTTTCGAATTTCCTCCTGAACCAACAAACAAATCCAAGTCTTTGTCTCCATCAGCATCAAAAAAAATAGCTTCTGTATCTTCCCAATCCTTGAGCTCAGCAAATATAGGCTGGCTAGAATCTTTATATCTATTTTTAGTACCTGTTAAAAATTTTCCTGCATATCCCGCTGCACCACAAATATAAATATCATCAAAACCATCCTTATTAATATCTCCTACAGCTATTTTGGGTCCTTCCTGAGATAGCATCATCGGTATATTCCTTTCATAATAGAAATCTATATACGAATCTTCCTGGTGCTTAGGTAACTCTAGATCAATTGGAACAAAAAAACTATCGAGACTTTTTCTATTTAAGCTTTTTGATGAAGTGATTAACCCTCGCTTTTTAATCTTATGATACTGATTTGTAGATAAATTCTTCAAAATACTTCTGCTCAAATCATGCCAAATGATCTCTACTGAATCTACCTTATTATGCTTTCCTATGCCAAAATTAAGTCTGGTATCCATGGAAGATTGGAACCCCCTATTGGGTATCAATTGCTGAGTGAGAACATAATTGCCTACATATACCTTACAAACTGAACCTATAGCAAATTTGTTGTCTTTTTCTCCTTCTAACTGAATACCTATAAAGTTATTTTTATTGATTGATCTCGAATTATTTTTATAAACCAAAGCCCTTTGATTAACGTTATTGACTACTAGGTCGAGGTCTCCATCATTGTCCAAATCTCCATAGGCTGCCCCATTTGAGAAAGTTTTTTCCGTCAATCCCCATTCATCAGATACATTTTTAAACTTTAATTCACCGGTATTACGAAAAGCTATATTTTGAATTGGTTTTGATGGCATCCTATTAATTACTGAATCCAACTGCTCCTTTTTACCATTTAATGCCATTTTTTGAATTACATCATTGGCAAAAAAATCAATGAAATCCTGATCAATAACGTCATGGAAAATACCATTACAAACAAAGATATCTGTCAGCATATCCTGATCGGCATCCATCAATAGTGCTCCCCAACTCCAATCGCTGGCTGCTACTCCGGAATAAAAAGCAGTTTCTGTAAAGTGACCCTTTCCATTATTTACTTGCAAAGAATTTTGAAGATATTGTTTGTAAAATCCGTTTTTAACTTTCAGGTTATGTACATTGATATTATCGAAAGTAGTAGTTGTCTTAAGTCTATATTCATCTACAGGTAGCATATCAGTAACAAAAATTTCAAAGCTACCGTCATTGTTCAAGTCTGCCATATCTGCACCCATAGAAGAAGTACTCAAGTGAGAAATACGGGACTCAAGTTCTTCTTTAAAGGTTCCATTTTTTTGATTGATATACAAATAATCGCGCTCAAAAAAGTCATTAGAGATATAAATATCAGGCCAAAGATCTCCATCCACATCACCAACCGTAACACCCAACCCAAATCCAATTAGACTACCGTAAATGCCAGCTGCCTCACTGACATCTACAAACTTACCACCATCGTTGCGCATAAGTTTGTCTCCTCCACCTTTCAAAAAATCTTTTACATTCCAATCTTTAGCCCGGAGATTCCTAGCGTTGGAATAATTTAGAGTGTTTACTGGTATAAAAGAATTATTTAAAATATATACATCCAAATCACCATCCATATCAAAATCAAAAAATGCTGCATGTGTGGTATATCCATCATCATCCAAACCATATGCATGAGCTGATTCTGTAAATGTAAGGTCTTTGTTATTGACATATAATGTGTTTTTTGAATTACTTCCTTCCCTGTAACCTGCATTGCAAACATATATATCCAACCAGCCGTCAGCATTGATATCCACGAAAGAGACTCCAGTACTCCATTTATTTTTATCTGATACACCCGCTTTGGAAGTGATGTCATTAAATTTTAGGTTTCCTTCGTTAAGATATAGCTTATTATCACCCATATTTGATGTAAAGTAAATATCTGCCAGCCCATCATTGTTCAGGTCTCCTATAGCAACTCCGCCTCCGTTATAAAAATTTCGATATGAAAAAATGTTAAAGTCCGGAGAGTTTTTAACTACATTACAGAAATCAATATTTGTCGAGTCTGAAGGTAAACTTTTAAATATCTTATTATTCGATACATCTCCTCTTTTTTGCATTTTTTCATCACAAGAATCAAACAACATTACAAGAATGACAAAAAAACAACAGTTTTGGATTACTTTTTTATGGGAATAATATAAATGCGGAAGTTTGTAAAAAAGCATAAAATAAATATATAATTGCAAAGATAGTAAAACAGAAGATTTTTTAATAATAACTCAACAATCCCCAAAAGTTCATTTTTATAAAATCAAAAAAGGGGCTTCTTTCGATGCCCCCTTTTTTATTTATACAAAGTTCGTGAATATTAATATCCAGGATTCTGCTTTAGATTTGGATTTGATGCTAAAGCATTAGCAGGAATAGGGAAAAGCAATCTTTCAGGACCACTCTTAGGTTTAAGCTGCGTAGCGTCAAGATATTTTCCGAAACGAATTAGATCTGTTCTTCTATGACCTTCCCAGTATAACTCTCTCCCTCTTTCGTCAAGAAGTGAATTTAAGTCAAGTGCAGACAAATTAGATGCTTTTCTCGCACTTCTGATTTGATTTACAATAGCTAACGCACCAGCACTATTTCCAGTTCTCAACAAAGCCTCAGCCTTCATTAACAATACATCAGAATATCTATAGTAAACAAAATCATTGTTTACATTATCTCCACTTTTATAATCGATAGGGTACTTAATTGCTCTGATACCAGTAACTTCTAAGTTTGCTCCTCCTTCTTTAAGTGCTACTTCTTTTGTAAACGCAAGTGGATTACCACTTCTATCAACAAGTGCTGTCCCTTTTTCATCAAATTGTTGACCTATTAAAAATCCAGCTTTAATGCCAGAAACATCTGTCATTCCTGGATAATCAGAAGATTTTCTCACATCTCCGTCTTCGAACTTGTCATAAAAATCACCTAAAGTTGTGAATCCATTCCACCCACTTGGGTTTTGGTTGTAGTGTAATGTACAAAACCATCTTGACCTTACGTTTCCACTAGTGACTCCTCCAATATTTTCAGCTGTCCAAATGTTTTCAGATGAAATAGCGTCATTATTTGGTGCAAAATTGTCGTAGAAACTGGTTTCTAAAGAGTATTTACCTGTTGCTGTGATCTCATCAGCTAGAGCCACTACTGCAGCCATATCAGCAGCATTAAACGTAGGTGCTGATCTGTTTAAATAAGCACCTTTATTCAACAAAGCTTTCATTTTTAATACTCTAGCAGCGTTTTTATTAGCTTTGTTAGCTGCTCCGTCAGGTAAATCCTTAATTATTGCATCTACTTCTTTTATAACAAAATCAACTGCTTCCTGCGGCCCAAGAACCTGAGCATCTAATAATAAATCTGAACCTGCTTCTCTAAATGGCACCTGACCCCAACCGTCTGCGACAGATAGTACCACGAATGCTCTAAGATAACGAGCTTCGGCTGCTTGTTGAGCTGTTGGATTAAATTGTAACATGTTAGTTGTTAAGAATACCACTTGCAATAACTCGTTAAATGTAGCAGATAGAAAATCATGCTCCGCATTCCAGCTATGTGCATGCAATGATCTCCATATACCATTGTCATCCCAGTCGCCACCTCTTGTAGGACCAACCGTTTCGTCTGATGTATGTTGCTGGGCAGCCCAAAATCTTGACTGATCCTGATAAGGATTTCTCATACCATTGTAAGCGGCAGTTAAAAATGATGCCGCATCTGAAAATTTCGCACCTTGATCAGTTGTTAAATCCTGACGAAGTTCTTCTTCAAGATTGGAACAACTTCCCAATGCAAAAAACATAAATGCTAAAATAATACTATATCTCATGATTTTTATTTTTTATATTGTTAAAATGATACATTTAAACCTAAAACAAATGATCTTGCCGTAGGATAAGGAATATATTCAATACCAGATGAAGGTACCCCGTTTCTTAGGTTTACTGTATTTATCTCTGGGTCAAACCCTGAATAATTGGTTATAACTAACAAATTCTGACCAGTTAAAGATAAACCTACATTAGAAAATTTCCAAACATCACCAAAATTATACGATAGTGTAGTATTTGACAATTTTAAGAAATCACCATTCTCAATATATCTGTTTGAAGATGTAATTGGATTGGCTGTACTTTCAAGTGCTCCAGAATTAATTAATGCCGCATCAACATTTCTAGTTCCCATATTTGTAATTGGAATAACACTCATCGCTGTATTATTATATAACTGATGTCCAAATGCTCCATTCCAATTCATACCAAAGCTAAATTTACCTGCTGTAAGTTGCGTAGTAAATCCTAAGATAATATCTGCATTCGGGTTACCAGCTTCAATTAATACATCATTTCCTTGTTCATCTTTTGCATAAACTGCAACACCTTTACTATCCAATCCTTGATAATCTCTTACGAAAAAGGTGTTTAATGGATATCCATTAACATGTTTTTGAACAAATGCTCCGGAGGAGCCTTGACCAAACAAGCTACCTGTTTGGATATCTGCACCTGTATAGTTGGTGAATTCATTATTTAAAAATGAAATATTACCTCCAACATTTAGTGTCAAGTTATCTCTGTCAATGATAAATGTATTTAAGCCCAATTCAATACCCGAATTTACTACTTCTCCGGCAATATTTTTAAATGGTCTGATTGGTGGTCCAGGTTGAGCTAATTGTGGGTCTAAAAGTAAGTCACTTGTTGTACGCTTATAATAATCCAAAGTACCGTTAATCACTCTGTTGAATAAACCAAAATCAATACCTACGTTTAATGTGGTGGAGGACTCCCATCTTAAATCAGGGTTTGGTGCATTTATAAGCTGTACCCCGTTATCAGCCACTAGTGCATATCTTCCCTGAGCTGCTCCAGCTGGAAACTCCTGGTTTCCTGTAATACCCCATCCAAGTCTTAATTTCAACTCATTAATATTTTCATTTCCTTTTAAGAAACCTTCCTCAGAAATATTCCATGCAGCTGCTAAAGACGGGAAAACACCATATTTGTTATTATCACCAAACTTAGAAGACCCATCAGCTCTAACAGTTGCAGTTATCAAATACTTACCATAAAGATTGATATTAGCTCTACCAAAGTAAGATTGCAATTCACTAATAGGGTCAGCAAAAGATCCGATTCTTCTATTTGCTGCAAGTCCGTTTTGAAGCGCATAGGTGTTATCGAAACCAGAAGGCTGAGAAAAACCTCTCCCTGACATAAAATTACCCGAAAAATCAAACTTTTGGTATTCATAACCTCCCAATAGATTCAAAGATATATTAGGATTTATATCTGTATTCCATGATAAAGTATGTGACTGTAATGTGCTTAGCAAAGTATTGTTAGCAATAGCTGCTGATCCTAAGCCTTCAATGTTTTCAATATTTACATTACCCCATACATTTCCTCGACTTTGGCCTAAACCATAATTGATACCTAGTCTGTATCTATATTGTAATTTTTTAGTAAAATTAATATATGGTGATACGTTTGTTAGGATCGAAGTGGTATTAGCACGTTCGTCGTAAGCATCTAATAAATTTAATGGATTTATTGTAGTTGCGCCTACGGTTGCACCACTTTTGTTATTTTTAGACGTTGTGAATTTACCATCTGTGTATAAAGGTATGGTAGGGTTCCACTGCAATGCTTGAGCTATAAGGTTACCCGTAAATCCTGCATCTGTAGAAACAGGAACAAGACCTTCATTTGTGTGACCTAAAATAGAAAGAAAATCAAGACCAACCTTATCATCCCAAACTTTAAAGTTTGAGTTTAAAGAAGCAGAATATCTTTTAAGTTCTGACTCTTTTACAACTCCTTCAATATTTTGATATCCAAAAGAAAGCCTATAAGTCGCATTTTCAGTACCTGCACCAATAGAGAAATTCATATTTTGGTTCATAGCAGAACGTGTAATTTCATCAAATGCATCAACTGATGACTTACCATCACCCTGAAGATTGTAGGATTTCAAAGCATTTCTATATTCATCTCCAGTAAGCACATCATATTTTCTCAAAACATTACTTACACCGAATGAAGTTCCGAAACTAACTTGAGGTTTGCCAGTTCTCGCTTTTTTAGTTGTAATTAGAATAACTCCATTTGCAGCCCTTGCACCATAAATCGCAGCAGAAGAAGCATCTTTCAAAACTTCTATATTAGCAATGTCTGCTGGATTAATAAAATTTAAAGGATTAGAATTTTCAAGATTACCATTTAATGCTAGATTAGCTTTAGCTGTTCTGCCATCCAAAGGTATTCCATCAACCACATATAATGGATCAGCACCCGCTCTAATGGAGTTGTTACCCCTAATTTTCACGGTAGCAGCACCACCAGGTTGCCCACTATTATTAATAATGTTCACACCAGCAACTCTAGATTGTAAAAGCTGATCAGCAGATGTAATGACCCCTTGATTGAAATCTTTTTCCTTCAATGATGCAACGGATCCTGTTAAATCGCGTTTCTTTACTGTTCCATATCCAACAACAACGACCTCATCTAGAAGTGCTCCAGCAGACATAGATACATTGTAGGAATTTGATGCACCGATAGTAACCTCTTGGTCAGCATATCCTGCATATGAAAAAACGAGCACATCACCTTCTTTGGCACGAAGAGAATAGCTACCATCTATATCAGTAATAGTACCATTGTCAGTACCTTTTACTAATATGTTTGCGCCGATTAGCGCGTCGCCGTTTCCTGCATCAGTTACAACACCAGATACCGTTTTTTGTGCAAAAGCGGATGATGACATAATGACCAACAAAAACAACGAAAAAGACCATTTCGTTAAAAAACTTTTCATGTGGCTTTGACGATTTTGTTAAAAATTAGTTAATGATTAAATATACTTAGTGTACTCAATACACTGTTAATAAACGACAAAATTATTGAACTTTTTGAAATCTACTTATCTAAAGTTTCATTTTTTTTAACATATTTTTAAAAAAAAATTAAATTTGGATTAAATAAATTTATCAAAATTAAAATATTTGTTTCAAATCAGCCTGTAAATGTTAACAATTACGTAATGACATTTGCAACTATTAATACGGGTGCATACCATCACTTTTGTTAAATTTTGTGCAATAATATAACATAGATTTAACTTAATCTTAACAAAAATACAGAAATCGATTGCGCAAACGTTTGCTGTTAATAAATATTAATATCTTTACGACTGAAATGCTCAAAACACCTCTTGATGCGTATCTTGAGGAACGCTTAGTAATTGACTTTTCAAGCAAATTATCAAATCAACACCTGATAAATATTGGGTCAACAAATAATCAAAACAATGAAACGTATCAACATCAAAGATTTAGCCCGAATGTTATCCGTTAATGCTTCTAC
>Ga0075154_10002268_pt1 | contig 12711 bp, 12 predicted proteins | sample JI71714BDNA_FD_70965 | JGI IMG/M metagenome (GOLD analysis project Ga0075154, IMG submission 70965) | Wastewater effluent complex algal communities from Wisconsin, to seasonally profile nutrient transformation and Carbon sequestration -... | ecosystem: Engineered > WWTP > Effluent > Algae... | reverse complement strand
ATAAATTAGGAAAGCAAATTGGTTTAAAAGATGGTGATAATATTATTGCAGTGGGTGGCAAAACCTTAGAAAATATTGATGCAGTTGAAGCTGAAATTGTACTAGGCGAAGCAAAAAACATAACGGTAGTTAGAGATGGAAGTAAAATGGAGTTGCCAATTCCAGAGGATTTAATTAGACAATTAAATAAAAATAAGTTAGATAGTTTTGTAAGCCTTAGATTTCCATTTATAATTGATAGTATAACTAAAGATGTGAAAATTACGAGCGGTAATTTGCAAAAAAATGATAAAATCATAGCTTTTAACAACAAACCTTTCAACTATTTCATGGAATACATGCAAATAAAAGAAGGTACTAAAAATGTAACAGTTCCAATAACTGTATTAAGAAACAATAAAGACACTTTAACTGCCCAAGTTAAAGTTAATGAAGATGGTAGAACATTTTTAAGTTATGCTACACCAGATAAAATTTTAGGTACTACAATAAAGCATTATAATTTTATTGAAGCTGTACCAGCAGGGTTCAGAAAATGCTTTCAAACTTTAGATAGATACATTACTGGATTGAAACAGTTATTTACTGGCAAAGCAAAAGCAAGTGAAAGCTTAGGTAGTGTTATAAGCATAGGAAATACATTTCCAGGAGTATGGGATTGGCAAAGATTTTGGAGCCTCACAGGAATTTTTTCCATCATCCTAGCTTTTATGAATATCTTACCAATTCCTGCATTAGATGGTGGGCATGCACTATTTACAATTATAGAAATGATTACTGGTAGAAAGCCTAGTGATAAATTTATGGAAGTGGCACAAACTGTTGGTATGGTTTTATTGTTAGGTTTAATGGCTTATGCCTTAGGATTAGATGTATGGAGGATTTTTAAATAGTTAATTAGTTAGAAAGTCAGTGAGTCAGAAAGTTATTAGTTATGATGTTAATTGTAAAACACAAATCAGAAAAAGTAAAACAGAAATAATAAAGTAAACCTTTGCGTTCGTAGCAATCTTTGCTTCTTGGCGTGAAATTAAAATAAAATATATGAGTTTAATTGTAGTTGGTTCAATGGCTTTTGATGCAATTGAAACCCCTTTTGGGAAAAGTGATAAAATTATTGGTGGTGCTGCCACGTACATTGCATGGTGTGCAAGCAATTTCACTAAAATAAAACAAATTAGTGTAGTTGGTGGAGATTTCCCACAAAGTGAGTTAGATGCTCTTACTGCAAGAGGCGTAAACTTTGATGGATTGCAAATAAAGAAAGACGAAAAATCATTCTTTTGGAGTGGAAAATACCACATGGATATGAACAGTAGAGATACATTGGTTACTGAACTTAATGTATTGGCAAACTTTGAGCCCGTTGTTCCAGAAAGTTATCAAGGCAGTGAATTTTTAATGTTGGGAAATTTAGATCCAAAAGTACAACGTAGTGTTATTGAGCAACTAAGAGAACGTCCAAAGCTTATCGTATTAGATACTATGAATTTTTGGATGGATATAATGATGGAGGAGTTGCAAAAAACCATAAGTATGGTTGATGTATTAATGATTAATGATAGCGAAGCAAGACAATTAAGCGGTGATTACAGTATTGTTCGTGCTGCTAAAAAAATCATGGAAATGGGGCCAAAATATTTAGTAATTAAAAAAGGAGAGCATGGTGCATTATTGTTTCATGGAGATCACGTGTTTTTTGCTCCTGCCTTGCCTTTAGAAGAAGTTTTCGACCCAACTGGTGCTGGTGATACTTTTGCTGGTGGCTTTATTGGACATTTAGCAAAAACAAAAGATATTAGTTTTGAAAACATGAAAACAGCCATAATTGTAGGAAGTGCCATGGCAAGTTTTTGTGTTGAAAAATTTGGTACACAACGCCTACAAGAAATTACACAAGAAGATATTAATGAACGTTTACAACAGTTTGTACAACTTAGTAGTTTTGATATTGATTTGGTTTAAACTAGTCAATGGTCATGAGGCAATGGTCATAAAGTCAATAGTCATAGAGTCAATGGTCATAGGGTCATTCTTTTCAAATTTTGATTTTCAATATTACATCAAAAAGCCTCGTTAGAAATTCTAACGAGGCTTTTTGATGATTCGTAATGTCGAATTACCTATTTACAATTATTTAACTAATGCTTCATAAGCAGTAGCATCTAATAATGCTTCAACATCTGCAATATTGTCAACTTCCATTTTAATCATCCAACCAGTTCCATAAGGGTCGTTATTTACTGATTCTGGAGTAGCTTCTAAACTTGAGTTTAGTTCTATAATTTTCCCAGCAAGTGGTAAAAATAAGTCACTTACAGTTTTTACGGCTTCAACACTACCAAAAACTTCATTTGCTGCAAAGTGTTTACCAACGCTATTTACATCAACAAAAACAATATCGCCTAGCTCTCTTTGAGCAAAATCTGTAATTCCTACTGTTGCAATATTGCCCTCCAAAGAAATCCATTCGTGATCTTTAGTGTATCTTAATTGTGTTGGAAAATTCATATTTATTTGTTTTAATTTATAAAGATTTTTTAATTCAAAATTCTAATTTTCATTCTTGTGTCTTTTACTGGTCTATCATTTTGTCCAGTTGGTGCAGATGCAATTTTATCAATTACATCTAAGCCTATAAAAACTTCACCAAATACAGTGTATTCTTCATCAAGCATAGGAGTACCTCCAATACGTGCATATACTTCTTTTTGAAACATATTATAACCCTTTTGTGGCAGCTGAGCGGTGTCGGTTTTTCTGCCTTGTACAATGTAAAATTGACAATTGCTACTTGCTTTTTCAGGATTACCATCACGTGCAGCAGCTAAAGCCCCTTTTTTATGAAATACTTGAGGAAAAATTTCCGCTTTTACTCTATCGCCTTCGGCACTTCCAGCTCCAAGCATTGTATTTGCATCAGCTTTTTTGCTGGTTGGGTCGCCTCCTTGAATCATAAATCCTTGGATTACTCTATGAAACAACAAACTATCGTAAAAACCTGCTTTTATTTTGGAAATAAAATTATCTCTGTGTAAAGGGGTAGAATTGTATAATCGTGCCACCATTACACCATAATCAGTAGTTATTTCTACCAAAACATCTTTTTCTTGTGCAGATACTGTAGTTGATAAAGCAACTACTAAAATTAAAAAAATCTTCTTCATATTAATTAAAAACTGTGGCGAAAATAATTGGATTTAGTTTAAAAAATCTTGCTGTTGAAAATAAAGTAAGATATGGTCTTTCAAAAAATTTTCTTGTTCAATTAAGCCAAGGGTTGGTAACTCTAAAAGTTGCTCAAAATGTGGCCATCCGTCTTTGTCATTACCAACAAAAGTGTAGTATCCACTGCTGCTTAAAACAGTGCAAACTGCAACGTGCATTAAATCTTGCTTTTGTTCTTTGCTAATTTTATCTGGCATAAAACCAGTTTCTTGCAAACCAATTAAAAAAAGGATAGCTTCTGTATCGGGCTTTTTCCCAAATTTTTCAAGCAGCTTTGCTTCTAAAGCCCACCATCGTTGTTGTATATCGTCTTTTACATTCATTTGTTCGTATTTTGGTTTTTTTAATGATTGAAAAATAGCGTTATTATACTTTTTTTACAAATTCAGATTTTAGTCCTAATGCTCCAAAACCATCTATTTTACAATCTATGTTATGATCTCCGCTAGTTAATCTTATATTTCTAACTTTAGTTCCAGCTTTAATTGATTGTGACATTCCTTTTACTGGTAAATTTTTAATAGTTACAACACTATCTCCATTTTGTAAAATAACTCCATTACTATCTTTTACAACTAAGGTTTCATCTAGTTTATCATCTACAGCATTCCATTCATTGCCACAGTCTGGGCATATAAAATAATCTTCAAAGGGGTATGAATTTACACTTTTACATTCTATACATTTTGGATATTCCATAAATTTAATTTTCAACTTCAGCACTCATTATGCTTGCAGCCACACTATCAGTACCTTTTGGAGTTTTGTATTTTAATTTTATATCAATTTCGTTACCTGGTTTTACAACATCTTCGATTACATCTTCATGATTTTCAATTAATTGTCCAGCATTGAAATACAATGTTTTTACACGTATATTTTTATAAGTAGCTTGTGTAGCGTTATTTTTAATTACTCCTTTGAAAACTGATTTACCCCAAAAGTTTCGTTTGTCATCTCCTGTAAGCTCTAAAAAACTGGTTGGAGATTTCTTTTCTTTTTCTAACAAGCTTTCCTTTTTTGACTGATAGTCGGTTTTGTCAATCCCATTTTTTTCTTTTTCGTCAGTATCACTGCAACTAATAGAGAAAATACTTAGTATAAAAATGAATAATATTTTTTTCATTTGTTGTTTTTAATGGTGCAATATTAAAATAAAAAAAGCTATTGGTTAATTAATTTGCCAATAGCCAATGTAGTTCATTAGAAGTTAAACTTTCAAATAATTTTTTAATTTATAATTGGTGTATTTACTCAAATCTCAATGCAACAATTGGGTCTAGTTTACTTGCTTTAATTGCAGGGTATAATCCAGCTAAAAGTCCTACAACACTACAAATAATCACCCCAGCAATTACCCATCCCCAAGGCACAAGAAATCCAGTTTTCAATAACATTCCTACTAAATTACCCACACCTACACCAAGTAAAATTCCAATTATGGCTCCAAGCAAACTAATTATCATGCTTTCAAATAAAAATTGTTGCCTTATATCTTTTCGTTTGCCACCTATAGCTTTCACCAAGCCTATTTCCCTAGTTCTTTCATTTACAGCTACAAGCATAATATTCATTAAGCCAATAGCAGCACCAATTAAGGTTATTAAGCCAATTACACCAGCTGAACCAGAAATTCCACTTAAAAATCCAATAAAAAGTTCGGCAAACTTGTCGCTTTTTTCAATTACAAAATTATCTGCATCAATGGGTTGAAGTTTTCGTACTGCTCTAAAAACTTGAGTTGCTTGTCCAATAGCAGGCTCTAATTCAGCAACATTATTTACAAGTACTCCAACTAAAAATGTATTTGAAACGGTACTGTATTTTCTTGCATTATTGTAGCCAGTAAGTACAATATCATCAGCACGGTTAAGGCTGCTTCCTTTTTCTTTAAGTGTACCTACAATTCTGTAAGGCATTCCATTGGCTCGTATAATTTTATCAATAGCTTTATTGGGGTCGTCGTTAAACAATTTTTTTACAATGTTACTGCCTACAACACATACACTTCTTCCACTTTGTACGTCTAAGTTATTAATATTTCTTCCCATTAATAATTTGTATCCAACAACATCAATGTAATTTTCGTCACCACCCCAAACGGCACAAACTGGGTTGGTTTTTTTATCTTCATAGTGACAATCTACGGTTCTTGCAGCTCTTATAAACATTGCTACTTTAGCATTGTAGTTAAAATTAGCCTTAAAATATTCGGCATCTTCTTTTCGAATTACTTTGTTTAGATTGCTCTTTTTTTGGCGTTGTCCACGTTTTTGAACTGTAGCATCATTTTGTCCACCAAAGTTGGTATTGCTTTCTTTAAATCTAATATTAAATGCATTAGCACCCATACTGCTAAAGCTTTCTTTAAGACTTTGGTTCATAGCTTCAATAGCTGTAATTATACCAATTAATGCCATAATGCCAAATGCAATAATGGCAACAGTAATACCTGTTCTTAGTTTGTTTCCTTTGATGGTTCTATACGCTAAATTAAAGCTGTGTAATAAATTCATATTAAAATCTTAAAAGAAAAATTTAATTCAATAAATGCAAAACTAGGTGATAAAACTATTTTTATTTTTTTATGTTTTTAATGATAAAGCACTAAAATTGTAACATTAAAAAACGATTAAATGATGTATAACAACGTTCGAGATAATTTTAACAACAATTTCACGAAAGAAAAGTACGATGCTTATTTAAATGATTTACATAGCCATTACACAGATGGTGCTATAGCTTTTCGTGTGGCAGAAACACCACTGTTTGTAAGTAAAAAATTTACCAATAAAATATTAGACGCCTGTGAAAGTATAGTTGATGTTATTACAAAACCTAATTTTTTAGAGCTTACAAAAAATGCCATTCCTAGCAATGTAAAAGTTCCAAATGAAAATAGCTATAGCAACTTCATAGCCTTTGATTTTGGTGTTTGTGAGAATGAAAATGGTGAGCTTGAACCACAACTTATAGAAATGCAAGGTTTTCCTACTTTGTTTGCCTATCAAATTTTTCATGATGAAATTACAAGAAAACATTTCGATATTCCAGTTGGTTTTAGTGCTTATTTAAACGACTTTACGCCAGAAACTTATAAAGCTTTGTTGCAAAAAATTATTCTTGGAAATAGTAAACCCGAGAATGTGATTTTACTAGAAATTTTTCCGCATCAGCAAAAAACAAGAATTGATTTTTATTGTACCGAAACTTATGTAGGCATAAAACCAGTTTGCATTACAGAATTAATTGTTGAGCAAAAAGATGTTTTTTATATAAACAATGGGGTAAAAACCAAAGTAGAAAGAATTTACAATCGAATTATTTTTGATGATTTGCAACAACAATCTGCAGAGGTGCAACAAAAGGGAAACATATTATTGCAAGAGCTGAATGTAGAATGGGTGCCACATCCAAATTGGTTTTACAGAATTAGTAAATATACCTTGCCATTTATAAACCATCCATACGTGCCCAAAACTAGTTTTTTAAATGAGGTAAAAGAAATTCCAACCGATTTGGAAAATTATGTGTTAAAGCCTTTGTTTTCATTTGCAGGGCAGGGTGTTGTGATTGATGTTACTCAAGATGATATTAAGAATGTTAAAGACCCAGAAAATTGGATTTTACAAAAAAAAGTTAAGTATGCCGATGTGGTAAAAACGCCAGATATTCCTGCAAAGGCTGAAATAAGAATTTTTTATTTTTGGGAAGAAGGAAAGCCACGCCCAATTGCAACTAATAATTTAGCACGTTTAAGTAAGGGTAAAATGATAGGTGTTCGTTACAATGCTAATAAAGAATGGGTAGGGGGTAGTTTGGCTTATTTTGAAAAATAGGTTCTTCTTCTTTTTTGTATAAAGCTTTTATTTCTACCAATTTATAGATTTAATTAAAGCTTTTTTTTAACTAATCGTTACGTGGGGTGCAAGTTTGAGTAGAATTGCTGAAACACTTTAAAAGCGATGTTAAATTCAACTGTTTTATGTTTAAAAAAAAGAAATTTAATTTTGGTAATCCACTTCATAAAAAAAACTTAAAAAAAATCAATTTTTCCCTATTTTTGCCGCCGATTAAAAAAGAAAAAACACATTGGGTGTTTTAAAAACACAATTTTAACATGTCAATCACAAAAGAAAAAAAAGCTACAATTTTTGCTCAGCATGGTGGAAATGCAGCAAACACTGGTTCTATTGAAGGTCAAATTGCTTTACTTACTGAAAGAATTTTAGACATCAGTAACCATTTAAAAATCAATAAAAAAGATTTTTCTTCTCAAAGAGGATTAATGAAAATGGTAGGTCAACGCAAAAGATTATTAAGTTATATGCAACGTACCAATTTAATGGGCTATCGTGCATTATTAGAAAAATTAGGCTTAAGAAAGTAATCCTTAGCATCCGACGAAGTCGGAGAATAAGGAATTTTTGATTTAACCTAAGAGTCAATAAATATTATTATTCCCAACTTCTTGAAAGGTGTTGGGAATTTTGCATTTATCACAATTTATTTAACCGAATGTTTAATTGAGTATATCTTTAAGAATAGTCAATTTTAATGTTCAATCTACAATTTTCAAAATGTTATCACAACCATTACAATCAACTTTTGTATTACCAAATGGTGCAGAAGTTTCAATAGAAACTGGTAAACTAGCTCGTCAAGCAGATGGGGCAGTTACAGTTCGCCAAGGCAATTGTATAATTTTGGCTACAGTAGTGGCCAATAAAGAGCCAAAACCGGGACAATCATTTTTTCCATTAAGTGTGGACTACCAAGAGAAATTTGCAAGTGCTGGTCGAGTTCCAGGGTCATTTTTTAAGAGAGAAGCTCGTTTAAATGATTACGAAGTATTAACTAGTCGTTTAATAGATAGAGCTTTAAGACCACTTTTTCCTGAAGATTATTTTTGTGATGTACAAGTGTTGTTATCACTTGTAAGTAGCGATAAAGAAGTAATGCCAGATGCATTAGCTTGCCTTGCTGCAAGTGCAGCTTTAGCAGTAAGCGATGTGCCAATTAAAGAAGTAATTAGTGAAGTAAGAGTTGCTAAAATAAATGGAGAATTTGTAGTAAATCCTTATCGCAGTCAGCTAGCCAATGCTTCAATGGATTTCATTATTGCTGCTACTGAAAAAAACTTGATGATGGTTGAAGGTGAAGGTAAAGAGTGCAGTGAAGAAGAGTTGGTAGAAGCTTTGCAAATTGCACACGATGCAATAAGAGTTCAAATTGCAGCACAACAAAAACTTAGAGATTTAAAAGGAATTGCAACTAAAAGAGAATATACTAAACCTGCCGAAAACGAAGAAGTAAAAGCTAAAGTTGCCGAGCTAGCTACACAAAAAATATATGAAATAAGCAAAAAAGCAAGTGCAAAACACGAGCGTACCGAAGCAATTGATGCTTTGAAAGACGAGGTTATTGCTGCTTTTGGCGAAGATGCAACAGATGAAGTAAAAGCTTTTGCAAAAAAATATTATTACGATTTACAATGGGAAGTTGTAAGAAATATGATTTTAGACGATAGAATTCGTTTAGATGGAAGAAATTTAACAACTGTACGTCCATTAGAAATGGAAGTAAATCCATTGCCAGGACCACATGGTTCAGCTTTGTTTACACGTGGTGAAACGCAAAGTTTAACTACAGTAACTTTAGGTAGTAAACTTGATGAATTGTTGGCCGAAACTGCTGCTACAAGCGAGTATTCGAAATTTTTCTTGCATTATAATTTCCCACCATTTTCTACAGGTGAAGTAAAAATGATGCGTGGTGCTGGAAGAAGAGAAATTGGTCATGGCAACCTTGCCATGAGAAGTTTAAAGCAAATGATGCCAAAAGGAGATTATCCATATACAACTAGAATTGTAAGTGATATTTTAGAAAGTAATGGTTCATCATCAATGGCAACAGTTTGTGCTGGTAGTTTAGCATTAATGGATGCTGGTGTGCCTTTCCCTAAGCATGTAAGTGGCGTAGCAATGGGCTTAATTACTCGTGGTGATGGCAAATATGCTATTTTAACAGATATTTTAGGTGATGAAGACCATTTGGGCGATATGGATTTTAAAGTTACTGGTACTCGAGATGGTATTTGTGGTGTGCAAATGGATATAAAAGTTGATGGATTAAGTATGGATGTAATGCGAGAAGCATTAAACCAAGCAAAAGCAGGACGTTTACATATTTTAGATGCAATGTACGAATGTATCCCTTCGCACCGTGGAGATTACAAACCTCATACACCTAGAATGGTTAAAATAATTATTGATAAAGAATTTATAGGTGCAGTTATAGGGCCAGGTGGTAAAATTATTCAAGAAATTCAAAAAGTTACTGGTACAACCATTACAATTGAAGAAATTGGCAATACCGGTGAAGTGTCTATCTTAAGTAATCAAGCTGATGGAATGCAACAAGCTATTGATTGGATTAATGGAATTGTAGCTGTTCCTGTAGTTGGAGAAGTTTACGAGGGTACCGTTAAAAGTATTAAAGAGTTTGGTGCATTTGTAGAATTTTTACCAAAAAAAGAAGGTTTATTACACATAAGTGAAATAAGCTGGAAACGCCTACAAACTATGGATGGTGTTTTGGAAGAAGGCGAAACTATAAAAGTAAAATTATTGGACGTTGACCCTAAAACTGGTAAGTTTAAATTAAGTCGTAGGGTACTTTTAGATAAGCCAGAAGGATACGAAGAAAGACCACAAAGAACTGATAGACCTGATCGTCCTAGATTTGATGATAGAAGACAAGGTGGAGGTGACAGGGATAGAAGATTTAATAACGACAGAAGACCAGATAATCGTGGTCCAAGAAACAATAATGCCGATAACGATAATTTTGTAAATAATAATTTAGGTGGAGAAAAAAATAATGAAACTGGTGAAAATACCAGTGATGCTCCAGCTAATGATTAGTTAGACTTAATTTATAATTTGTAAAAGGTTTTTTAAAAGAGGCTTCTTTTAAAAAACCTTTTTTCGTTTCTATAGATTATAAATTTAAATTAGGCTAGATAGAAAACACAGGTTAATCTCTTAACAAAGATTCAATTGGGTTAAAGTTTTGCACGATTTTTATTTATAATTCAAAAATGGGTTATAAAAAATACTTTTGTAAATACACATCAAATTTTCTTTAAGATTTAATAATTAGTTTTAACATTTTGAGTAAGACTATTTTAAAATTTATCTGAGAAAATGCGTATAAGTAATTGTTCAAAAAAAATACACAAATGAAAAATATATTACTAGGTGCAACATTACTAAGCATCGTTGCTTGTAATAATGCCAACAATAAAGTAACTACTAAAGATACAACTGATAAAAAGGAAACGTCAATGTCTCCAGGAAGCGTTATAAAGCTTGATAGTAGCAAGCGTTACATATTTTTAACTTGGGACGATGGACCTCAACCTCCAGGAACTACAGTGTCGAAAAATGTATTTAAGCAACAAGGCATAAAAGCTACTTTTTTTGTAGTAGGTATGAACCAAGTTGGACCACAAAAAAAGAGAATTATTGACTCTTTAAGAACAGAATATCCGCAGTTTTTAATTGCAAATCATAGCTTTTCACATGCTAATATAAATGGAAGAGATAACTATCCCTTGTTTTACAAGCAAGTAGAGAGCACCTTGCAAGATTTTTTAAAAAACGAAAAAGAAATGCAAGTACCAGTAAAAATAATTCGCCTACCAGGAAATAATGCTTGGGTAAATAAAGGACAAATACAAGGGCCAAAAAGTACATTAGCTGTATGCAAAGGATTAGATAGTATGGGTTTTAGTGTAATTGGGTGGGATGTAGAATGGAATCAATACAAAGGTGTACCAAAAGAATCGGTTGCCGAAATGATTAAAAAAGTTAATAGTAAGTTTGAGGAAGGCAATACTTACGAACCCAATTGTGTCGTTATTTTATCGCACGACAGATTGTTTGCTAAACCACAATATGCGGATTCTTTATCTAAATTTATAGCAACATTAAAGCAAGATCCACGAAATGTTTTTGAAACTATAGATCATTTACCAATGGTAATGAAAAAATAGGTTATTTTTTATTTTAATTGAGTTTTTAGGGTGCAAATTTTAAGTAGCAATATTTATTATTTGCACTTCTTTTTTTAAATCACTAAACACACTACTTAACTTTTCGGATTGGGTATGTGTAATAAATATTTGAATGTTTGGTTGTTGTAAAATAATATTTAAAAGTGAAGTAAGCCTTTGCTCGTCTAGTTTTTCAAAAATATCATCTAATAATAAAATAGGAGGCTTATGTGTAGTCGTTTCAATGTATTGCCACTCAGCTATTTTTAGTGCAAAAAGTAAACTCTTTTTTTGCCCCTGAGATGCTATTTGTTTAAACTTATTTTTGTTTAATAAAATTTCAACATCGTCTTTATGAACGCCATTAGTCGTTCTTTGTAAATAAATATCTTGTTGTAAGTTTTTATGTAGCAAATTTAAAAATGTATCGTCTTTGAGTTGAGAAATGTAATCCAACTCAATAACTTCATTACTTTTTGAGATTTGAGCGTATAATTCATTAACAGCTAAAATGAATTTTTCAAGAAACACTTTTCTTTGAGTATAAATGTAGTTACCCAAAAGCACTAATTGTGCGTTTAAAACTTCAATTAATTCAAAATTACTATTAGTATGGCTTTCCCATTGTTTTAGTAATGCATTTCTTTGTTGCAATAGTGTATTGTAAGCAACAAGTTTTTGTAAATAAATAATATTGGTTTGCGATAAAATGGCATCAATAAATTTTCTTCTTCCCTCACTAGTACCATTTATAATTTCAACATCATCAGGTGCAATCATAACACAAGGGAATTTCCCCAAATGATGGGAAAATTTTTCATAAGCTACATCATTAAAACAAATTTCTTTTTTATTGTTTTCTCTGAAAACTAAAGAAACCTTATCTTCTTTGTTGTTTGCATTTAAAAACCAACCATCTATTCTATGCCCTTTTAAATGATGTGTAGTATTGCTACCATCAGCTCTATTAAAATAGCTTTTGCAGCAACAAATGCTATATATTGCATCTAAAATATTGGTTTTTCCAACGCCATTATTGCCACAAAAACACACAATTTCGCTGGTAAATTGTTGTACAAAATGAGTATAATTACGATATTGAATAAGTTGTATTTGACGTAAATGACTCATGTTTAAATAAAAATGTGCATAAACTTCGACAGTTTTACAGTCTGAATTTAAAAAATGTTTACAAAAAAATGTAAATATATGTTTTAAAACCCTACTTTTGCCGTCCGAAAATAAAGAAATAATAACAATGGCAAATCACAAAGCTACAAAAAAAGATACTCGTCAAGCAGCTAAACGTAGAGACAGAAATAGATATTATGGTAAAACTACTCGTAATGCTATTAGAGATTTAAAATCTATTGAAGATGTAACTGTTTACAACGAAAAAATGCCTAACGTTGCTTCTATGATTG
>Ga0075154_10002267_pt1 | contig 12711 bp, 3 predicted proteins | sample JI71714BDNA_FD_70965 | JGI IMG/M metagenome (GOLD analysis project Ga0075154, IMG submission 70965) | Wastewater effluent complex algal communities from Wisconsin, to seasonally profile nutrient transformation and Carbon sequestration -... | ecosystem: Engineered > WWTP > Effluent > Algae... | reverse complement strand
TTAAAACGGGCAACCCCAATCGCTCCGGTGTTGCTGGAGTGCGAAGGAGAACCGTTAGAATACATTGGAATGGTCCATTTAGGGTTGGCCAAACCGCAGTAGTGCCCCGCGTCGAACAAACCTAAATTGGCATTACACGTACCCGCCCGCACAAATTGCACCGCCGAACCACTGCCCGTGCCCACCGCACCCTCGGAAAAACCCGTCGGGATGGTGAACTCAACGCGGTAAACAGCAGCGGCAGTAAGGCTGGTGAAAGAATACAACCCATTTGCATCGGTTGTGGCAACCGAACCAACCTGACCGTTATTGTCGTACAGCCTTACCTGAACCCCTCTTACAAAAGGCTCACGAGCATCTTTTATCCCATCATTGTCAAAATCTTCAAATACGGTACCCTCAATTTTGGTATTGGGTGTACAAGACGTGTACGGATAACCCGTCCACGTGGGCGCAGTAGGGGCCACCGGAATATTACCCGAACAGGAAATATCGGCATCCCAACCAAAATTGGTGGTGCTGCCATTGCTCACAAACCGGAACGTCAAACACGTTCCACTCCCCGATACAACCCCGGGCGAAGCCGCCGAACCCACGCCCGAAAAAGGACTGCCGGGTACTTGGGGCGACGACGTATTGGGGCCGTTATAGATGTACAACAAATCGCTGCCCGCCTGGGTAGCAAAATTATTGAAAGTCACCGTTAATTGCTTATTATTATTGGAACAAAAAGTAATGGTATTGTTTTCGTTGTTGCCATAACTGCCCGCCAAATTCCCCGAATCAGCAAATTTGCCCGTACAAGTACTTACGGTTGTGCCATTACTGGCCGAGTTCAATACATAATCAGCCGAAGGGCCACAACTGGCCGGTGCCGCGTACGTAGTAGAGCCGTTACACACAGAAGCCGCGCTAAACGTCGCCGTCACGGTGTGCGTTCCGGTGCCGGGCGTCAATCCCGTCAACGTGTACGGAATGGGGCTGGTTTGGGGCAAATTAATCACCGTCGAAACCGCTCCGTCGCTAATTGTCAGGGTTCCGGTATTGACGGTAGTGGTTACATTCCCCGATACGTTATAGGTTGTGCCATTGCAGGTCGGCGTTGCGGACACCGTAGCCGGGCTGCAACCGCCCACGCAGGAGATGGTGGAACTCCAACCCGCCGCATCAAAACTGCCGTCGGAAATAAAATGAAAGGTCAGGCAAGTACCCGTGCCCGTAATTACCCCGGGGCTGCTGGCACTAAAAGGGCTGCCTGCCACCTGCGGAGAATTCCGGTTGGGACCATTGTACACGTACAAGAAGTCAAAACCGGCATCCAAAGCAAAAGTATTAAAGGTAACGCGGGGTTGTCCGCCATTATCCGAGCAAATTGTTGTAATAGTACTGTTCAAGTGGGGGGTGTTTCCAGCCCCTCCGGGATCCAGATAAGTGCCGCTGCAAGCGGTAACGGAATTCGCCGTTGCGCAAAAAATATTGGCTAACCAGCCCACATCGTTTATGGAATTACTTCCGTTGGAGGTAAACCGAATGGTAATACAAGTCCCGGTAGAAGTTTTTACTTTAGGACCGGCGGCGAAACCACCAGATGAATGCGGGCTGCCCGCAAACTGGGGCGAAGCCGTTGACGGACCATCGTAAACGTACAGGAAATCGCCGATACCAATGTTGAACTGGTCAAAACTTAGGGTAATGGGTTGTCCCGTACTGGAGCAAAAAGTTACAGTAATATCCTGATTTAAGCCATAGTTGGCACCAGTACCACCCGAATCGGTGAATGTACCGGAGCAAGTGTTAACGGTGGCTCCATTGGTCGCCGGAGCAGTGCCTAACGTGTATGTCTGCGCCGAAACAACAGTACTACACAACATCAGCACCACACTTACCAACAACGGCACCACACTCGTATAATTTTTACAGAATCTGTTCAGAGTTCTACTGTAATAACACTTCATAAGTTACATGTTTATTAATCAAACTAAAAAGGATTAAGTTGGTGGCAGGAGTCACAGTCACCAAATAGCATTATAAGGTCAATGCCTGACGGCATTAAACCAGTGTAATTTTTAATAAATGAAAAATAGGAGACTACACCTTAAAGGAGTTTGTTCAGATGTTATGTACCTAATTTTTCGGATTAAAAAAATGCCTGTTTGGCACCCAATAAAATAATTTTAAATTCTAATGCTTAGGCATAAAGGCATTAGCGTCTGCAAATGTTAGATTTATATCGTTCGAATAAAAATCAAAAATCAAGAAAAAAATACGCAAAAACATATCACTTACAAAGCAATAAAAATAACTAAATAATTGACAATCAATCTTTTTTGAAAAAAAAATTCAGCACTTTTGTTACCCTAAATATATCACAACCTATGCAATAACAAATAATTTACTCGTTTTTGTGGGTGCGATTCTGTTTTAAAATGAACACCATAGTCAATATGCAGGAACAAGACCCATCCCCCACTCACAATACCGCCCAAAATGCCCTCGAACAATGGAAAAAAGCCACCCTGACCTATACCACCGAGGGCCGTAGTGGCACTTACCAAAGCACCTAACCGCAACCATAGTTAACCAACGCAGAAGGTTGTTTTATTGTAATTAAATAAGGCTCCTATCGTATAAAGACAAATAAAAAAGGGTAGAGCAAAGCGCAAAACACGAAAAAGGTTTTGTATTTTTATTTTTTTTATGTAACTTTTTACAAGAAAAAAACTTTCATAAAATGCTGATTAATATTTTTTTAGATGTTTTTAACAAGCAAAAAGCATCGCCTTATACGAGTAAGAAAATAAAGCAAAATGAAAACGGTTTGTTTGAACTCTTTTAGAAATTTGCACCAAATTAAAATTAACTTATTTTCAACGATCCACTTTTGGTTATTTCAGGTTCCTCAAGAATATCGTTCAGCATTTTTAATCCGTAAGAATTAAATTAATATTCAATAAATTCAGAAGAGAAGCCAATTTCGTGCGAAATCTGGTTATGTGTGAAAAATAAAGGCTGTATAAATGATATATTCAAACCAGTCACCTACGATTAGGTACTTGGTTTTCTTACAAATTTATTTTATGTTTCAAACGAGCATAACGTAAATTATTATAGCCTGCTTTCTATCGCTGGGAGGTTGTTTTTTAAAAACTATACTTGTAACCCTCTTTTTCTGTAAGATCACTTGCAATTATAACACTGCTTTTACAAGACAACTTGATTTTTCACGCGTATGGTGAACACATTCAAGCGACAATAATAGATCATATATACCGGTTTTTTTATTGACTCTTCAGTTGATAAAACCGATGATTTTGCAGTACACGTCTCTCTTGATAGAAAAAATTAAAATTATGACCATTTTTAACATTTTAAACTCTGTATGTGCATTTTATCGAAGAACTTTTTTCGCTAAAATAAAATACTTATTATTGTTTACTATATTAACAATAGCGAATAATAAAACAGATGCACAGATTTCGGGCACTGTATTTCGCGACTTTAACGCAAATGGTGTGCGTTCAGCAACCAACCCGATAGAGCCTTTTTTATCCGGTATTACGGTCAAGGCTTACAATGCATCAGGTGCAGAGGTTGGCTCTACCACGACCAATGCTTCCGGGGCTTATTCTTTCACCGGGTTAACATTACCTCTGAGGATCGAATTTACTGGTTTGCAGGCATCTGATTATACTGGTCCGGCTGGTACTGGTAATCTTTCGAGTGTGCAGTTTTATACTGCGGCTACTACGACAGCTAATTTTGGGGTGAACTATCCTTCGGATTATTGCCATACGACCAACCCCAATATGGTGACTTCCATATTTGTGGCAGGCAATCCGTTAGGTGGTGGCACTGGGGGAACCAAACGGGGCGTGGTGACTTTTGATTATAACAGCACGGGCGATGCCACCGGCGACCCTGATTTAGCCCCATTGGGTTATACAGTTGATCCAGTAACGTATTCTACGGCAACTAGTAATACCGGGCCAGTTTGGGGTATGGCGTACCAGCGGGCGCAAAAAAGAATGTTTGCCGCAGCATTTGTGAAGCGTCATCAGGGAATAGGTCCCTTAGGGGAAGGTGGTATTTATATATTGGATTACTCTGGCGGTGCTGCACCGGTGGTTTCTTCATGGATAGATGTTAATACCATTGGTATACCTACCGGAACTGTTGGAGTAGGGGCTACCCCCGCACTCAGAAATACCAGTAGAGGAGTGAGCACGAACTCTCTCACTGCCGACTCTGGAGATCCATTGGCTTTTGATGCAGTAGGTAAAGTAGGACTTGGCGATATAGACATCTCAGAGGATGGCGGTAAACTTTGGTTGATTAATTTGAATGATCAAAAATTATATTCTATTGTAATAGATTCGGACAATAATTTTGCAACGTTACCTACTGCTGCCGATGTCGCATCGTTTAGCTTGCCCACTAATCCATGCTCGGGTGGTGTATTGCGCCCCTTCGCAGTAAAAGTATATAAAGGGAATGTATACGTTGGTTGTGTTTGTGACGGTTCTCTGCAGGCATTTATTTATAAATTTGATGGTACTGCCTTTTCGCCTGTGTTGGTAAATGGTACTGCTGCTATTTCGTTGGTTTATACCAAGGGTTCTGCGACGATTAGTGGTGGCTGTAACGCAGCGACAAATGATGGTTGGTTTGTATGGAGTACGACTCCACCAACTGCTTGTGATGGTGCAGGAACGGCCAGCGAACTATTTGCACATCCTACCCCTATGTTTGGCGATATTGAATTTGATGTGGATGGTTCGTTAGTCCTGAGTTTTATTGACAGGATGGGTCATCAGATTGGCTCCGCTAACACTCAATTTGATGGAACAGGATTCGAAAACGTACACAGTGGTGGCGATATTCTTCGGGTTTGTAACGTAGGAGGTTCGTATATTATGCAGGGTGGAACCGGGTGTACCAATAATTCTGCAAATTCACAAGGCCCTGGTGGCGGTGAATTTTACCAACAGGATTTTCTCAACTTTCCACTGGGTGGAGGATTGCTCCACGAAGAAACTACTGTTGGTGGCTTAGCACTTTTGCCGGGTCGGAACGAAGTTGCTGTTGGATGTTTTGACCCATTTGCCGGACCTTTCCTTGCAGGCGGGGTTAATTTTTTTAATGCCACCACAGGCGTTTCCCGCACCCAGGGTTACATCCTGTATTTTGGCGAATCAACCACATCCGGAGCATATGGTTCAGGAGATTTTGGTAAAGCCTGCGGAATTGGTGATTTGGAATTGCTTTGTAATGCTGCACCCATTGAAATCGGCAACCGCATTTGGTTAGACAAGGACAAGGACGGTATTCAGGATGCCAATGAATCAGGTATTGCCAATGTAAGTTTGAACTTGTATGCCGATTTCGATAATGATGGGGCACCAGATGGTGCAATCCTTGGGACTGCAACTACCGCAACAGACGGAACCTGGTATTTCAATACTGCAAATGTAACCGACGGTGATCCAAATGTATCCGGCAATCAGGCTGGTCCGCAACCTGACAAAAATTATATTGTTCGGGTTGCTGCTTCTGACTGGACCGCCGGTGCCGGTGTTGCAGATCTGTTGAACCTTACGCTAACCCAACAAAATATTGGTGGTGCTGGTCAGCCTGATGTTCGGGACAATGACGCGGGCCTCGTTGGCGCTATTCCTCAAATTACAATACTGACCAAAGGCGCAGGTGAAAATAACCACACCTTTGATATGGGTTTTATTTGTCCGGTGAATATCACCAACCCCTCGGCATCTCAATTGGTATGTCAAGGAGGTACATTTAGCGACATTACGGTAAACGTTGATGTAAATACGGCAAATATTGTACAATTTGTTCGGTTCTCAACTGACCAAAGCGCAGTTAACGGATCAGAAACTGCGGCGGAACTCACGGCTATTTATGCAGGTACCACGATTTTGGCAACAGTGACACCAACAGGCTCCTCAGATCCGTACACTGCAACACTTACTGCCGCCGCCGCTGGCTGGAGCGCGTTGGGGGCCGGTACGTACTATGTGTATGCCATTATAAACCCTAATCCGGGCGGCATTTGCCGTTCTGTACAGGAAATTATCGTGACCATCAATGGTGTAACAGGTGGTACCGTAGCCGCTGCCACCCAAACGGTGTGCTCCGGTGGCGATCCGGCAGCGTTTACTCAAACGGTAGCATCCACTGGGTCTGGCACATTGACCTATCAATGGGAAAGCAGTACTACAGATTGTAATACCGGCTTTTCACCCATCGCAGGGGCGATGTCAACGACTTATAACGTACCGGCTGGTTTAACACAAACCACCTATTTCAGAAGGGTGACTACTTCGACTTTAAATGGATTAGCCTGTACTGCCAACAGCAATTGCCTCACGGTTTTTGTGAATAATGTGACCGCTTCTGTCGTAGGGCCGGATCAGACGGTTTGTGCCGCAGATAACCCACCAATAATAGACGTAATTACTCCGGCTACAGGCTCTGGCACGCTAACTTATCAGTGGCAATCCAATACAACAGGCTGTGCCGGCACCTTTACCAATATTGCCGGTGCTACTATGGCTACTTATGACCCGCTTGTGTTATCTGCCACCACTTATTACCGAGTTATTGTAACTTCTACTTTAAATAGTGTGGCCTGTACCGCAACCAGTAACTGTGTAACTGTTTTTCGAAATAACGTAACTTCGGCTGGTACAATTACCGGATCACAAACCATTTGCGAAGGAAGCGACCCAACAGCCTTTAATTCTACGGCCTTAGCGACGGGCGTTGGTACTATTTCTTACCAATGGCAAATCAGTACTACCAGCACAACAACGGGCTTTACTGATATTGCCGGTGCGATAAGTGCCACTTACGATGCCCCTGGCCCAATCAATCAAACGACGTACTTCCGAAGGGTAGCAGTTTCAACTTTGAACGGTATCCCCTGTACCCTTGCTGGTACGGCACTCACCATTACCGTCAATAGTGTTACCGCAGGTGTGATTGCGGGCGATCAGACATTCTGTGCTTCACCAGCAGATCCGGCGGCTTTTACCGTGCCAACGGCTTCAACAGGTGCAACATTGACCTATATCTGGCAGAGTAGTACAGTGGATTGCACAACGGGTTTTGCCAATATTGCCGGTGCTACAACCGCTACTCATAATCCGCCAGCGGGGCTTACTGTCACTACTTATTATCGTCGTATAACCATTTCGACCCTGAATACAGTGGCTTGCAGAGATACGAGCAACTGCGTGACGGTGGCGATTATTTCAGTAACACCAGGATCTATTGCAGGAGGTGAAACAGTATGCGTAGGTGGAGATCCGGTGGCATTTACCGAAACTGCCGCTGCGACTGGCAACGGAACGATTAGTTATCAATGGCAAAGTAGCATCATAGATTGCTCGAATGGTTTTAGTAATATAACAGGCGCAGTATCAAACACTTATAACCCACCCGCAGGGATTACCCAAACGACTTATTATCGCAGGGTAGCCATCTCAACAATCGCAGGGTTAAGTTGTACCGCTAATAGTAATTGTATAACGGTCAATGCTTCCGGCATAGTTTTATCGGCTCAGATGAGTGACTGTTTCGACAGCAACGGAAACACCGCAGGCGGTAACAGTGTGGCTAACTTAAGAATTGTTACTAACTGGACAGGACGTCCGGGTTCAGAAAATATTACAGTCAATGTGCCCGGCGCAACTCCTGCCTCACAGACCTTAACCATTTCAAGCAGCAGTGGTACGGGCTATCTTGATTTTGAAGTGCCCTCCAATGGTGCTGTTTTCACAGCCTCTGCTAATTATACGGTTACGACAACTTGCCCGGCAGTGCCCGTGAATGCAACAGCTCCTAATAATAACTGCCTTAATACCCCATGTGCTTTGGGGCAAACTGGCGGTATGGTTTGGCAAGATTATGACAATGACGGTATTCAGGATGTAGCAGAAACACAAGGTGTCGCTGGTGTGACAGTACGCGCATATGACTGCAATGGTAATTTAGTGAGTACTACCACTACCGATAACCTTGGTCAGTATACCTTTGGTGCTCTGGTCGCCGGAGTATTCCCGATTCGGGTTGAATTTTCTAACTGGCCTACACCATATGTACCTACTGCCAACGGTACAGATGGCCGCACCGATGTGCAATTCATTACGGCTCCGGAGTGTGATGTGGATTTGGGAATGGTTTACCCCGATGATTATTGTCAGACCAATCCGAATGTAGCGGTGCCTCCGTACAATGTTGGGCCTGCTGCGGGTACTGCAGTGGCTTTATTTAGAGCCGCGTATAATTTTTCAGCAACACCCACGAGTATTGCTAACTTTGGGCAGGTTGGCGCAACCTGGGGCATAGCTTTCCACCGTCCGAGTAAAACAATATTTAATTCGGCGTATCTAAAACGACATGTTGGATTAGCGCAAGGTACGGGTCATATTTTTATGTCTAATGCTACTACGGGCTTTGTAGGTAGTTTTGATTTGCAGGGTGTCAATGGTATAAATTTAGGCTCCGTGGTCAGGACTACCACTGCAGGAGATAATCAAATTAATGCAACTACCGGCGGAATAGATCTCGATGCATTTGCCAAGGTGGGGAAGGTCAGTTTCGGTGATATAGATCTCTATAATCAAAAGACACTTTTTGCAGTTAACTTGAATGCTCGTTCATTAATTGCGGTGGATGTATCAAATATATCTTTGCTTCCGACCAATGGAACTGCTGTTTCCGGAAGTTTGGTTCAAGAATATCCTTTGTCATTGCCGAGTTGTGAAGGTGGTGTCATGCGCCCGTTTGCATTGAAAATTTACAAAGGGTTAGGTTACATAGGAGCAGTTTGTGATGCATCTATAAGCCAGGATTCTACCGATTTGGGTGCCTTTGTTTATACTTTTGACCCAGAAAATCCGGGTAGTGGGTTGACAGAAGTGCTGAATTTTAACCTTAACTACCCAAGGGAAAGTGCAGGTTATTTCGCAGGAAATCCAACAACTTGGCCCGGTACCTGGAGATCATGGAAAGATACTTACGCTTCAGGTGGAGAGCGGCGGGTGTCTCCCATTTTTGGAGACATAGAATTTACTGAAGATGGATCTATGATTATTGGCCTATTGGATCGGGTCGGAGATCAATATGGAAACGACGCACCATTGCCAGTTTCTGGTAGTACTACGCTGGTCGACAAATTTTCTGGCGGAGATATTCTCAAAGCCTGCAATGTTAATGGGGTATTCCTGATGGAAGGTACCAGTGGTGCTTGTCCGGTCAGTGATCAAAATGCTAATGATGGCTTGTTAAATAATGGGGGATCACCTGACTTCGATGGGTTCTCAGGAAATGGAGAGTTTTTCTACGCTGAGTTCTTTCAGGGTGGAGACGGTAATGGTCACGGTGAATTGGCATTAGGTGGCTTGGCTATGTTGCCGGGCACTAAAGAGATTCTTTCTGTAATGTATGATCCTACAGGCTACGGACAGCAAGGAATGGCTCGTTTCAGCACTGCCACGGGCGCGCGTTCAGGGCAGATAGTACTTGTTCCTAATCCAAGCCCATTCAACAAAGCAAATGGCCTTGGAGATGTAGAATTACTTTGCGATGCCTTGCCCATCCAAATCGGCAACTATGTCTGGGTTGACACTGATGCCGATGGCGTGCAAGATCCTTGTGAATTGCCCCTCGCAGGTGTAAAAGTAGATTTGTATAAAAAAGACGGTACGTTGATCGGTCAAACTACTACCAGCGCTGCTGGTGAGTATTATTTTGATCACACCAATGTAGACACGATTGCTCCTTATGGTACAGGCGGCTTCACTGGTATGTCACCGAATACGGCTTATGTCATTGTGCTTGGTAAAACCATGACACAGTACAATACGTCTACTAATATGTTGACCATTGGTGCCAATACTTATCAGTTGACGGCATCCAATACCGGTCAGGGTACCGGTGCAGATCAGAATGACAATGATGGAACAATTTTAAGCGGCATTAATGCGGCTGTAAACGGCTATCCGGGTTATTGTGCAACTACACCTTCGGAAGGGAGTAACCATACCTTTGATTTTGGGGTTAAACTGCCTTGTTCAATCACGGTCACATCGGCTACGCCAACGGCCTGTGTGCCTGCTACCAATACGTATTCCCTAAATGTGGTTGTCACTTACACCAATCCACCAGCGGGTAATATAACAGTAACCACAACAAGCGGTGCCTCCATTACAGTGGCGGCGACTACCAGCCCTCAAACGATAACAATCACAGGAATACTGGCGGATGGGGCTGCCAATATTGGTGTTACAGCGTTTTTTGTTGCTGATCCAGCGTGCACACACACACTTCCGAATGCTTACAATGCACCCTTAGCCTGCTCTGCTGTCTGCGGAATAATTGTCTCTTCTGCCACCCCGACCGCTTGCGCACCCGCTACAAACACGTATTCTTTGGACGTAGTAGTTACCTATGCCAATAGCCCGGGTGGAAATATTACAATTAATACTTCCAATGGTAGCACAGTAACTGTGGCTGCAACGACCAGTCCTCAAACCATTACACTGACTGGCCTTGCTTCAAACGGCGCTATGAATATTGGCGTCACGGCGTTTTTTGTATCTGATCCAGCTTGTACGCATACTCTGGCAAATGCCTATAATGCTCCCACAAGTTGTGTGACGGTGGCCTTATCAGACCCTTGTGTATGTCACGATGTGGTGTATGAAACTACCAATGACCCGCTTGAACTGCTGGATTATATAGACGTGACGGCTCCATCGGGCAGTACCTGGCAGATCATTTCCCATACCGGTCTTGAGGAGGTTAATGCGACCATGAACGTACCATTATCAGTGCCCGCTACACTAACCTATATGTCAGGCTTGGGCGTGTATCGGATCAGAATAGCACATACCAACGGAGTCGGTTATATGGCTACACTCTCGAATGGTTCGGTTACGCTCAGTATTTCCAACCTGTGTACCAAAAATGAGCCGTCACCACCAGCCCTCGCAAGTACTTACTGCTCCAGTGACCCTGTAGTGCCTTTACCGGCGTCGCAGACCAATTTTACGATCACATACCGCGTAGGAGATCCCACAACTGGAACAATTGTAACCGCATTTGACCCGGCTCTGTACGCAGCATCCGGAACCGTCAATTTGTACGCCCGCTACACGCCTGTGAGTGCCTCAGATTGCCCGATCACTTTACGGGTACCTGTCACCGTGGTGTCGCCACCAGCCCTGACCACTACGCCCGGTGCTTGTGTGCCTGCCACCAACCAATATACCCTTACCGGTTCGGTGACCTTTACCAATCCGCCTGCTTCCGGCACCTTGACCGTACAAATCACGGGCGGCGGCTCGCAGGTATTCAATGCGCCATTTATCAGCCCATTAAACTACTCAATTGCAAGCCTGCCCTCAGACGGAGCATCCAAAACAGTGACAGCGACGTTTAGCGCAAGTCCTGCTTGTTCAAATACGGCGATGTATACGGCTCCGGCGAGTTGCACATCCGTTTGTACACAACCAACTGCCAATTTTGTCCCCATTCCCGCCCGGTGCATTAACCTGACTCCCCAAGACGACGGTCGTATTGTATTAACGGCTTACACCAATACCGACCGTTTTGGCGTTAGCCCCGGTAATACCTATACTGGCCCGGTCTATAGTGCCGCAAGTACCGTTACCGGTATTAATCAAAACCTCCAGACAGGGGTTCCTAATGTTGGTGGCGGCATTTATACGGTACGTCTTTTTAACGGAAGTAATACTTGTTACAGAGATTACACCATTACCGTACCGCCTGGTTTCCCCTGTAAAACCGACCCTATGGGTTATATTTACTGCGAAGAAACCGGCCAAATCATCATGGGCGGCACCATCAGTGTAACACCTCCCGCAGGTGCAACTTACGTAATTACACAAGATGGCTCCACGGGGGTTTACCAGTTTTTCACGGATGCTTTTGTGCCGGGTATCTATACCATGACTTATACGCCACCAGCAGGGTATAGCCTAAGCACAACCCGTTTGCCGGGGCCAACCTTGGACCCAACCGGCCAACCCAACCCTTATATTTTGGGCTCCGGTACTGGCGGTGGAAATACGTTAACTAACTTCACTGCGGCCGCCAATCCGTTTTATTTGTCGTTCAATTTGACCAGCGGCGACCCGGAAGTACTGAACAACAATATCCCATTAAAAGGATGTTGTATTCCCCCGGTACTAACGGTACAAAATAATTCTGTTTGCTCCGGTGGCAGTATTGACTTGGCCACTCAAGTCACCAGTAATCCCAATAATGGCACCTTAACGTACTACACTTCTCAGATAAATGCAAACGCGGGTACAAACCCATTGCCATCATCCACGGTTTCACCGGCCAGCGCAACCAATTATTACGTACGCAGCCAAATTGCAGCCAACTGCTACACTGTGAAAGAGATAACCATTGTTATGGCACCAGCAGCTTGTGGGCAAATTACAATAACAGGGCCTAATTAGATAAGGTAATGCGTGTATAACTATTTTAATCCACGGGGTCGGGCGTATATCGCCCGACCCTTTTTACTTTTGTGCGTTCACCCGATGCAAAATGTGTAAACGAGTACCAACTAAAACACACTAGTTATGTCACAACAACACCCTCCATCCGCCCAAAGAGCCCTCGAACAATGGAAAAAAGCCGCCTTAACCTACACCA
>Ga0075154_10002266_pt1 | contig 12713 bp, 7 predicted proteins | sample JI71714BDNA_FD_70965 | JGI IMG/M metagenome (GOLD analysis project Ga0075154, IMG submission 70965) | Wastewater effluent complex algal communities from Wisconsin, to seasonally profile nutrient transformation and Carbon sequestration -... | ecosystem: Engineered > WWTP > Effluent > Algae... | reverse complement strand
GCCGTCTAATAAGCTTCGCTGAAACTCTTGTATAGAGATATATATTATTTGGAAATTATGCGTGAAATTATGTCAGAAATTATGCGTGAACTTATGCGTGACCTTAGAAATCAAATCGCGCAGCAAACAACGATATAAGATATAGCACCTTCCGACAAAAGATTAGCACAACTTCCAAGGGCTAACACGTCTTAAAACTATACAAAGGTAAGCAACAAAAAGGTTACCAGCACAAATGAAGTGCAATTCAGTTTCTACAATAAAAGCAGTTCTTCTGGTGAAATGCTGCTGTGTCGAATCTGCCAAAAAAGTTTCACTTGAGTTGCTAGCAGATAAAGTTTTTTCTGGAAGAAGCTTGAAAAGAGTAAGGTGTTTGCTCTAAAAGGTGCTATAACAAGAGATCGAAGCAAGCTGATAAGAAAAGGAAGCTTTGGAAAGGATGACCCAATGCCAAGTGTCAGTTGTGTTGAACTTGAAAACAACCCCAGGAAACTATCACAAGTGGAAAGGTGGAAGCTCTTAGGTTGGTGTAATTTCCTAATTTCTTTGCTATTCAATAACAAGGCATTAATCATGATGGAACTGTTTCAAGTGTGATTGACAAGATTGGTCTCGCTAAGCAAGCTTTTAAATTCCTCTGATTGGTTAGCGGCAACAGGGGCAAATGTCGTAAATGAAGAATATTTGTGGCAGCACCTTTCTAATATCTGCCTCTTTTTTTGAGTTGGAGCATATAATGATGGACCTTGCAAGTATTCATCTCCAGTGTGATGCATCAGATCTGAGCTCACTTTCTGATGGCGAAAATGAGGTGGTAAACTGTCAGCATGCGTGCCTTTGGAAATTGCGATTAATCTAGAAGGTGCAGAGGTTACTGTAGAAGAGTCAGAAGTGCTCTTGAATGCAAAGAAGTGGCTGCTGTACGTCTAGAGGTTTCTATTATACGTACAGGACAAGAAGTTTCTAACATAGATGCACATTCAAAAGAAGGTTTGTTTTGGCTAAACGAAACAAGAGCACCGTAAAGAAGCTCTGTTATTAAATACAGAGTGAATCAAAAGCACACGTGACATTAAGCATGTAACAGCACGCAAAAAGCTATGTATTGAAGATGTATCATCATTTTCTAGCGTGTTGTCTACTGGTGCTTCAAAATATGACACAATTCTTTTAGAGAATCCCCAAGCAAGTACTAATTAGTGAAACTAAATTGCTGATCTAAGAAAATCTTTGATGTTGTCAAAGTTTTTTTTCATGAACAGAACTAGGCGACCTACTGTAAAACGAAAAATTCTTGCTAAATGGTCACAAAAAACATAGTTTTACAGTAGTCTTCCTTATCTTGAACTCCTAAGAAAAGAAATTTACATCTACAGTATGACAACAATTAGTAAAACTATAGTTAACATGAAAAGCCTCATCTATTTCTTGTCTTTCAGTTTCACTTGTCCAATAGCAATGACTTATTTTATGTTTTAATAACTAGCAAAAGAACCGTACTTATCCCAAGAAACTACCATGCTTCAGAGCAGTCGATTCACTCCCACTGGAACCTGTGTATTTGCATAAAGCTAGAAAGATCAATTCAAATGGCGGACTACCACAGTTGGGCGAGAGGTAGTCGCGCGTCATACCAAAATGACTTAAAGACTGGATGGGATTAAACAATTCACCATTTAACATCAGTTGCCATCCTGTAGCATGCTTGGGAAAGTTCGCGTGATAAAGGAATCATGAAGACTTAATTTACTTGAGTTTAGATATCAAAAACTCATTAAACAAGTCTTTTTCGGGTTCATCAAGTAAGAGAATAAACCTGAATTGCATCAGCTTCATTCTAAGTTCAACTAACCACTCCAATTCTTTAAGAGTTGTTGCCTTTTAGAGTCACGTCATGTCTGCAAATGTAAATCATGGCGAAAACTTAAAGAAATCTTTGTGAAAAGCTCGGACCTTCTATAGACTAAAGAATCTTGTAAATCCTTTAGGTATTCAAAATTGTTGGCGGTGGAGTAAGATACAATAGAAAAATTCTCCTGGTAAAGCATGTTGGCATAAACTTTGGCAATTCTGGATTGGGAACAAAACATACAAATTAATCCGATTTCTCTTCGAATTAGATTGTGAATTATTAAATTAGTGTACTTTCATATTTCTGGGATTATTTCGTGGTTTGTGTTGAATGTGTTGCAGATATTTGTTATGAATAGGTTTATATATGAGATTCATCATGTATGTAATGTAATTAGCAGAGGTTTCCCTTGGTGGTTTTGCTGGACTTGATTAGATTAGTGTTCGATGATGGCCGAAACCGCGTATTGTTCAGACAGCACATACCTACCTTGTGTCCCAAAATATTCAGCCCTGCTCAGGAGATTAACTGGAATTTTAAAGTTAGATGAAAAGGCAGGCAAATGAAATGAATAAGTCTACAAGCCTCTTCTATTGGAACTTCTGAATAGATGATTCTGTTAAATGAGTTTCCAAAGAGAATCCATTGAAGTAACAAATCGTGATGAAACACATCGAGTTTGAGAAGAGAAAATTGAGGTCTATATGCCCGTTTAGACAGAAAAATACGGTTGTGAAGATAAGGTGATGAGAGCTGTTGAATTCAATTCTAAAAATAAATCACATGATCCAAGAATCTAGACTTGAAAAGATTTGTCACAAACTAATTGAGATATTTTTGAACGGGTCTTTCAATAAAACAAATTTTAAAAATTTGAACAGTTTTTGGTTGTAAAATTAGAAATCGAACTTGAAATCTTTTGATGAAAAGGTAAATTTTCAGATCTGTAGGAATTACTTTGCTAAACGATTATACATAGATGTATTCCCTCCAGAAATTTCTTACTCTAGTTATTTTGCCCTCATATGTGCGAGTTGGCCTGCAAGAGTTTTAATATCTTTATCTATGAATAATGTTTGTCCTGATAGCAGTTGGTTTTGACCCAGCTGCATCGATTACTCAGTCAATTGAAATCCAATTGAAGTTCCACGTCCGCGGCGAGTTTGTTTTAAGAACTAACATGCTATACACAAAGGAGCTATTCTTGATGCTTTGGTGTGCGGAAGATAAACAAAGGGAGTGTCCTTGCGGAGATTCTAAGCATCAATGAAAAGCTACTTTCTGAATTCTATAGAAATAAATAACCAGATCTATTGGCTTATACTTAACATGCATTTTGATGGCTTAAACCAAATATATTGCAGAAGTATCACTCACTCAAGTATTGTTGGGAACCATAGACGTGAGTAGAGAGTTCTGGAAAATAGTATTCTTATATGTATATTTTTAAGCTTCAACATTTGAATGCTGAGATCAGAGCAAGTTGTCTTATAACCAAATTCCTTCTATGAGACTTATAGTCAATAATAATCTTTCAGAGAGCTTTAAAAGACCTGCAGGTGATTTTGGACACAAACATTTGGAGACGATATAAGAAGTCTAAGAGTGCCTTTCTTGCCTCAATTTGAACGATTTGGCTCCCGTTTTCTCTCAATTAGAAGTGAATTCCCTTTTCCTAGCTGTTTAGTATTGGCTCCTACTGATCAGTCATAGACTATGAACAGGCGCAATGAAAACTTTCCAAAACCTCTCAGTCGTGTGATCGAAAGTATGCGCCTTTGGGTTTTTCCTCGTAGCTTGTTTTATTGCTCCGAATTGCATGATTTCAGCTAATAATCTGTGAATGCACTCAATATAAACTGGATACAAAGATTAACAGAAGAGATTGCTCGGATGCAGTTTGAATTTAATTCATTGTAATATTTCATTCAATGTAAAAGTATTCTAAAAATATCCAACAGAATATAATCTGTTGGAAGGGAAGTCAGCCATCAGAAGAATTATAGTAGCATGTAAATAGTATGTATATTCCCATAACAAGTTAAGTTCATACTACAAACCTTTCAAACAAATGGTTTGCCGTTTATTGTCTTAAGTTTCCCGAATTTTATTGAAATCTAATTATATCAAGTATGTCTATTCTCAGGTTTAATCCTGCTCTGACATTCCAGCATGCCAAGAGCAGATACTACAAAGTATCACGAAATAAAGCGACTGAATCGTATTATGTGAAAAGATAAAGCAACGAAAGGCAAAGTGTTATATTCACGATATTAACTTGACGCACCAATAAGCCATTTGAGAGGATGGCATTAATACCCCTGGACCCTCAACTAAAAGGACATGAGACGGTTGCACCACTTATTTGATGTTTGGCATATAAACAACTTTGGATAAACAGTCCTGAAACATCCGCCAGTAAAATGCCGAAGCTATCTGCAACGCTGGCGCTGCTAAGTGCAAACTCAACAAGATGAGGAGGCAGATCGGAATTGATTCTGGTATACGCATTTACGTAGACACCGCCACCAATGCAACCCACAAGTAGACACACAGTTAACAACCACCAGTTGTACCATATCTGCGAGGAGGCCGTCCACATAAAGAAAAGCAAGTTGACGACTTGAAGCGCGGGCATAAACCACAACAAATCCATGGATGCCTGAAAAATCGTTCCTGAAGACCTGCTGAGGAATACACCTATTTGGTACTGGATTATGGAAAGAAACTGTCAGAGAATTGCTAAATCACATATGCCAGTGGCTATTTGAGTGTTCCTCAATCTTACCGTCCAATTGCTGTAGGCGTAAAATCTGTTTCTTGCTTGCTCATCATGAACTGGAAAGCCAATGGCCGTCCATGTTCCACTCTGCAAAGCGTATTCTGCTGCATATACGACAAACAGAGGTATCATGTACTAATTTTCAATATTTAGATAGCTAGATGGCAGATGTCGAAAAGTCAAGTAGTGACTCACTGGCCATAGAGAAACTACAAGTCTCGACTTCTGCAAGAGCGTCATATTTGGAAGATTGATTGATTCTGTGTCCAATTTTGAAAAACCACGCGGTCTAGAGCATTGGATTTCATCATTCAAGTTTGCCCTGAATAGTAGTGTCTTTGTGTCTGAGTGATTTTCATCTTTAGGCTGTATCATTTCAAAAAGATTGGAATTGTCTAGATCCGATGAACAATTACCATTATGAATAGACATCAAATCTTCTTTTGATTTAGGTGCGAAAACTTTGCCATCTAGGTATCTAAAAAAAATCCAAGAGTAGGCCACGGCAAATGCATTCGCCACTAGCAGGGTTGTCGCGAATGAAAATCCACACCAAAAGTGTATCACGGTCACATAGGCATATCCCATGACCCCCGCGATACCTGTGCCACTTGAAAAGCCCGTGAGATATTTTGCCGTCGGTCTGTCTATTTCACTACCACTATCTGCGTCCAGATTAATGGACGCAAATTTACCTCCTAGTGCCAACAAAGAAGACTTAAAATTGGAAATATCAAGAATGGACCGAGATGCAAAACTTATTTTTATATAAGATGACTCACCTCTCCCATACCACATGCCAAAGATCCAAACATAACCCCTACTAGTTCCAATCCAATAAATCGTTTTGTCAATTCTTCTTCACTGGAATCATCTTGAGCCAAACAACTCGAAAAGTAAGCTACGGTAAGAAATGATGCCCCGAACAAGCAGCTGCCTGCCAAAATGCGCACACCATAAGAAACATGATGAAACCAATATGGTGCCGATAGTTTTATCAAAAGGGATGGGAGAACATTTGCAACAAATACGAGGGCTGTCCCTCCCTCAGAAATTTCCTTAGCCCCAGCCAGCATAATTACATATGGCTTATATCAAAAAAGGAGGCAGCAAAGTCATACATTAGGTGAAAGCAGGGACAATTATTCATGCGTGTTGTGTCTTAATTACGCACCAAATTGTTGAGCAAACCCATTGCCCAAAAGGCGACGACAAGAGAGTCCACTGAAAAATTATTAGACTTGCTGTTGCTATCGCTTTGAATTAGTTCTGCACAACATCTAAATCTAAAACGTCCATGATCGCATTTGAAGCGATCCATGTTTCGATTCGATTTTGAGTAGCTATTGTCCACCTGAAGGTTTAATGGGCTGAAAGTTTTCTTGTTGTTCTAACCTCAAAAGAAACCTGCTTGCGAATTTCGGAAGCCCCGTTATTAAAATGAAAACAAAGTGAAAGAACAATCATGCGTATGTCTAATATTCTCCAATAATTTTACCTAAATTTCATGGAAAGCTTGTTAGAGGTAAAATATTGAATCAGAAATTTTCAAATTCAGCTTTTGAAAATCCATGTCATACCAACACTCCAGATGGGAATTGCTCTCTTGAAGTTATCTAAGAAATTAATTACCACTTGCAGTTTTACCTGATGTTGTAAATGTAATAATTTTGAGTCGTGGTCCCTTTCACATGGAACTTACCTTTACCCTGATCCCATACAATTCATTCATTGTGATTGAAGGTTGTTAAATAATTTAATTTAGGATAACTCAACATAAACAACGCCTTAACTTTTTTCATTAGGTTGCAATGTACGCTTTCCCTCGACTTTTCACTGCCATTCTTCTCATTGGTTTTTGCAACGAAAGTTCCTTTCTTGTCATTAGTTCTATCGTTTTATAGAGATTTCAGCCCAACCTCATTTTTTCTAACCCTGCGTAATTCAAAGCTGCTTGAATGACTCGTACAAGATACAAAATCATTAAAACATCTTTCACAAGCTACAATTATTTAAACCTGTCAGGTGCAAAGTTTGGTCAAATTGTCTGTATTGTTTTCACGTTAAGTTTATGGTGATTCATTAGCAGACTGGAGTTTAGCATGGCTTAAATAGCTTTTCAGGACAAGTTCCTAACATCAAAGCATTCGGTTTGTCTACAAGATTTATGGACATAATAGTTATGCGCCTATTTTATAGAATAGCCTATAAAAAGTGCTCTGGACATGCCCAAATATTCGTTGGCCTTGGTCAATACGGTTATAAGTTGACAAGCCGCCACAAATAGAGATTTATATCCCAGTGCTTTGATGGGTTCGCACCCGCCTATGAGACATCTGATGTACACACCATGGGATTATATTTCTTCTTGAAAAGAGGGTTTGATTTGTTGCATCCTGTAGGACAGAGAATATTTTTTGATATGAATAGATTAGTCAATTTCTATACTAAACCTCTACATACCATCTCCAGACATGTACATGTCCCAAGCCTTTGGAACACTGTGAGTAAAACAGATAGAGGAAAGTCCAAACGCCACCTCAATCAGAGCCAAAGTTAAAATGAATACTTCTGGTTGACCATTTTCCATCAATTGCACAAATGTGATCCCAATCGCATGTGAGATTTTTCCCACAGGTCGTGACATATTGTTTATGAATAAGAAATTGGATACTCTTAAAGAGACTAAGTTTTCCACAAACAACTTTAGGACCAAATATAGCCCACTAATTAAGACAAGGAAGTGTGTGTTGCCATTGCCACAGCAATTTCAGTTCCAATATTTATGGATCCGACTATCTCAGTAAAGTGGCCCGAGTGAGTACCTTTCAATTTGCCAACTTCTGTAGCAATAGTATCCACTAGGCCATTTATCAAAGCTCTTCCAGCGAAGATCTTTGACAAAATTCGTCTGTGCGTGTTGGACCTAGTATAAAATAGCAAATATGACGAGAAGTAAAGAATGACTGGAATCAGATAAAATGAAGATAAGAAGGTACCTAGGTCGAAAAAATTACTGGACAATAAACAAAGAGAATAATAAGAGTGAAAAAATGAAAAAAAAACACAAAAAGTACCAAGATGGACAAGCTGACTATACATCTAATGTACTCACACAGTAGTGAGCAACTACAAGCTACTCAGCCAATCATGTCTACAATCAACTTTCCTGTTTTGGATGCATCAGGAATACTGAAATGCACAGAAATATATACTTAGCAATCGATGTAATGGCAATAAGCAAATACCTATTGTTATGAACACATTAACAGATATAAAATTAGGCACAGCTGAACTATTATGCGACAAGACAACAAGTACAATCATGAAATCAATACGACAAGTTGTACAGTAATACAATGCAAGGGGTTTCAGAGTATGCAACATTATATCAGATAGAGGTTTTGAATGCACAAGAAAACACCTGGCAGAAATGGGCACAACACTAAAGATGGCATCAACAAATGATCATGTATCAGAAATCGAACAATATATTAGAACTTTAGAGGAAAAGAGTTGGGGCAATGGCAAATTCTTTACCTTTCAAGAATTACTCATCAAGACTCATAGTAGAAATGTTATATATACAGTATTTTGGTTAAATAGTTTTCCACACAACAATTGAGTATCCGCAACAATAGTTCCAGGACACTGTTAAATGGTCTTGAAATTGACTACCAGAAGCACTGTAAGTTGAGATTTCGATCTTATGCGCGGGTACATGAAGAAAGAGATAATTGACTGGAAACATTGACATTGGGCACAATAAAATACAACCAACTGGTAACAAACAAGGAGGACATTATTTTCTTAGTACACAGTTGAGAAAGAATAAATAGATAATTATGTACCAAACTGCCTATGCCAAATGAAGTTATAATAAGTTAAATACACCGACTAGCAAGGCAGCAGAAGAGTAACAAAAATTGTGTTCACAGACATGAACAGCAATATACAAACAGACCAGGTCATACAAATGATGATGAAAACACTGAAACATAATTTAATCAACTTAATGAAGACAATACGGGAACAAACAGCCAACAAAATGTGGATGTCACAGGAGTGGCGGCACACAAAGATATTAGCACGAACAAAACAGAAAATCATCAGGCCGAATATTGCAACAATTTCCAAAATGATCTGAGAAATACAGTGATCGAAAACATTGATGACAATCACCCGACGTATGGTGAAAAAGCAATAATTTTATATGAAAGGTCTAAGAACAACAAGAAATTGATCAGCGAGTGACAATTAACAATATCAATGCGACAACAGAAATGAATACATCACAAAATGGCAGTACAAGCAGAAGAGCAGAAGAGAGACCAATGCTACACCAACACATAGCGACACCTTCATAAAACAATCAACCGAAAAGAAAGTACGTCTAGTCACGCAACAATCCACCCAAAACCTCATGCAAACGTCATGTTAACAAAAATTAACATTAAGGACTTCAGAAATATGTTGCAAAATAAAAAATGCCATGCTTTAGGCTATAAAGAAGTCCTAATGTTCAAATGTTTTAAAAGAAAAATGCAATGGCACACTCAAGGCGAACAGGTTTACAGATGGAAGGCCACAAAGGTACTATATGACACTTGAAGAGTCCAGCTAACCAACAATGTCACTAGAGGCAATGATGCTATCATTCATAATTGACGCAAAACAAATCAGATATGTGGTTGTAACCAAATCCCAGGTGCCTTCTTACACGTGGACATGGATGCTATAGCATATATGGTAATCAAAGGATTAATTGCAGAAAGGTAAGACAGAAAGGAAAAGTAAATTTTACTATACAAACTACTTGAGGAACTGTCACATGACATGGAAGGACTGCAAAGACAACAGCATAGTTCATATACTGTGCATCCAGACATGAAAAGTCACACGGTCATTTACATGACACTTGGAAAAGGAGGTACGTATACATCATCATGCAAGCAGAAACTTAATACTGCAAGCTCTAAAGTATCAGATTTTTTTGAAATAGATGATGCGATCAGCCAGATACTGTCGATAAGGCATTTCTCAGCCAAACAATGTCTACATATAAAAAAGTGACAATATCACAAGATAATAAAAGTACAATACTACTATCAGAAAATGGAAGTCTATCAAGAACTATGATAACAAGACACCTAATGTAATGTAAGATGTCTATTTATAACATAGATAATTTAAAAAGTAGAGGTAAAAGTAACGTACTGTCCCAAAAAGAACATGCTTGCAGTCTTCTTTACAACCCTTACAGGGCATGACATTTCCAAACATGCATGGCTTAATACTTAATTTGACCTCAACAAGAATTGTCAGAGTGCACAGGAGTGTGTATGACAAAGTTGATAATATTAAAAATTACGAGAGGTAAAACCTGACAGAAATCTAATAAAATGGAGAGCAGAACGTACCTTTGACACAAAATTACTGGACATTAACAAGAGGGAAGAAAATGAGGGAAGAAAGGAAACTCGTCGAAAAATTCCCAAAATCGGGCTAGCTCATAATTTCAATTTTATTAGCATGCTCACATCAATTGTGCATTCAACAGTCAGAACTTTATTTATCAAATGTTCTTGTAACTACCTCTGATCAAAGTAACAATGCTGGTCAGTAAAAGATTGCGCACTTTTGAAGTAACTTTCTTGGATAATTTTTCTTGGCCAAATTATTTCCTCATGTTTGGTATATCGCACTGCATTTTGGGAGAATTGTCACTAGATTCTCAAAGTTAAGTTTACCTTCGAAATAGAGCATATTGATTGTAAGCGCGCTTCAAAGTGACACGAACTTTGTCACAAGACAATGGTGTCACTTACTGCTCCAAGAGTTACAGAGCTGAGAGTCTCCTCACACTTGCTGAGATGAACAACCAAAAAGGAATGGAATGTGCATTTTACTCTCTAGTTAGTTTTTGAACGTTGCGAGAAAAAATATAGCAACGAAAAGATATTTAGACCTGAACAATATTGTTTCAAAATATCTTGAAAAAGTTTGTTTGGTATTCTAAGCTCTTTTGTCCTCAAGTAATTGTGAGTATTTTATCTACATCTACTGGAACTCTTCACATTCACCATAATGAAACCAAACAAGAGTTCTACATTTCACAAATAGGTTTCCACAACAAACAATCTATGTCCTCTTGAAAGTTAATGCAATCCATTAGTAAGAGTGGTTTCCAAGCCATCAATGTCCAACGTTCCGCTCAAATTCATTATGGCACAGATTCCTTTACAATACGTGAAAGAGATTGAGTTACCTATCTCCTGATAAAAGTTATGTTAAAGAACCTATGTGACTACATTTTCTATTGACTGAATATTTTCAAATGATATGTGGTCATATTCAGGCAAACGCTGATTAAGATGCAATCATTAACACACTATCATTTTATGCGGGTTGACTGGACTAACCCTACTGGTATCCGATCTCAAATTTACACCAAGTTAGTGAATTGCAATGGACTTCAAGGTTTCTTTGATTAACTAGACCAAATTGTATCGTCTGAATCTGGTTCTAAACGTCAGACAGAAATATCAAGAGGAATAAAGTTGATTTGTACCCCCATTATCTTAGGCACCAGCTTTACACTTGAGAAAAGTCAATCAGATCAGTATTCTTCAAAAGTCATATTTTGGTACGAAAACTTTATAATGTTGCTCAAGTGGTTAGCATGTGTGCTCTGGTGTGTAATCGTAACTTGCAAATTTAACTCATTCATAAAGTTAGGAGCGTTGCAGTATGGGTAAACATTTTCATGATCTAAGCCATAAACAAAGTGAGTTACTTTCTATTAATCCCAAATCAAAGCATAATTAGGGATCCACGTCTTTTGTTACCCTAATAAATGTTCCAAGTAATCGCAATAAGATCTTGATATGTTTTTTCGAGTATCATGCAAAAGCATTTTCTTTCGGCATTATTCTGATTTGATTGGAACATTCACAATAAGAGTGTGATATTACTACTACTCATTACCTTCAGAAAATGATAGAAGCTTTGCTGCAGTTCCACAAAGCGCAGCAGCACATATCAACAAAGTGTTGCTAGGGACTCCCAAACCTTCGTTTGCTTTCGTGACCACAGTAAAGATTTTCCCAGCAGCCATGCTTATTGACGTGTATCCTAGTGCTCTTGTAGGTTCACAACCCATCACGAGGCATCCGACATAGAGGCCATGCGAGAACACATCTTGACCAAGCTTTTGGAATAGAATCCTTGACTGATTACCCTCTGTGTGGTAGAACGAGATAAAAGAGATTAAAGGGTACATGTATTTTAAGGGTACATGTATTTCACAGAGAAAAGAATTGCAACTAACCTTCTGAGGCCAATTCGAGGTTGCCTGGTTTTGCAGCAGTCTCTGGAAAAAATGTCGCAAAAATTCCATATACAACCTCTGTCAGTGCCAAAATCTTGATAATTGATACAGGGTAGCCTTTCTCCAATATTAGTGAGGAGATGCAAGTCACCACAACACAAACCTTTCCCACAATGAGCCTGGTCTTACTTTGTAGACCGAACTTCGAAAGTTTTCCGGTTGCAAAGGTCTTGATTCCAACTAGAAGCCTTGGAAGTAAGCTTAAACCCACAGTTTTAGAGAGTGAAATCCGTCCAACCATTGCCACAGCAACAGCTGTTCCGACATTGATACCTCCTATGATTTCGGCAAGAAGACCAGCCAACGACTCATTATCAATTTTGCGTCCATATAAATTACATGCGCAATCGGGGGAAATCACAGATACGATCCCATCCGCCAGCACAATGCTTGCAAAGAATGTTGATAAATTTTCCTTTGATACAAGCTCGTTGAAAGTTTCATGTATACTACCTCCTCTTGCCGTAGAAAATATTAGCGGCTTCAGAGACGAATAGCGACTTGTTGAAAAAAGTCTTTCATGTTGCTGACAAGGAAGCTGTGGCAGTTTGACAAAAGGCACTCGCGCGCTTCCCTCCGCAAGAAGCAAAGCTGTGCTAAGCAACATGAGAAAGAATCCTCTATACAGCATGATGATGTAGTCTCTTGAGATATAATAAAAATGTGCAATACCTGAATTCAACTCAAAT